>Ga0209023_10002540_pt1 | contig 22666 bp, 17 predicted proteins | sample LakOneMetagenome_FD_187468 | JGI IMG/M metagenome (GOLD analysis project Ga0209023, IMG submission 187468) | Freshwater and sediment microbial communities from Lake Erie, Canada (SPAdes) (version 2) | ecosystem: Environmental > Aquatic > Freshwater > Lentic | place: Lake Erie, Canada...
CGAGGCCGTCACCGGCGACGGGGTCATCGCGTGGTACCGCGAGCGTGAGGCGGAGCTCGAAGGGCGTCTTGCCGAGCGCGAGACACGCATCAAGCACCTCGAACATGAGCTGAAGGCCGTGAAGACGGCGTCGGTTGACGCCGCTTCGCTCGCGGCCTCGGCACAGGCGGTTGGCGCATTCTCACTCGTCGTGGCGCAACTCGATGGCGTCGGGATGGATGAGCTGTTGTCGGTCAGCGACCAGATCAAGAGCGCGCTTGGACCAACCGGCGTAATCGTGCTTGGAAGTAGCGACGACGGCAAGGCGGTGTTGGTCGCAACCGTGGCCAAAGATGCTGTGGATGCAGGCATTTCCGCCGGCGACATCATCTCGGAGATCGCTCCGCTCGTGGGCGGTGGCGGAGGAGGACGTCCCAATATGGCGCGCGCCGGTGGCAAGGATCCGAACGGCCTGCCCGCTGCACTCGAGGCGGCTCGCGTCCACGTTGCAGGGCGGGCCGGCTGAAGGTCCTCGCCCTCGACCACGGCAAGGCCCGCACGGGCGTCGCCGTGAGCGACCCCACCGGGACGATCGTTCGTCCCCTGAAGCCGGTCGAGCGCGTCGACAGCAAGGGCGGCGGCGCATTCTTGGACCGGGTGATCGCCGCTGAGGCGCCCGAGATGATCGTGGTGGGGGAGCCGCGCCTGATGTCCGGCGACGTTGGCGAGCAGGCACGCCTGGCGCGGGCGTTCGCCGATCGACTGCGCGAACGTGTCAATATCCCGGTCGAGATGTTCGACGAACGACTGACGACGGTCGAGGCGTCCCGCCGCCGCGCCGAAAGTGCAAGCACGACCAGCATCGACAGCCTGGCAGCCTGTGTGCTGCTCGAAGCATGGCTGGCAGCCCGGTGACCGACGAACCGAACGGCGGCTGGGAACGCTCAGACGTCGGCCGCAAACGGCGCGCCGCGACCCAGTCCGCCGATCCACGAGACCGTGCGGATGTGCGGCGCACTCACGCGAAACGACGTGCCGCCCGCGGGCGGTTGGTCGCCGGGGTGGTGCTGCTCGCGGTCGCCGGTGGTGTCGCGTTCGCCGTCAAGAAGGCCCGCACACCGCCTCCGCCGCCTCCGCCGCCGCCGGCGCTGATTCCCGTCACGTTTCCCGAAGGGTTTCGCTACACGCAGATGGCCGACACCATTGCGGAGAAGACGAAACTGTCAAAAGATCGGTATCTGGAGCTCGCGGGGCCGTCTGCGCGTGGTGCCACGCTCGCGGGGCGCTCGGCGCCGACGTCGCTGGAGGGATTCTTGTTTCCGGCGACCTACCAAGTGGGGACCGACACCACCGAGCAGTACCTGGTGGATCGCCAGATTCAGGCATTCAATCGCACCATGGCGTCGATCAACCTGAAGGCCGCGAAGAAGCGCAATCTGACGCGCTACGACGTGGTGATCATCGCCTCGATGATCGAGCGTGAGGTGAAGGTGCCGGCGGAGCGTCCGATCGTCGCCGGCGTGATCTACAACCGGCTGCGAAACCACATGCGGCTCGACATCGACGCCACTGTGCAGTACGCCCTGGGCGACTGGCGCCAGATCACCGGCGCCGACCTGCAATTGGACTCGCCGTACAACACCCGGAAGTTCTCCGGGCTGCCACCGGGACCAATCTGCAACCCCGGCAAAGCGAGCCTGCAAGCGGCCGCAAATCCGAAGGCGTCCGACTACCTGTACTACGTGGCGCGCGCAGACGGTTCAGGGCGTCACTACTTCGCCAAGACCTTGGACGAGTTCAACCGCATCCAGGCGCAAAACACGCAGTAATCAACTGGCGCGGCCGCAGCCTCGTCACCGCCGGTGCTGGTCCCTGGGTGGGGGTGGGCCGGGTGACTAGGTGGAGCGGGCGTCGACGGCCCACGAGGAGCCGGGCGTCTTCTTCATGAACGTCTTCATCTCGGTGGCGATGGCAACCACCTGGGCGTAATGCTCGTAGGAGCGCCGTTCCGTGGTTGCGATGCCGATGGAGATCGACACGATCGGGAAGCGTTGAAGTTCGCCGCGCCGACTCGTCGTCTCGATGTACCCGCGTTTGCGATCCTCCTCGGAGTACATCTCCAGGATGGCCGTGTCGAATGCGGTCACGATCGTCTGGGCGAGCGTGTGCTCGCGGCCGAACTGGGTCAACAACACGAAATCGTCGCCGCCGACGTGGCCGACGAACGCGTCGGGCCCGCCAACGGACATCATGGCCTCGCGCAGCACCGAAGCGGTGAACTGGATGACGCGATCGCCTTCGATGAAGCCGTACTTGTCGTTGTAGGCCTTGAAGTTGTCCAAGTCGACGTAGAGCAGGGAAAACGTGGATTTGCGGCGAACCCGCAGCGCGATCTCGCTTTGGATCATCTCATTGCCCGGCAGGCGCGTCAGCGGTGACTCCGCGCGCAGAACCCGTGCGCGACGAAGAGCACCCTTCACTCGTGCGAGCAGCTCGTCGATGTCAAACGGCTTGACGATGTAGTCGTCGGCTCCGGCTTCGAAACCTTCGAGCTTCGCTCCGGACTGGCCCTTGGCGGTGACGAGGATGATGGTGGTGCTCGCCGTGCGGGGATCTGCGCGCAGGTGCTCCGTCAACTCGACGCCGTTGAGGACCGGCATCATCACATCGGCAAGGACAAGGTCGGGGACCTGCGCGGTCGCCATCTCGAAGGCGGTTCCGCCGTCGTGGGCGACGCGTACTGCGAAGCCGGCCTTGGTGAGTCCCATCTCCAACAATCGCGCCATGGTCGGCGAATCGTCCACGACGAGGATGTCCTCCACCTGGACGGGCGGCTCCTCCATGTCGGAGGACGTCTGCGCGCCGGCGTTCATTGGGCCGCCAGGATCGATCGTCGCATGGGGATGCGGCGCGATCGGTGCGGCGGCGGTGTCGGCCACAGGAGAGTTCACACAGTGTCTATCGGTCGGAACCTCCCGGAAGTAAACGTTCCAGGCGGGACCAGATGTTCAGCCGCCGGTCTCCAGGGCCGCCCGCATCGCGTCGATTGGCGCGTGCCGACCGGTCCACTGTTCAAACGCCGCCGCACCCTGGTGCAGCAACATGCCGAGGCCGTCAACGGTGCGGGCTCCCCGCGCTGCCGCAGCGTGGAGCCACGGCGTGCCGCCGAGGCGGTACACAAGGTCATTCACGACGTGGTGGGGACCGATGCCGTCGAGCGGAAGTCCGCTCGGAACCTCGTCCGATCCCATGCCAAGGCTTGTGGCGTTCACGATCAGCGCGCAGTCCTCAAGTGCACGGCGGATGGCCATGTCGGTGAACGGGATCGCCTGTCCCAAAGCCTCCGCCCGCTCGATGGTCCGGTTGGCGATGATCGGGTGAGCGCCCCGTTGGCGAAGGGCGTGGATGACCGCGCGTGAGGCGCCGCCGGCGCCCAGGATCAGGACACGCGCGCCGTGCAGATCAAGTGGCGCCTGTTCGTCGATCGCCCGAATGAAGCCCGCCGCATCGGTATTGTCGGCCCGAAATCCGCCGGTGCCGTCGGGAATGAGGGTGTTCGCGGCGCCGATCGCCGTGACCGCGTCCGAGACCCCGCTGCAGGCGTCGATGACCTCATGCTTGTGGGGGATCGTGACGTTGAGCCCGGCAATCCCGGCGGCGGCGAGTCCGTGAACCGCGCTCGAAACCGCACCGGGGGTCACGGGGAAGGCCAGATAGGCCCAGTTGAGCCCACACGCGGCAAACGCCGCGTTGTGCATTCGGGGCGACAGGGAGTGGCCGACGGGCCATCCGAGAATGCCGGTGACCGTCGTCTTGGCGTCGATACTCACGTGAAAAGGGTACCGATGCGCCATCCAACTGGCCTGTCGCCCATCGTCGACCTTGCCGACGATGGGCGACACGCCGGGTCTTAGATGTCGCCGTCGCCGGCGCCGCGGCGCTGGTCGAGTGCCGCCAGACGTGCACGAATGTCGGCGAGAATCTTGCCGGGATCGTCATCGGCGAGCGATGAGACGCCGACTGGGATCGGCGCGACGACTTCGGGCTCGGCGTCGTACAGGTGACCGGGGATGTCCGCCGGTGGGGCCATCACCGCATCAGACGCCGTCGGAGCGATCGTCGGTGACACGGGCATCGGTTGGGGAACGCCAAACTGCGCACCATCCTCGGTGATGTCCGAAACCATGTCAGCCGCGTGTTCGACGACCGTCTCCTCACGTGCCGCGCGCGGGCCACCGGTCAGAAACGGGATGTCGAGCGTGTCCGGCTCGGCCGGGGTCGGTGCGGCGAATTCGTCGACATCAATTACGGCCACGGCGTCGGGGGCCGAATCTGCGTCCGGCACCGCTGTCGTGGACTCGGCGACCGTGCTGTCGGGCGTCTCGCCCTCCATCTCCTCAGTGTCGGCACCCTCGAGAATCTCGGTGACGTCCTCGACGGGGGCAGCATCGATGTCGGCGGGTATCTGCGCGTGGTCTGCCGCTGCCGTCGAGTCGGCAGGCGGCGCGGCACTTGGACCAAACCTCAGTCGAACGCCATGTCCTGACGCGTCCTGCTCGATGACCATCTCGACGCGTTCACCGTGTGCGACCAGGTTTGCGAGATCGATCACGACCGGTGTCGCGGTGCCCGTATCGATGCGTCCGGTGATCGCCGGCATCTGCGCCGGGGCGCCGGTGAGGGTGAACTGCGACGCGATCTGGCCCTCAGACTCCGCGACGACACGGACGGCCGTTTCCTCGTGTGCGGGCAGTGTGCCCGGCACCGGGAACGGCACGGCGAGGGTCGCCACCTGCTCGTGGGCCGGAAGGGTCCCGGGAGCGGGATATGGCACGGCAAGGGTGCTCGACATGGCAAGTTCCTGCGGATCGTCGTCGCTCCATCCGGCGTCGACCCATGTGTCGTCGTCATCCGGGTCATCATCGTCGTGCCAGGCCTCGGCGGCGACTTCGACCGGCTCGTCGGCCGTGTCGGGGGTGTCTTCGAACGTGTCGTCGGTCTCCGGAGCGTCCCAGGCGACACTTGTCAGCGGTGCGTCATCCTCATCCCAATCGGTCAGATCGTCGGCGTCGTCGGTCGCTGACACCGTGACCGTGATCGGTTCGTCGCTGTGATCGGTCGGCGGCGTCTCCAGTGCGGCGTCGTCCGTCGGGCCGTCCTCATCGTCGGTCGTGTTCGTCGGAACGACCCAGTCGGCGTCCTCGTCGGCCGCGATTGCGACCACCGGTGGTGTGACATCGGCGCCATCGTCGGACCACCCGGTCGCCGGGTCGAAATCATCGTCATCGTCCCAATCGACGGTTGGAACCTGGATGACCTGGGTGTCGGCGCCTGCGGAGTCGTCGTTGGACAGGCTGATCGGCTGGGACGCGGTCAGATTCTCATCGAGCCACGCTTCACCGCTGTCAATATCGGTCAATTCTCCGTTCGCATCGGCAACAGTTGCCGGATTTTCCGGGGGAAGCGGGTCAAATGCGTCGGGATCGAAGCCGGAGGCAAGTTCCCCAGGGCTCGGCCATCCTGGTTGGGCGACCGAGGAACCGGCGGCTACAGGGGCCGCGACCGTGACGTAGGGATCATCGATGACGGCTGCGGGAGCCGGTTCAATCTCGATCATGCGGTCCATGGCGGGGGTGTCATCGGGTGCAGGAACGTCCTCGCTGACGAGCGCATTGTGGGGGTCGCGGGTGACAGGTGGCGATGGCGGGGGAGTGCTCAGGGCCACACCCTTGGGCGCCTCGGCGTCCTCCGGCGTGATGATCAGGTCCACGTCCGCCTCGCCAGCGAGCTGTCCGTTGAGCTGCTGAGCCGTTTCGTCGGCAAGGTTGCGGCGGCTGCGGCGGGGCATCTTCTGCGGTGCGGTACGTGCGCCACGGCGGCGGCGCTCCTTGCGCGACGCCGCGTCGGCGGGCGTTGCGGCCGCATTCTTCTTCTTGTTGAACACGATTGCGGCAAGCACCGGCAACAAAACCAGCACCAGCGCGATGCTGAGCTGCGTCGTTTGCGGTAGATCCTTGAGGAACTGCATACGGGGTCTCCTGCGAGGTCGCACGTCGGCGAATCTCCACCATCATCGGCGGTTCACGGTGCGACTTGAGCTTGGAAATGGGGGAACTGGGCGAACCCACGCGTCGGGGTTGAGGTGCCCCGACAGACAGCCGATACGTGATGGAACGTTCCCTCGCTTCGGAGGCTGTGATGTACCGAACCACCACTGCGACAGAGGTCGTTCCGCTGATCGTCTTTACGCTCGGCGGACATCCGCACGCCATCGAAACCTCGTCCGTTCAAGAGGTGCTGCGAATGGTGGCGGTTCGTCCGATCGCCGACGCACCGGAGTGGGTTGCCGGAATGATCAATCTGCGCGGCGTTCCGGCGGTCATCATCGATCTTCGCCGTCGCCTGGGCATCGGCGAGCCGACGTGCGGTCTTGGGACCCCGATCATCGTCACCAAGACCGCGAAGGGCGCGGTTGTGGGACTGATCGCCGATGAGGTCACCGGTCTGCACGACGTCCCCGGCGACGGAATGTTCGCGACCGCCGACGGCGGGCTGATCACCGCTGTCGCACGCATCGACGCACAGCTTGTGAGCGTGACGGACGTCGACGGGATCGTCGCGGGCGCAGAGCACCTTCTCGGTACGTGAGCGTGCGAGCAGACCATCGTGATATCGAGCGGTTGCTCGACCGTGTCCGGCGGTTCGGTGGACTGGATTTCCCTCCGGGGCGTCGTGCGGGTATCGAACGGCCGATCCAGGCGGCGATGGACCGGCTTCAGGTCGCATCGGTAGGTGCACTGGTCAGCGCACTCGACGATCCACGCAACGAGGACGAACTCGAACATCTCGTCGCGTCACTGACGATCGGGGAAACCCACTTCTTTCGCAATCACCCGCAGGTCGACGCAATCCAGCGAGTGATCCTTCCGAACCTGATCGACGAGCGGCGGCGCGAGCGGCGACTGCGCATTTGGAGCGCCGGTTGCTCAAGTGGGGAAGAGGCGTACTCGATCGCCATCGCGCTCGACATGTTGTTGCCCGACCGCAAACGCTGGACGATCGACATTCTGGGCACCGACATCAATGACCTGGCCGTCACAAAGGCGCGGGAGGGTCTGTATGGGGAATGGTCGTTCCGGGGAGTTCCCCAGTCCATCCGAAAGCGCTACTTCATCCCGGAGGGTCGTCGGTACCGGCTGCTTCCCGAGATTCGCGAGATGGTCACGTTCCGTGAATTGAACCTGGTGAGCGACACCTACCCGTCGCGCACGTCGGACACCGCGGAGATGGACCTGATCTTGTGTCGCAACGTCCTGATCTACTTCCGGCCCGAAACCGTCAACGCCGTCGTCACCCGCCTGGAACGCGCAGTTGCTCCCGGCGGATGGATGATGGCCGGCCATGCCGAATCGCCGATGCCGATCTTCCGCGAGCTCTTCGATGTGCACGAGCTGCCGATGGCGGTGATCTACCGCAAGCGCTCCTCGCACCCGGCCGACCATGTGATCGACACGGCGGCCCCCCTGGTCGGTGCCGTGGAGGGCACGCCGACGCCGTGGCTGCCGGTGGAGCACGAGCCCGAGACCCCACTCGATGCGATGCTCGCAATCCCGGCGTCACCACCGCTCGAGGTCGCCGCAGGCGACATGGCGGCCACGTCGGTTGACGAACCGGCCGTCGCCCGTGCGCTTGCACTCTTTGCGCGTGGTGATCGTGATGGTGCGCTCGCGCTGTTGCAGTCCGATGCCGACGCCACCCCCGACGACGCGTCAGCGCTGATCATCGCCGCGCGCCTTCTTGCCGGGGTGGTGCAGTACGAGGCGGCCGAGCATGTGATCCGAATGGCGATTGATCGCGACCGGACATGCGCGCTGGCGCATTACGTGCATGCGTTGACACTGCAAGGCCTGGGACGTGCGGACGACGCGCTCGAGGCCTTGCGGCGAAGCTCCTACTTGGATCCGTCCTCGCCACTCATCGCCTTCTCACTCGCATCACAGCTCGACACGCTCGGGCAGAGCGGTCGAGCGCGCTCGGCGCTCGAGCGGGCGGTGGAACTCCTTGACGCGATGGACGACGGACAGGTGATCGACGAACACGAGGGGCTCACCGCCGGGCACCTTCGCAAACTCGCGGCGATTCGCCGCCAACTGCTGCCAGATGAGGTTGGTGCATGACCACGATTGACGACACGCTCATCACCGACACGGACGAGGTCCAGCGCATCCTCGAAGAACGGGCGCTGGCGCTCGCTCAGTCGTCCCACGACGAGGATCCCGGGGACACGGTCACGCTCGTGATCTTGCGCCTCGGAAGCGAGCGCTACGGCGTGCCCATCGAACACGTTCGCGAGATCAAACCGCTTGACCATGTGACCGCGTTGTCGTCGACGCCGCCATTTTGGCTCGGGCTCGCCAATTTGCGCGGAAGCCTGTATCCGGTGCTCGACCTTCGCCGGTACCTCGGTGTTCCCGGCGCGTCGAGCGCCACCGATCCGCAACTCGTGCTCGTTTCGGGGAGCGGCATGACGATCGGACTGCGCGTCGATGAAGTACTCGAGGTTCGTTCCATCCAGTTGTCGGCCATCGGGCCGGCCCTGGTCGAACGAAGCGCCGAACGGGCCGACATTCACACGGGGCTCACCAATGACCTCATCGCCGTCTTGGATGTCGAAGCCGTGCTCGCCGATCGCTCGCTGGTGGTACAGGAGGGCTTCGACCTCAGCTGACGAGCGGCCGCGCCGAGTGGCCGTAATGGTCGGCGCTCGGCGTGCCGATGATCGGTGCACCGGGGAGTCCGGGTGAACGATCAAAGGCATCGATGGAGCCAACTGACAGCGACTTCATGCGCGAGCTGATGACGGTCTTTTGTGGTGAGGCTGAGGAACGCCTGACCACAATCGATCAACGTCTGCTTGCCATTGAACAGAGCGCTGACACCACGGCTCGCGCCGACTTGCTTGCCGATCTCATGCGTGAGCTTCACACCCTGAAGGGCTCGGCAGGAGCCGTCAACCTGCCGGATGTGAGCCGCCTTGCCCATGCCCTGGAGACGCATTTCGGTGAGCTGATGCATCCGGGTGCGCAGTTGCCCGCCATCGTGGATCGCGGCTACCGCGGCCTGGACGTCATGCGTGCGCTGATCGAGCTGGGTTCCCGCGGTGAGCGCAGCGACAGCGATGTCGACGCCGCGATCGCCGCCCTTCGCGGAACCGTGCATGCACCGCCCACCGAGGCTTCCGACGACGCTGCCGCGCAGGTTGCACACGTGCAGGGTGTCGTGGGAGCGGCGAGTGCGCTCGGCGCGCCTGTCGACGAGACCCCGGCGCCTGCGAATGCCACGGTCGACGTGTCACGCCGTCCCGATGACCTGGCGGGTATCGGCCATTCGCCCGTCGCCGAACCGCAGACGTCGACCGCGACCGCTCCGGTGCCGTGGATGGGACCCGAACCCCCGCTTGCACCCGCTCACGCTGCACCCGTACAGACGGTCGCCCCAGCATTCGGCGCACCTGGTGGTGAGCCCGCCGTGGCTGCGGCGGCGCAAATGCCGCCAGCCGCGCGTGGTCGTCGCAACGAAGGGCCCGACGACGTGGTGCGACTGTCGACCGCCAAACTCGACTCGCTGATGGCACGAGTCGGGGAGCTCGTCGTCACACGAATCGGCACCGGTCGGCGAACCGAGGAGGTCCGCACGTTGCAGGACGCCGTGGCCGGCTGGGACGACGCCTGGCGGCGCGTGCGCCCACATGTCGCGAAGGTCGCTGCGGCCGCCAGGGATGAGGGTGGCACGTCACTGACGGAGCTCATCAGCGAACTGCAGCGCTTGCTGCCGATCTTCGAAGACGGCGACGCCCGCCTCACGGACATTTCGCGACAGGTCGGGGACCTTCGCTCCGGAATCGAGGCCGATGAGCGGCGCCTGACCCAGGTGACCGCCGACATCGAGAATGAGGTTCGACGCACCCGGATGCTGTCGGTGTCGTCGGCGTTCGATCCGATGCACCGTCTGGTGCGCGATCTGGCACGTGACCTTGGCAAGGAAGTGATCCTGGAGGTCGAGGGGGGTGAGACCGAAGTTGATCGCTCGGTCCTCGAACACATCCGCAGCCCACTGACTCATCTCATCCGCAACGCCGTCGACCACGGGATCGAAAGCCCGGACGTTCGTGAAACGCTCGGCAAGCCTCGGCGCGCAACCATCCGTCTTGCCGCGACACAGCGCGGCGGGTCGTTGATGCTCGCCATTGCCGACGACGGTTCGGGAATCGACGCCGACGCGATTCGCGAGGCGGCCGGTCGTCTGGGCATCGTCACACATGACCAGCTGCGCATCATGAGCGAGCGCGACATCCTGCGGTTGATCTTCCGGCAGTCGTTTTCCACATCGGGAGCGGTCACCGACATCTCTGGACGAGGCGTTGGTCTGGACGTGGTCCGCGAGACGGTCGAACGCTTGAACGGCATGGTGGACGTCGCAAGCGAACCGGGCGCAGGCACCACGTTCACACTGAGTCTTCCACTGTCGGTTGCCACCACGCAGGCGCTGCTTGTCGAGGTGTCGGGAATGACCTACGCATTGCCGATCGGCGCCGTGTCGCGCATCGTCGCCGCCGACCGCGACGAGATCGGACGAGCCCAGGGGCGCGAGATGATCGTGCTCGAGGACGGTCCGGTGGTGCTTGTGCGCCTCGAGGACGTTCTGCAACTCACAAGCGATGAGGACCACACGACGGCGCGCCGCCCGGTGATCGTCCTCGGGTCCGACGAGCGTCGTCTCGGGATCGCCGTGGATGCATTGATCGGCACCCAGGATGTGGTGGTCAAACCGCTGCCACGGCCGCTTGAGCGCGTGCGCCACGTTGCGGGCGCGACGGTTCTCGCCTCAGGCGAGGTGGTCGTCGTGCTCAACACGTCGGATCTCGTGCGTTCTGCGGTTCGTACCGCGGTCCGGGTGGAGCGAATCCTGGAGCGTCCGGGGTCGAACGCCGCCGCGTCGGCAAGCACTGGCGCTCTAGGCAGCGGGTCGGTGATGGTCGTGGATGACTCAATCGTCACGCGAATGCTGGAAAAGAGCATCCTGGAGGCCGCCGGCTACAGCGTGCATGTCGCCGCCGACGGTGTCGAGGCGATTCGCGCCCTGCATGTCACTCCGGTGGACGTGGTGGTGTCGGATGTGAACATGCCGAACATGGACGGCCTCATGCTGACCCAGCAGATCCGTGCGGACGCGCAATTGCGTCATGTTCCGATCGTTCTCGTGACCTCGCTCGACTCGCCCGACGACCAGGTTCGCGGCATGGAAGCGGGCGCCGACGCTTACATTGTGAAGAGTTCCTTCAGTCAGGAAGGGCTCCTTGAGACGGTGGCACGGCTGATCACCATCCAGCGGTCGCGCAATGATTAGCGTTCTCGTCGTTGACGATTCCGCAGTCGCCCGGCGGCTGATCGCCCACATCATCGGAGCCCAGTCGGACATGCGCGTTGCGGGGGAGGCGCGTGACGGCGGGGAGGCGCTTCGCCTGACGAAAACGCTGGATCCCGACGTGATCACGATGGACATCCGCATGCCGGTGCTGGACGGATATCAGGCCGCCACGCAGATCATGGAAAGCAGCCCGAAACCGATCGTCATGGTGAGTGCGCACGAGCCTGCGGAAATCGCCCGATCATTTCGCGCCATCGATGCCGGCGCATTGATGGTCCTGCGAAAGCCTGTGGGCCTGGGAGCTGCGGACGCCGACCAGATCGCGAGTGAACTCGTCGACGCGATCCGATCGGTCAACGGCCTGAAATTGGTCACGCGGCGCCATCGCGCCCCGGAGTTCGCCGCCGCCATCACGGCCGCGCCCGTGGCGCGCCCGCGTTCGGAACGTGTCGATCTTGTGGCGATCGCCTCGTCCACCGGTGGGCCCGCCGCCGTCAGCGGCATCTTCCGCAGGCTGCCGGCGTCCTTGCCGGCCGGGTGCCTGCTGGTCCAACACATCGCCGACGGGTTTGACGCGGGGTTTGCCAGCTATCTGAACTCGGTCACCGAACTCGACGTTCGCCTTGCCACCGCCGGCGAGCGGATTCAGCCGGGTCTCGTTCTTGTGGCTCCCAACGGTTCGCACCTGACCATCGGTCCGGACGGCAGTCTTCATCTGAACGACACGGCGCCGATCGGCGGGCATCGCCCGTCGGCCACGCCACTGTTTTCGAGTGCCGCGGCCGTCTACGGCTCACGGGCGCTCGGCGTGATCTTGACCGGTATCGGTCGGGACGGCTGCGACGGACTCGCAGACCTCCACGCCGCCGGTGGCCGGGTGATCGCCCAAGATGAGGCGACCTCGGTGGTGTGGGGCATGCCGCGCGCCGCCGTCGAGGCCGGAATCGTGGACGAGGTGCTCGGTATCGAGCGTATTCCCGACGCCATTCAGTTGGCTTGCCAGCGGGGGCGTGTGACCGCCTGATCCGGCGTCGCTGCGCCGATCGCGGATGCTTGCATGGCCCACTCACGTGCGGCATGACGACGCTTGCGTGTCGGGCCTGCCCAGTGGCTTGCCGACGCTGCGCCATCCGCCCACAAATCGGCGAGGGAATTACATCCGGAACGTAAAGGTTCACGCCGAACGCGCCGATCCAACCTCACGATGAGCAATCAAGCCCCAGCCTCTCCACCTGCCCCGCCGCGTCCGGGATCAACCGCCACCAGGGCGCCCGGCGGCGCTGGCCTTTCGAGTAAGCCGCCGCAGCGACCGCCGATGTCGAAGGGCCTCGCGGCCGGAGCATCGCCCGCAGCAGCACGCACCACGCAGGTGCGTGGCGTGCCGCTCGGCGAAGCCCTCATTCGACTCGGTTTCGTCAAACCGGAGGACGTCGAGGCGGCACTCGCCCGCCAGGCGACCGATCGACGCAAACTCGGCGAGATCTTGATGGCCGCCGGCAAGGTGTCGCGCGATCAGATCGACCGCGCGATGGCGTTGCAGATGGGTATGGGCGTCTTCAACGCGAAGGACGGGGTGGACCCGTCGGTCGCAGCGCTGATCGATGAGAAGACCGCCCGTCGCTACCAGGCGATCCCGGTGCGCTTCGATGCGGACGGCATGCTCGTGGTGGCCATGGTGGATCCCACCAACCTCCAAGGCATCGACGACCTGCAGATCGTCAGCGGCCATACGATTCGTCCGGCGCGCGCGACGAAGGAAGAGGTCCAGCAGCTTCTCGCCAGCACGAACCGTGTCGACGACATCATTGGCATCGTCGATGACGACGACATCGGCGCAGGCAGCGTCGAGGACCTGCGAAACGAGACCGACAACGCGCCGGTCGTCAAGCTCGTCAACTGGATCATCAGCCAGGCCGTCGATCACGGCACGTCGGACATCCATATCGAGCCGCAGGCCAACGCGATGCTCATTCGCTTCCGCGTGGACGGTGTGCTGAAGGAAATCACCCAGGTGCCACGTCAGATGGCGGGTGGTGTCGCCAGTCGTATCAAGATCATGGCCGACCTGGACATCGCCGAACGGCGTGTTCCACAGGACGGTCGCGTGGGTATCAACGTGGGTGGCAAGGCGCTCGATCTGCGTATCGCAACGCTTCCAACCGTGTTCGGCGAAAAGATCGTCATCCGCATTCTGGACAAGAGCAACGTCATGCTCGAGCTGTCCCAGGTCGGATTCGAGCCGGATGTGCTCGCCACCTATGAGAAGGCCTACAAGCGCCCGTACGGCGCGGTGGTCATCACCGGCCCGACCGGTTCCGGTAAGTCGACGAGCCTGTACGGCACGCTGAACCAGCTGAACGAGCCGGGCAAGAACATCATCACGGTTGAAGACCCGGTCGAGTATCGCCTTCAGGGCATCAACCAGGTGCAGGTCAATACCAAAGCCGGCCTCACATTTGCCGCCGGCCTTCGCTCAATTCTTCGTTGTGACCCGGACATCGTGATGATCGGTGAGGTTCGTGACCGTGAAACGGCGCAGATCGCCGTCGAGGCGGCCCTCACCGGACACCTCGTGCTCTGCACGTTGCACACCAACGACGCCGCCGGCGCGATTCCACGCCTGACGGAAATGGGCGTCGAGCCCTTCCTGTCGGCGTCGGCCATCATCGGCATCCTTGCTCAGCGGCTTGCACGAAAGCTCTGCCCGGAGTGCCGTGTCAAGGCGACCGTGTCGCACAAGCAGTTGATGGAGATCGGCGAGACCAAGACGCTTCCGCGTGGTCTGCCCGATCCCGCTCCGATCTACGAGGCAGGACCCGGGTGCAGCAAGTGCAGCAACGGCTACAAGGGTCGTGTCGGTCTGTACGAGTTCCTCACGATGAGTGAGGAGACCCGTCACCTTGCCCTGCAAGAGGCCTCGGGCGCGCAGATTGCCGCCCAGGCACGGAAGGAAGGCATGCGCACGCTGCGTGAAGACGGACTGATCAAGGTCTTGTCCGGCCGCACAACGCTTGAGGAACTTGCCCGTACCGTCGCATAAGGATCGTCGCCCGCCCACCTGGCGGGCGACCGAGGAAGGAACCACCAGCCTTGGCTGATTTCGCAGACATCATCACTCAGGTCCTCGAGCGCGGCGCGAGCGACCTCCACCTGTCGGTGGGCTCGCCGCCCACCATCCGTGTGAGCGGTTCGCTGGAGCGCCTGGACATGCCCGTGCTTCGTCCGCCGGACACGCGTGAGCTGGTTTACGGCATCCTGAACCAGAGTCAGCGTCAGCGGCTTGAGACGGATCTCGAGATCGACTTCTCATATGCGGTCCCCGGGCGTGCCCGGTTCCGTGTCAACGCCTACTACCAGCGCGCATCGCTCGGCGCCGCCTTCCGTCTGGTTCCGACCAAGCTGAAGACGCTTGACGAGCTGAAGCTTCCACGGTCGCTCAACGACTGGACGGTGAAGCCCCGTGGCCTGGTGCTCGTGACCGGTCCGACCGGTTCGGGCAAGTCGACCACGCTCGCGTCGCTGATCAACGAGATCAACGAAAAGCGCGCGGTCCACATCATGACCGTCGAGGATCCCATCGAATTCCTGCATCGCCACAAGCGGGCGATGATCAACCAGCGCGAGGTCGGCGCCGACACCCACGGCTTCCAGAACGCCCTGCGTTCCGTGCTTCGTCAGGACCCGGACGTCATTCTCGTCGGCGAAATGCGTGACCTTGAGACCATTCAGATCGCGATGACCGCGGCTGAAACCGGTCACTTGGTCTTTGGAACCCTGCACACTTCCGACGCCCCGCAGACCGTCGACCGTGTGATCGACGTGTTCCCGCCGCACCAGCAGGATCAGGTGCGCGTCATGCTCGCCAACTCGCTTCAGGGCGTGTGTTGTCAGCAGCTGATTCCGACCACGACCGGTGGCCGTACCGTGGTGTGTGAGATCTTGAACCCCACGCCGGCTGTGCGAAATCTGATCCGTGAAGGCAAGACCCACCAGATCTACTCGGTGATGCAGACGGGCTCGGCCCACGGCATGCAGACGATGGACTCCCACCTGGCTGACCTCGTCCGCGAGGGCAAGGTGGCCGTGAACATGGCGCTTGAGCGCTGCCACAGCCCCGATGAGCTTCGTCGCATCATCGGTACGACGGGCGCAGGCGCAGCCGGGCAGGTACGCCCGGGTCAAGGTAATGGACGACCGGCGAGGGCACATTGAGCGCGACAACGTTTGTCTATACGGCACGCGACAGAACGGGTGTCACAACAGAGGGCGAGGTTGAGGCCGAGTCGAAGACCGCCGCCGCCGCCGCACTGCGGATGCGCGGGTTGTCGGTCGTCGAGCTGGACGAGAAGTCCGGCGGCTTTGAGATCAACCTGGACCGATTCGCCAAGGTGCAGGCGCGTGACGTCACCGTCATGGCCCGTCAGCTTGCGACCATGATCTCGAGCGGTCTGTCACTGCTTCGTGCGCTCTACATCCTTGAGGATCAGTCCTCGAACAAGAAGTTGAAGGAGACGATCGTCTCGATCCGCGGCGACGTGGAGGTGGGTACTGCGCTGTCGGTCTCGATGGCGAAGCACCCCAAGGTGTTCAACGACCTGTTCGTGTCGATGGTTCGCGCCGGCGAAGTCGGCGGTAACCTCGAAGAGGTGCTCGACCGCGTTGCGATCCAGTTGGAGAAGGACGACCATCTGAAGCGCACGGTCAAGTCCGCGATGGTGTACCCGGTGATGATCGGTAGCTTCGCGCTCCTGATCCTCGTCGCGATGATCTTGTTCATCATCCCGGTGTTCCAGAACATGTTCGCGGACCTTGGCGCAAAGCTCCCGGCGTTGACCCAGTTCATGGTGACTTTGTCGAACAAGGGACGCCAGTACTGGTACCTGTTCTTCGCTGCCGGCTTCGGCGTGGTCTGGAGTTTCAAGCGCTGGAAGAACAGCGATTCCGGACGCAAGATTTGGGATGCGTTCAAGTTGCGGGTGCCGATGGGCATCGGCGACATCGTCCGCAAGGTCGCGGTCGCCCGGTTCACCCGGACCCTCGGTACGCTCACCGCATCCGGTGTGCCGATCCTTCAGGCCCTGGACATCACGGCGCGTACTGCCGGCAACCGGACGATCTCCGATCCGATGGAGAACGTGATCGACCGCGTGAAGGAGGGTGAGAACCTCGCTCCGCCGCTCAACAGCCTCGGCGTGTTTCCGATGATGGTGACGCAGATGGTGGCCGTCGGTGAGGAGACCGGCGCGCTCGACTCCATGCTGCACAAGATCGCCGACTTCTACGACGATGAGGTCGCGGCCAAGTTGAAGGCGCTGACATCGATCCTCGAGCCGATCATGATGATCGTGATCGGTGGCATCGTCGGTACCGTCGTCGTGGCCATGTACTTGCCACTGTTCTCGGTCATCAAGGCGATCGGCTCCCAGAGCGGATAGTCGCCAGATGCACCGTGGTGTTCACCGGGCCTTCGTCACACCTCACGTGTGGCGGAGGCCTTGGTGTTTGTGGAACTGGTCGTTTGGAATGACTGTCCGGCAGCCCCGCGCGTGCGGCGAGCTCATCACGGACCCGGCTCGGGAGCGTTCCGGATGGTCACTGAACGGTCATACATCCCCATGGACAGCGGTGACGCGCCCACAACCCACCGGACCGGCTAGACGAGGCCCTCGGTCAGTGCTGCGATGACGTCCGCCGCCGAGTATTCGGTGGCGCCAGGGGGGAGAAACCGGCCGATTCCGATCAGGTCGTCGCCCATCGTGATGATCGGCGCCTCAACATGCTTGCGGGCACGTGTCTGGGGCAGTCCGATGGTGGCCATCAGCGCATTGCAGATGCAGGCACGCCCCTCGGTGTCCTTCACGTCGCCGCCCTTGGCGACGTACAGGTTCACCGGCTCGGACGGGCAGCGAAACCCAACCTCGCCGTCCTCCTTGCGATAGGGAGTGCGCAGGTACCCCAAGTCGCAGATGCGTGGGCGCTTCTCGTAGACGTCGCCCTCCGACAGGGTTCCTTCGAGGGCCGCCACCTTGAACGGGAATCCGGTGGGGGACGCAAGTGCGCTCGTCAGCACTGCGGCGGTTCCCTCGCGCTCCCGCGCAAGCAGCGCCTGACGGATGTCGTCTCGAAGGCCCGACTCCTTGGACAAGGCGAACGCGGTGCCGACCTGCACGCCTTCGGCGCCTGCGGCAAGCGCCGCCTTGACGCCCTCCAAGGTGCCGACGCCGCCGGCAAGCCAGAACGGCACACCGAGCGCCTTCATCTTCTCCAGGTCCACCACGTCGCGCGGACCGTAGATCGGCTCACCGCGCTCGTTCAGCTGCGTGGCGCCGCGCGGCGGGGCGTTGTGGCCGCCGGCCGTCGGACCCTCCACCACGAAGCCGTCGACCTTGCCGTTTGCACGCCGCGTAAAGCTCTGTGCAAGCGTGTCGGATGCGACGATGGCCAGAAACTTCGGGCGCTTCAGGGGCGGCAGATCCATGTCGACGAAGTCGCGCGGGTTCATCGACAGCAACACCGGCTCGTCGACGCTCGCGCCACTCACACTCAGCGGATACGTGGCGGGCTCATGGTTTGCGAAACGGTCGAGCACACCCGGAATCTTCATGGGGATGCCCGCACCCATCAGCACGTAATCCACGCCGGCGAGCATCGCACCGTAGATGGAGGGCAGATGCGGGGTCTGCAACTTCTCCAGGAAGTTGATGCCGACCGGGTTGTCGTGGCCCTCACGCGCCAGAAACACTTCGACGAAGTTCGCGACCATGACCCGCGCCTGCCACTCGAACGACGGCGTGGCGGTTGGCATCTCGATCTTCTTGAACGTGTCGAGCGGCCCAATGCCCTCGGGCACGTAGAATTCGTCCCACACGGCTTGCGCCAGGGCGGGCACCGGGAACGCGTCAAGCGCGCGGCGCATATGGCCGCCGGGATCGCCCTCTTGCAGGCGCCGGGAAAGCACCTGGTCGATGGCCGTGCCACTGACGACCCCGAGCTGTCCAAGCGACGAGACCGTCTGCGCCAGGCGCCAATTTGAGACTGCGATACCCATACCGCCCTGAATAATCAGCATCAGGGCATCCTAGGGATTGCAACGCGATTCGCGCAGGCCGTCCGCCCGCGATCCCGCAATTCGCGGAGCACGACGATGTTGTTGATGGGGTTCAGGTCAGTCGCCGACCGTGTCGCGCGCGCGCAGCACAATTTTGGGGTCGGGGTCGAAGATGACCGACTCGTCCTTGCCCTCGTAGTCGAACTGGTTCAGGAAGTGACGGATCGCGTTGACGCGAGCGCGCTTCTTGTCGTTGCTCTTGATCGTGGTCCAGGGAGCGTAGTCGGTGTCCGTGGCCGCGAACATGGCTTCCTTGGCCGCTCCGTAGTCATCCCACCGGTCAAGTGACTCCAGGTCCATGGGGGAGAGCTTCCACCGGCGCACCGGGTCGATCTGGCGGATGGCGAAGCGCGTGCGCTGCTCGCTTTGTGTGACCGAGAACCAGAACTTGGTGAGCGAGATGCCACTTTGGGTGAGCATTTCTTCAAATAGCGGCGTCTGATGCATGAACTGCGCGTACTGGTCGTCGCTGCAAAAGCCCATCACGCGTTCCACACCGGCGCGGTTGTACCAGGACCGGTCGAACAGCACGATCTCACCGGCGGTCGGAAGGTGCTGGATGTAGCGCTGGTAGTACCACTGATGCAGTTCGGGGTCGGTGGGCTTGGTGAGCGCCACGACGCGGGCGGCGCGGGGGTTCATGTGCTCCATGAACCGCTTGATCGTGCCCCCCTTGCCGGCGGCGTCCCGCCCTTCGAACACCACCACGTGCTTGCGGCCGGTGTCGATGACCCAGTACTGGAACTTCAGCAACTCGATCTGCAGCAGGTACTTCTGCACCTCGTACTCGTCGCGATCCATCCGCTCCTCGTACGGGTACTCCTCGCGCCATGTTTCCACCGCGCGTCCACCCGGATCGATCAGATCGGGATCGGACCCGTGATCGTCGCGCACCGTGTAGCCCTCGGTGCGAATCTGATCGATGTACTCCCGCAGGCGCTGTTGCATCTGCCGCTGCTCCCCATGTGGTCTTCCCACCATTCTCCCACTCGGTCGCCGGGCCGGTGCCCCTGCCAAACGGGCGTGTTGTCCCAGACCGGGCTGCTAATTGCCCGAACGTGGCGCCTGTTTGACCGTGATGCGGGGCAGGCCGTGCCGCAACGCAGCTTCGTAGATCTCGTCCGGATCCAGGTGGCGAAGCTCATCGGCCAGACATTCGGCGTCACTTCGACGAGCCATCGCGATGCGCCGCTCCGGCTGCAACGGGTGGGTGAGGGTCGCAGTGGTGGTGTCGATGGGCCGGTCGAGAACCATTGTCCCGGACGGACGTTCCAGGCAGACGCGCATCAACCCGGTTCCCGGCGCGGTGCGCTCACGGATCGCCGGAACCTTCAGACGATCGGCGAGCCATGCGGCCACCAGGTCCGTGGATGGGGAATCGGACCCGCCGCGCACGGTGACACCGGTGATCTTGTCGAACGGCGGCTGATCGAGCGCAGCCGCAAGCACCCCGCGCCAACGGGTGATGCGGCTCCAGGCGAGGTCCGTGTCGCCGTCATGGTAGTTGTCCGCACGCCGCGTGATCTCGGCGGACGGGTTCTTCGCCGCAGCCGAATCGGTGATCCGGCGCTGACACAGCCGCCCGATCGGTGTCAGCGCAGTGTCGAGCGGCGGCGCGATCGGCCACCAACCAACGATGGGCGAATCGGCCAGCAGCAGGGGGGTGACCACGGACGCGCCATGGTTGACAAGTTCGCCGTACAGGCGCGCCACGATGACCTCGGCGGCGCCCGCGTCGCCACCGACCCGGATCTGCCCATCCAGTCGGGCCTTGCCCCGGCGATTGCCGAGAACGATCGCGATCACCCGACAGGGGTGCATGAACGACGCTTGTATCGTCGAGGCGATCGCGGGCTCGGCACAGTCTTCGTCGACGACCAGCACGAGTGTCATTACGCGGCCGAGGGCCATTGCACCGTGCTCGTTGCGCAGGCGAACAAGCCGCTGTGTGATGCCCGATGTCGAGGTCTGGGGCAGGTCGATGATCACGGGATCCTCCAGGCACGGCCGTCGCGACGCATCATGTCCTCAGCGCTCTTTGGACCCCACTCACCGCTCGCATATGGCTGTGGCTTGCCCGACTTCGCCCAGTGACGTTCGATCGGGTCGAGAATCTGCCATGAGAGTTCGACCTCCTCATGGCGTGGAAACAGGGGCGGGTCGCCGAGCAGGACGTCCAGGATCAGTCGTTCGTACGCCTCCGGCGAGGTCTCGGTGAACGCCGTGCCGTAGCCGAAGTCCATGGTCACGTCGCGCACCTCCATCTGGGCACCTGGCACCTTCGAGCCGAATCGCATCGTCACGCCCTCATCCGGTTGCACACGGATCACGATGGCGTTTTGGCCGAGTTCCTCGGTCTGGGTATCGGTAAACGGCAGGTGGGGGGCACGTTTGAACACCACCGCGATCTCGGTGACACGTTTGCCGAGGCGTTTGCCGGTGCGCAGGTAAAACGGCACACCCGCCCAACGGCGGGTGTCCACGAGCAACTTGACCGCGGCGAACGACTCGGTGGTCGACGTGTTCGGAATGCCGTCCTCCTGCAAGAAGCCGATCACCTGTTCACTGCCTTGCCATCCCGCCTCGTATTGTCCGCGTGCCGTGTTTTCCGACAGGTCCTCGGGCAGACGCACCGAGGCGAGCACCTTCTCCTTCTCGGCACGCAGCTGGGTGGCGTCGAAGGAGATCGGCTCCTCCATGGCCGTCAACGCAAGCAGTTGCAGCAGGTGGTTCTGGATCACGTCGCGGGCGGCACCGATGCCGTCGTAGTACCCGGCTCGTCCGCCGATGCCGATGTCCTCGGCCATCGTGATCTGCACGTGGTCGATGTGATTGGCGTTCCAGATCGGTTCGAACATCTCGTTGGCAAAGCGCACGGCGAGCAGGTTCTGGACCGTTTCCTTGCCCAAGTAGTGGTCGATCCGAAACACCGAGTCGGCGGAGAAGACCCCTTCCACGAGTGCATTCAATTCGCGTGCGCTCTTCAGGTCGTGGCCGAACGGCTTTTCGATCACCACGCGGCGCCACGAACCGGCGGGAGGATCGGCAAGCCCGCTTTCTTTGAGCTGGCTGCACACCGTTCCGAAGAAGCCGGGTGGAATGGACAGGTAGAACGCGATGTTGCCACCGGTGCCGCGCGTGCGCTCCAGGTCGGCGAGCGTCGTGGTGAGCAGCTCAAATGCCGCGTCATCGTCGAATGTGCCGGGAACGAACCGCAGACCATCCGTCAGGCTCTTCCAGACCTCCTCGCGAAAGGGGGTGCGGGCGTGTTGGCGCACCGCGTCGTGGGCGATCTTCATGAAGTCCTGGTCGGCCCAGTCGCGTCGGGCGAACCCGACGAGGGAGAACCCCGGCGGGAGGAGGCCGCGGTTTGCCAAGTCGTAAATCGCGGGCATGACCTTGCGGCGTGACAGGTCGCCGGTCACTCCGAACAGCACCATCGCGCACGGTCCCGCGATCTTCGGAAGGCGCTTGTCGCGCGGGTCGAGCAGCGGGTTGCGATGCGGGGCGGTTGACGTTCGGCTCATGGGGGCTCCGGTGCAGGGACGTTGGCCATTTTCACACGTTTGTCGGGAATGCGTTCAAGTTTGCGCTCGGCCCTGCCGATAACTGAATCACGTCCCCTGGTCGACAAAGACGCGGGCAGGGATTTTCATCAACGTAATTCGTCTTCTTCTCTGTGGAGGAAAAATGATCAAGTCCCGTAAGGGCCAGGAGGGTTTCACCCTCATCGAGCTTCTTGTCGTCGTGCTCATCATCGGTATTCTCGCCGCGATCGCCATTCCGGCGTTCCTTGGCCAGAAGAAGGGTGCGCAGGACGCAAACGCCAAGTCGCTTCTTCGCAACGGCGCGATCGCGATGGAGTCGTACTACTCCGAGAACCAGAGCTTCGACACGCCGGCAACCGTCGGTACGGCACTGGCCAACACCGACATCGCGGCGATTGAGCCGAACATGCAGTGGACCGTCGCTGCTGCTCCGGCAGTTGGCGCCGCGACGACGCTTGCCAAGGGCGACAACGTCCACGTGACCGTCTCCAAGGTTCCGGCCACCAACGCGACCAACAACGCGTACACCCTGTACTCGACGTCCGCTTCGGGCAACCTCTTCACCTACGTCCGCGGCTCTGACGCCTCGGTTCACAAGTGCAAG
>Ga0209023_10002541_pt1 | contig 22641 bp, 25 predicted proteins | sample LakOneMetagenome_FD_187468 | JGI IMG/M metagenome (GOLD analysis project Ga0209023, IMG submission 187468) | Freshwater and sediment microbial communities from Lake Erie, Canada (SPAdes) (version 2) | ecosystem: Environmental > Aquatic > Freshwater > Lentic | place: Lake Erie, Canada...
GCGGGCGGTGCATCGCTCGTGGCGGCATCGACGAGCACGGCATCGTCAGTCACCTTAACCGCAGCGTGCGCGTCGCCGGCCATCATCAGGCCAGCCGCCAGCGCGGCGAAGGAAGCGGTCGAGCGGCAAGAAAAGCGGATCATTGGGTTCATTCCCTGGTTCAATTGGCGTCTGTTTTCTCGACGCCGGCCCGGGAAGGACCCATGCGATTTGCGAATCGCCCCCCGTCCGGCCTCGCCGCCGAACTAGGGGGACCATGTGACTCCTCAGCGTAGCTCAGGCGACAGGAACGTGACCGGAATGTGTCAGGGGCTATTCGAGGTGAGCGGACTTCAGCATGGCGAGCCACTCAGCCCGCGATGCTTCGCTTAGGTCATCGCGCGAAAGGACTGAGAGCATGAACAGCGAAGTCTTGCCCTGCACGACCAGATAGATCGCATTGCGCGGATAGGTGCCGGGGCAGCTGTCAGCATGGCGTTCGACCAGAATTGAGCTCTGGTCCTGAGCCAGGACACTCAGGTCTGCGTCGCACCGCCGCCGGGCATCGCCGCGCAGTTCCTCCAGCCACTGCGTGGCGGTCTGGACCTTGCCGCTCGGAGCGCGGGCGATGATCACCAGCGCCTCGTCCCAATCCTTGGCCGAACGCCCACGCACGGCAATCACATCGGTGATGTAGCGCGGGTTCGAACCGTTGTAGTCGATCATCACCGTGTTGCCGCCGTCGAGCACCGCCTTGAGTGCGGGCACCAGCCGGTGGTCGAACGACAGCTTCTCGGCCAGGGCCGGGCTGGCCATTGCCAACAGAACCATAAACGCGCTGAGGTGCAGGCGGCGAAGCGGGTTTGGCTTTGACATGAACTGAGGATAGCGCTGCAGGTGTCAGGATTCATGCGATTTCGTGTGACAGCAATGTGACAAAGCGGACGTAACCCAACTGTCACAATTCCATCACGAATCCGTCACTTCACTGGCGCATATCATGACGCAGAATCGTCCAACCTGTGTCCGGTCATGAACAAGCATACGACACTTTTGCTCACCACCCCGCCCGCCGGGTTGCTCGCCGATATTGCCCGCAAACGGCCCGGTTGGGAAATCGTGCCGCTGGGCGATGTTCCTCCGGCAGGACCGCTGGACGGTCGGGTCTGGGGCTTCATCGACTGGCTTTGCCCCACCATGTCGGGTCTCGAGATGTGTCGCCGCCTGCGCGAATCCGAAGCGACCCGAGGCGCGCATCTCACCCTGGTGCTCGACGAGCCAAGCCAGGAGGCGCGCCGGCGCGCATTGCAGGCCGGGGCTGATGATTACCTGGTCGGCCCGCTCGACGTCGCGCGGCTGCTTGAACGGGTCGACAGTGTGGCCGACGAACCGGCGCCGCTGCGCCGCCAATTGAGCAACGGCGCGATCAGCATCGATCCCGCAGCGCACCAGGTTCGGGTAGACGGCAAGACAGTGCCGATGCGCCCCAACGAATTTCGTCTGCTGCTGCATTTCATGGAGCACCCCGATCAGGTCTTCAGCCGGACCGCGCTGATCGATCGGCTTGGCAAGGACGAAGGCGAGATCGACGACCGCACGGTCGACGTCTGGGTTGGCCGCCTGCGCCGCGCCCTCACCGCCGCTGGTGCCCCCGATCCGCTGCGCACCGTGCGATCGCTCGGCTATGTGATGGATTCAGTGGAAGGCTGAGCTTCCAGCGCGATCGCGCCCTTGCTCCGCCGCGCGTCTGGGGGCATAGGCCCGCTCGAATCCTCTCACCTCTGCCAGCGAAAGGCCCGCCGCCATGAAGGTCCGCGTTTTCGTTTCCCTCAAGAACGGAGTGCTCGATCCCCAGGGCCGCGCAATCCACCATGCCATCGAGGGGCTGGGCATCCACGGCGTCAACGATGTCCGCGCCGGCAAGATGATCGAGCTGGATGTCGATGCCAGCGTTACCGACGAACAGCTTGAAACCATGTGCAAGCAGTTGCTCGCCAACATGGTGATCGAAAACTACCGGATTGAGAGGCTGGCGGCATGAGCGCGTTCCGCTCGGCCGTAATCACCTTTCCCGGTTCGAACTGCGACCGCGACATGGCGGTGGCGGTTGAGCAGGTCTGCGGCGGCGAGGTGTTCCGCGTCTGGCATGGCGACGCCGCATTGCCCGACCGGCTCGATTTCATCGCCCTGCCCGGCGGGTTCTCCTATGGCGACTATTTGCGCAGCGGCGCAATGGCAGCCCGCAGCCCGATCATGCAGGCGGTGGTCGAAGCCGCGAACAAGGGCGTGCCGGTGCTGGGTGTCTGCAACGGCTTTCAGGTGCTGACCGAAAGCGGTCTGCTGCCCGGGGCCTTGCTGCGCAACGCGGGGATGAACTTCGTCTGCCGCGAGGTGAAACTGACGGTCGCAAACAACCAGAGCCTGTTCACGGCCGGCTACAGCGCAGGCCAGCAGATCACGATTCCCGTGGCCCACCATGACGGCAACTACTTCGCCGATACCGAAACGCTCGACCGGCTCGAAGCCGAAGGCCGCGTCGCGTTTCGCTATGCCGAAGAAGTCAATGGCTCAGCCCGCCAGATCGCCGGTGTGTTTAATGCTGCAGGTAACGTCCTGGGAATGATGCCACACCCTGAACGGATGATCGAGCAGGCCCAGGGCGGAACCGATGGCCGGGTGCTGTTCGAAAGCGTGGTCAGGGGCCTTGTTGCCGCCTGAAGGTTTACTGCGCGGCGCGCAGCTTGCTCTCGTGAAACAATCCGCGGGCTTCGGTCGCGGGCATCGGCCGGCCGAAATAGTAGCCCTGGATCTTGCGGCAGCCCAGGCCGCGAATGATCTCGAGTTCGCGTTCGGTCTCGACGCCTTCGGCAGTGGTCGACATCTCAAGGCTCTCAGCCATGGCAACCACAGCACGGATGATCGCGAGGCTTTCCGGGGCGCCCGATGAGGCCCCTTGCACGAAACTGCGGTCGATCTTGATCGTCGAGAAACGCAAGTCGCGGATGTAGGCGAGCGAAGAATAGCCGGTCCCGAAATCGTCCAGCGCGACCCCGCAGCCCAACGACATGATCTGTTCCAGCGCCTGGCGCGCGGTTGTCGCATCGCGCACGAAGATCGATTCGGTCACCTCCAGCTCAAGCCGTTGGGCGGGAAGCCCACTGGCGCTGAGCGCCTGGACCACCGAGCCGATGAAGCCGGGATCGAGCAACTGTTCGCCCGAGACGTTGACCGCAACCTTGACATTGGCCGGCCAGCGCACCGCCTCTCGGCAAGCCTCGCGCAGCACCCAGTCGCCGATCGGCACGATCAGACGGGTATCCTCGGCGAGCGGGATGAATTTAGCCGGACTTACGAAACCGTGGTCTTCGCTGTTCCAGCGAATCAAGGCTTCGAAGCTGACGATGTGTTCGTCGGTGGCATCAACCACCGGCTGGTAATGCAGCACCATCTCGTTCTTTTCGAGCGCACGGCGCAGCGAGAATTCGAGTTTGCGGCGTTCTTCGGCATGGGCATGCAGCGCCGGCTCATAGCCGAAGTGCTGCCCACCGCCTTCTTCCTTGGAACGATAGAGCGCAAGGTCGGCATTGCGCATCAGCGTTTCGACCGTAGTCCCGTCGCGCGGCCCGATCGCCGAACCGACCGAGGCACCGATGTAGAGCGTGTGGTGATCGACTTCGTAAGGGCGTGAGAGCGTGTCGATCACGGCCTCGGCCACGCGGACTACCCGGTTGTGGTCCGAAGCATCACGGATAACCACCGCGAATTCGTCGCCGCCCAGTCGTCCGCACAGCTCATTGTCGGTGACCAGGCTTTTGAGCCGTTCAGACACCCGTGCCAACAGCTGGTCGCCGACCAGGTGGCCCAGGGTATCGTTGACTGCCTTGAACCGGTCGAGGTCGATCATCAGGAAGGCGCACTTGGTCCGCCACTGATCGGCATAGCGCATCGCCTCGCCCAGGGCTTCGGTCACCATCATGCGGTTGGGCAGGCCGGTCAGCGTATCGAAGCGCGCCATGTGGGCGATCTTCTCGCTCGATTCGCGCTGTTCGGTAACGTCCGAGCCAACCCCGCGGAACCCGTCGAAGCTGCCGGTTTCGGACAGCTTGGGCGTGCCGGAGATTTCCCACCAGCGCTGCTGGTTGTTGATTGTCACCCGCACCAGGCAGTTCGAAAAGCTCTCGCGCCGCTTGAGCCGTTCGGCCAGGTCGTGCAGGCTGGAGGGGAACTGGCCAGTATCCCAGGCTGGACCCGCGATCAGCTGGATAAAGGGTTTGCCCTCGATCTCCTCGGGCGACAAGCCAAGCGCGAAGGCAAAGCGCGGGCTGGCCGAACGCACGCGCCGCGCAGTATCAATCTGCCACAGCCAGTCGGCCTCGCCCTCTTCGAATTCACGCAGCAGCATCGAGACCACTTCGCTCTTTTCCGCCATCGCGCTTTCGGCGATCCGCGCGGTCAGGAACGAGCGGGCGGTTTCCACCGAGCCCAGCGTAATCACCACCCCGAACAACACCGCCAGCATTGCCATTTCGTAGGACCCGGCCCAGGCGAAAGTGGCCAGCGCTGAGGCGCCCATTATCCCGGTAAGCACCAGGTTAGCCAGCGGCACTGCCGACAGGAGCACTGCCGAAGCGGTCAGTAACATTGCCGTGATTGCCCACAGCTCAAGCCGCTGCGAAGGATCGCCGAACGGCGCGAAGGCCGCCATCGGCACCACCCAGATCAGCGCATTGCCAAGCGAGCTCATGGTCTGCTTATGAACTTCATCGCGGCCAATCCGGCGGCGATCGACATCGACCAGCGATTTGTCGATCGAGGCCCCGTAGTAAAGGCTTGCGCACAGCACCACGAACCAGCCGATCAACGCGGCAAGATGGACTGTGCCGTAATAGACCCGAATCGCGGCCAGCGCTGCGATCACGTGCGAGATCACCCGGACCTGGGTCACGCGGGCAAGGCTGGAATACTGCAAGCCGCGCAGGCGGCCCCAATCACCATTCGACGGGTCGGACAAGCCCAGCACGGCCATAACAGGCAGTTCCTTGGGCAGTGCAGGAGCTTGGGGCGTCTGGTCAGTCACGCCCGCGTTGTTAACCGTCAAATCTTAGCGTCGCGTAAAGGTTAGCACCTTGGTGCGGCTAAATTCTTACGATTCATTCGGTCAGCTTCCGGTTGGCCGCTTCCCAGTTCTGCCCATCGAAATGGCGGAAAGTCGGCTCCAGCCCATGTCCAGGATCGAGGCAGCGGAAGTTGACGCTCCAGGCTTCGGGATGCGTGCGCGGCTGGTAAAAGCTCTTGATCCCGCATACGGCGCAGAACAGATGCTCGGCAGTACCGGTGCCGAAGCGGTAGGAAGTCAGGCTACCCTGCCCTTGCAACAGCACGAAATCACCATGCGGCACGAACAGGTGCAGATAACCGGTGCGTGCGCAGATAGAGCAATTGCAGTCGAGCAGTTCGGGCCGAGGATCGACTTCGATTGCGAAACGGACCGCGCCGCAATGGCAACCGCCTTCCAACTTCACTCGACCGTCACCGATTTCGCCAGATTTCGGGGCTGGTCGACGTCGGTACCCTTCACGCAGGCCACGTGATAGGCGAGCAATTGCACCGGCACCGCATAGACCAGCGGCGCGATCAGCGGGTGAACCTTCGGCATCTCGATCGTCGCGAGGCAGCCCTCTCCGGCTTCGGCGATCCCATCCGCGTCCGAGATCAGCACCACCTTGCCGCCGCGCGCGCGGACTTCCTGCATGTTGCTGACGGTCTTTTCGAACAGCGGGCCAGAGGGCGCGAGGACGATCACCGGCACGGCCTCGTCGATCAGGGCGATCGGCCCGTGTTTCATTTCACCCGATGCATAACCTTCAGCGTGGATATAGCTGATTTCCTTCAGTTTCAATGCGCCCTCCAGGGCCAGCGGATAGTCCTGTCCGCGCCCGAGGTAGAGCACGTCGCGGGCCGGAGCGATGTGGTGCGCCATGGCGGCGATCTCGTCGTCATGGGCCAGTGCGGCGTTGAGGCTGGCGGGGGCTTCGAGCAGGTGCTTGACCACCTCGGTCTCCGCCGCCCGGTCCATCCGCCCACGCTTGACCGCCATGTGCGCGGCAAGCGCGGCGAGGACGGCGAGCTGGCAGGTGAAGGCCTTGGTCGAGGCCACCCCGATCTCGGGCCCGGCATGGGTCGGCAGCAACAGATCGGCCTCGCGCGCCATCGAGCTGGTCGGGACGTTGACCACGACGGCAATGGTCTGACCCTGTGCCTTGCAGTGGCGCAACGCAGCCAGAGTATCGGCGGTTTCCCCGCTTTGCGAGATGAACAGCGACAGCCCGCCCGGCTCCATCACCGGTTCGCGGTAACGGAATTCGCTGGCGAAATCGATGTCGGCGGGGAGCCGCGCGAACTGCTCGAACCAGTACTTGGCGACCATCCCGGCGTAGAAGCTGGTCCCGCAGGCGACAATGGTGACGCGGTTGATGCTCGAGAGGTCGAAATCGAACTGCGGCAGCGCGACTGACTGGTCGACCTGGCGGATGTAGCTGCGCAGGGTCTGGGCAACCACGGTCGGCTGCTCGAAAATTTCTTTCTGCATGAAATGGCGGTAATTGCCCTTCTCGATCTCCGCCGCCGAAGCGCCCGAGGTGGTGACCTCGCGCGTGACCGGATTGTTGTCCTTGTCGAACACCTCGGCGCCTTCGCGGGTGACAATCACCCAGTCGCCCTCGTCGAGATAGGCGATCTTCTGGGTCAGCGGCGCGAGTGCCAGCGCGTCGGATCCAAGATAGGTCTCCCCTTCCCCGTATCCGACCACCAGCGGCGAGCCGAGCCGCGCGCCGATCAGCATGTCGGGGTGATCCTTGAACGCGATCGCCAGGGCAAAGGCCCCGCGCAGCTGCGGCAGCACCGCCTTGACCGCGTCTTCGGGCGACAGGCCCGCCTCGACCTGTTCGGACAGGAGGTGCGCGACCACTTCGGTGTCGGTATCGCTCTCGAAGGTCCGCCCTCGCCCGGTCAGCGCGTCTTTGAGCTGGCGGAAGTTCTCGATGATCCCGTTGTGGACCAGCGCGAGCACTTCGGTGGCGTGCGGGTGGGCATTGGCCGCGGTCGGCGCGCCGTGAGTCGCCCAGCGGGTGTGGGCGATCCCGACCAGACCCGGCGCGGGATCGCGGGCGAGGACGTTAACGAGGTTGTTGAGCTTCCCCTCGGCCCGGCGGCGGACCAGCTGGCCTTCATCCAGCGTGCAGACCCCGGCGCTGTCGTACCCCCGGTACTCCATGCGCCTCAAACCGTCGACCAGCCGGTCCGCGACCTGTTCCTTGCCGACAATGCCGATGATTCCGCACATGGATAAAGCGACCTTTGCTAGAGAGTATAGGGAACCCGGATGCCGGGCATCTCTGCCGGGAAATCCTTGGTATTTCGTGTAATCAGCACACGACCGCGCGTTTGAGCCGTCGCCAGGATGATTGCGTCCATCGCCTTGAGGCGAAAGCGCTCGCGGCGCAAAGCTGCTGCCCTTCTTCCGATCTCGGCATCGACTTCATCGATCCCGAAGCCTGTGAGCAGCGTTTCGGCCCGCATCAGCGCATCGCCCTCGCCCTTCGACATGACCTCGATCCACACCAGCCGGCTGATCCAGGCGCGAGAACCGAAATCGGTCGCGCGATCAATCTCGGCGCGCGCCTGATCAAACCCTGCGAGGGCATCGATTATGATGTTCGAATCGAATGTGAAGCCACTCACTTCGCGGGTGCGCGCTTCGGCTTGGGATACTTGCCGGCAAGCATGTCCAGATAAATCCGGCGCTGGCGATCATCCTCGTCATCGAACAAGTCGGGAAATTCGGCCTTAACATCTTCGTAGTCATCGTCCCAATAGCGGGTCGAAGCCGCCCGTTCACGACGTTGCCACTCCACTGAATCGCCAATGTCGGTTCGATCCTTCCAGGCCCCGAAGCCGATCTCAAGCCAGTCCTTGCCATTCGACGCGGGCTGCCCCTTGTAGGCACTAACCGCCTCCCGCAGCACCGAGGCGCGCGACTTGCCCTGCTCGGCCGCGCGGGCATCGAGCCATTTGATGTCTTCGTCGGGCAGATCGGCGAGGATGCGGGTCATTGATATACTGATATCATATCATGATATCATGTCAATTCGGGAGATGTGCCGTCATCCATGGCGAATAGACTCGCCAACCCAGGCTTCGATATAGTTCATAACCATCAGTGGTGGCGGTGAGAATTTGCTGTGAGGAATTTGATCGACGGGTGCTCAGCAGGCTCGCCATGACAAGGCTGCCCAAACCACGACGCCGGTACAGAATGCTCGTTGCGATCTGGTCATAGCAGAATACTCCGGCGTATTCGGCGGCCCGACCCTGAGCAGCGACAACGCCAGTTGCATCGACAATCTGCGCAATCGAAACGTCACCATTGCGGTACACTTCCAAAGTCAGGTCATCCGGCATTGCAGGAGCGTAAATGGCGGCCCGATTGCACACCATCATGCGCGACGTTGTAATTATTTCCCATTTTGCGGGAAGCATGACGCGCAGCTCTTGTTCAGTACCGCACAGCTTGAGCAGGATTAGTGGTTCTGAAATCTCAAGGCCGAGTTCCCGTAGCCCTTCGCATGGTCTGGCGAACACGTAACGGCGCTTTTCGTCGGGCAGATCTGTGTCAATCCGCAGTCCGCCCCGATCCGTGATCGGTTGCGGCAGACCACGTGAAACGGACCTGGCTCGCAACCAGCTTGCAACGAGTTCGGGGTCAATATCTACGCCGCCATTCACGGGCTACTTCTTCCCTTCCGCCTTCTTCTTTTTCATCGCATCATGGAACCGGTCGGCCCAGCCCGGCTTGACCAACTGTTCCGCCCGCACGATCCGCAGCTCACCCGCCGCGACATCGCGCGTCACCGCGCTGCCCGCCGCGACAATCGCATCCGCGCCGATCTTGACCGGGGCGACAAGCGCAGAGTTGCTGCCGATGAACGCGCGCTCGCCGATGACGGTCTTGTACTTGAAGTATCCGTCGTAATTGCAGGTGATCGTCCCCGCGCCGATGTTAGCCTCTGCCCCCACCTCAGCATCGCCAATGTAGGACAGGTGATTGGCTTTGGCGCCAGCTCCAAGCGTCGCCTTCTTTACCTCGACGAAGTTGCCGATCTTGGCCTTCTGCTCCAGCACCGTACCCGGGCGCAGGCGTGCGAAGGGGCCGACTTCGCAGTTCGAGCCCACGCTAGCCCCCTCGATATGACAGTTGGCGCGGATCTTCGCCCCGTTCGCCACCGAGACGCCGGGCCCGAAGAACACATTGGGCTCAATCAAGACATCGCGGCCTAGAACTGTATCCCAGGCGAACCAGACAGTTTCCGGCGCGATCAGGCTGGCGCCATCGTCCATCGCGGCCAGGCGGCGGCGGTGCTGCCAGCGCGCCTCGGCCTGGGCGAGTTCGGCGCGGCTGTTGATTCCTTCCACCTCGTGCGGATCTGACGTGACCACTGCGACGCAAGTCCGGCCATCGGCATTGGCAATGTTCACCACGTCGACCAGGTAGTATTCGCCTTGCGAGTTATCGTTGCTGACCCGCGCCAGCAGGCCGAACAGATCGGCGCTGCGAACCGCCATCAGGCCCGAATTGCACAGGCGGCAGGCGCGTTCCTCGGCCGTTGCATCCTTGTGCTCGACCATCTTCACGATCCGGTCGCCATCAGTAATTACGCGCCCATAGGCAAGCGTATCGGCGGGCTCGAAGCCCAGCACCACCACCGCCGGATTGTCTGCGCCGTGCAGCCGCTCGACCATCGAGTGCATGGTCGCGGCGGAAACGAAGGGCACATCGCCATAGAGGATCAGCACATCGCCATCGAAACCCGCCAGGGCACTTTCGGCCTGCTGCACTGCATGCCCGGTGCCGAGCTGCGGGTCCTGGACCGCTATCACAGCACGCTCACCAAGCTGTACCTCAAGCTGCTCACGGCCGTGCCCCGCGACCACCACCGAGCGTTCCGGCTGCAACTCTGCCGCACTTGCCAGCAAGTGTTCGATCATCGGCCTCCCGGCGATTGGGTGCAGCACCTTGTGGAGCTGGCTTTTCATGCGAGTGCCCTTGCCCGCAGCAAGGGTGACGATGGCGAGAGGGCGTTTGGAACTCATGGTTAAGCCCCATGCCACCAAATGCTTGCCGATTCCACAACCAGCGTGCCAAGGGCACCGCGATGACCATCCCCTTCGATATCGTCGGCTTCGACCTTGACGGCACCCTGCTCGATACCTCTCGCGATCTGGGCAATGCACTCAACCACGCGCTGGGTACGATCGGGCGGCCGGAAGTGCCCTATGAGCAGGTCCGAAACCTGATCGGCGGCGGTTCGGGCCTGATGCTGCGCCGGGCGCTGGCGCTGACTGGCGGAGACGAAGGCGTAGAGTTCGAAGCGCTGCGGCAAGTGCTGGTCGGGTACTATGGCCAGAATATCGCCCATCATACCGCGTTGTTTCCTGGCGGAGAGGCGATGCTCGACGACCTTGCCGAGATGGGCGTAAAGCTGGCAGTGGTGACCAACAAGCCGCATGCCTTGGCGGTAAGGTTGTTCGATGAGCTGGGCCTGTCGCCCCGTTTCGCCAGCATCATCGGCGGCGGCACTTACCCGCTCAAGCCCGATCCGGCGGCGCTGCACGCTATGGTCGCGGAATGCGGTGGCGGGCACGCAGCCTTTGTTGGCGACACCACTTTCGATACGCGCGCCGCGCAGGCCGCCGCCATGCCCTGCGTCGCGGTCAGCTTCGGCTTCGTCGATGCTCCGGTGCACGAACTTGGCGCGGACGCGGTGATCGACCATTTTGACGAGCTGGTTCCCGCCCTGCGCAACCTTTGATCGCCCCGAGTCGCGCCGAATTCCGCCGCTGCGACTGCGTAGAGCCCCCGATTGACGCTAGGGAAAGCAAGTGCTGCACTGCGGCATATTGCCAGCCCTGCCCGGCCATGCCATGCCCCGCCCGCTTCCCCAGCGGGATACCCTTTTTCAGCGGAGAAAACGCTCATGACCATTTCGTTCAAGGATCGCGTCGCGATTGTCACCGGCGCCGGCGGCGGCCTGGGCCGCGCCTATGCGCTCGAGCTCGCCAAGCGCGGGGCCAAGGTTGTCGTCAACGACCTCGGCGGCAGCCGCGACGGCACCGGCCATTCCGATGCCGCGCTCAAGGTAGTTGAGGAAATCAAGGCCGCGGGCGGCGAAGCCATGTCGAACGGCGGCTCGGTCACCGAATACGAACAGATGGTCGAAATGGTCGCCAAGGCCAAGGAAATGTGGGGCGGCGTCCATATCCTGATCAACAACGCCGGGATCCTGCGCGACAAGAGCTTCGCCAAGATGGAAATGGCCGACTGGAAACTGGTGGTTGACGTCCACCTCAACGGCAGCGCCAATTGCACCAAGGCGGTCTGGGACCTGATGCGCGAGCAGGCCTATGGCCGGATCCTCAACACCGCCAGCTCGACCGGGCTCTACGGCAACTTCGGCCAGGCCAACTATGGCGCGGCCAAGCTGGGCCTGGCGGGCTTTACCAAGACTCTGGCGCTGGAAGGCGCGAAGTACAACGTGCGGGTCAATACCCTCGCCCCGGTCGCCGGCACCCGCATGACCGAAGACCTCGGCATGCCCGAAATGCTGTTCAACGCGCTCAAGCCTGAAAACGTCGCCCCGATGGCGCTCTACCTGGTCAGCGAAGACGCCCCGACCAACATGATCTGCGGCGCGGGCGCGGGTGCCTATCACGCAGCCTACATCACCCTGACCCCCGGCGTGGCCCTGCCCGCCGACGAGCGCACCCCCGAAGGGATCGCCGCGCACTGGGACCAGATCATCGACCGCACCGGCGAAATCGTCCCCCAGTCAGGCGGCGAACAGAGCCAGGTTGTCATGGCCGCACTCGCCAAGATCGGTGGGTTGGGATAATTTCCAGAGCCCTCCCCCGGCGGGGGAGGGCCATTATCAGAGCGGCGTTCCCGGCATTTGCAATCAAAGGAACGGCGACGGCGGGAACCCGCAGGAATATCCCGGATTGTACGTTCGAGCCAGGGCAACAACCGAGAGGACGCCATCGGCATAGTGGCTGATGCCGCTGTTCCCACCTTCCTCAGGCTCGTCGGAAATCTCCCAATTGACAATCACGAGCGGGACCATGACCTCCCGCCCCGGATACCCTTCAAGGGTCAGATCCGACAGCTTCGGGCGAACCCGCCGGGTGAGAGTGCTCGCGGCAGCCGCATCGAGCACAGCACTTCCACTCGATCGAACGACGTCCAGCGCGGCAAATTTGCCGTCCGCCCCAAACCGCACTGCCAGGCCTACCCGGCCATTCTGCCCTTCACGAAGCGCGCGCACCGGGTAATCGTTTGCAGTCATCAGATTTTCGCTGATCCGGACGGTTGCCAGGGGATTCCTGACCTTTTTCGGCCAGTCGGCAGGCGAGAGCCAGACGCGTCCGTCGTTGGGCGGGGCGAATGCCTGCCAATCATTCAGCGTTGACGGAGCCATCTTGGCGCGCAGTTCCGCCCCCTTGGCGCGGAGAGCCGGATCGCTGCTGGCAAGATAGCCATCGGCGATCTTGACCCAAACCGATCGCGCCCTTTGCCGGGCCGGATCCTGAGAGATTGCGCCATAGAGCGCGGTAGCGGGCAGCAGCGATTCAGCCAGTGGCAGATCAACAGCCCCGAACCGCGCATCGGCAAACAGCTCCGCTACGCTGACCTTTCGCTGCTTCTTGTGCGTGGATTCAAAACCCGCCAGCCGCAGCGCCAGCTGCCGGTCGAAATGACTGCTCTGCGGATCGCTGACACTCGCGAATACCGCATCGTCGCGTTCGCGGGAATTGCCGAACTTGGCGAGGGCAATCGGCCAATGCTCGGGCCGGTCAACGAATTCGCGGGCCTGCGCTTGGGTCTTGCCCGGCGGCAGATAGCTTGTGTTTTCATTGAAAAGCCAGACCAGGTAATAGGCGTAGCGACGATCGGCCGCATCGAGGTCATCAGGAAAACTGAAAGCATAGCGCTGCAAGAGCCTGGGCTCGGTCAGCTTTCTGTCTCCAACCGAATAAAAACTGCTCAAAATCCGGAACACAAACTGCTTGTCTTCCCGGCAACCGCTCTTTCCTCCATCGAAGGCCAGAACATAGCTGTCCAATTCCAGACCACTAATCTTCCCTTTCCGGACCTTCTCAAGAAAACCTTTCGGCCTTGCCAGCGCCTGCTTGCACTTCAGCGCCATGGAATTGTTCTGGATCTCGTCGATAGCCATGAATGTGCAGGCATGGCCGGGGCTTGCACCGAGGGTCAGCGAAACAATCGCCAACGAGGTCGTCAACCCGGACAAGAATTTTCGCTTTACCATGACAGTGACATTGGCTCCGCCAATTCCGCAAAGGAGTCAATTGCTCGATCAAAGCCGTCTCGCTCGCTCGATGGGGGCTAATCGTCACGCTGTATTGACACACTAACACACATCAGGCAGAGTCCTCCAATCCACAGGGGAGAATGCCCATGTATTCAGAATCAGACCTGCAGTCCGCGGTCAGCGCCGGGGTGCTCAGCCACGAAGCGGCTGAAGCTTTCCGCGCGCATGCCGCCGGAATGCGCAGCGCGCCGGTGGCGGACGAAGAACACTTCCGCCTGATCACCGGCTTCAACGATATTTTTGTCTCGATCGCAGCCGTGCTGCTGCTGGCAGCGGCAGCCGGGATTGGCGCAGCCATCGCGCCTGGAGTCGCTGGGCTGCTGGTGGCGGGCGCGGCCTGGATGCTGGCCGAATTCTTCACCCGCAAACGCCGCATGGCGCTGCCTTCGATCATCCTGTTGCTGGCCTTTGTCGGCGGCGTCGCGGCGGTGCCGATCAACATTCTGGCCGAAACCGAACCCCATCTGAGCAACCAGGCCAGCACCATGATCGGTGCGGGCATCGGCCTTTTGGCCGCAGCAGCAGCCTGGTTCCACTGGCGACGGTTCATGGTCCCGATCACCGTCGCGGCGGGCGCGGCCGGCATCGCGGTAACCGCAATGGCGCTGGTCGTCTCCGCCTGGATGGGCATGACCGGCAACCGCGATCCCGAACCGATCCTGCTGCCGCTGGTGTTCATTTCTGGCCTGGCCGTTTTTGCCCTGGCAATGCGCTGGGACATGAGCGATCCCAAGCGCGAAACCCGCCGCAGCGATGTGGCCTTCTGGCTCCACCTTTTGGCAGCACCAATGATCGCGCACCCGCTGTTCAACTGGCTGGGCGTCAACGAGGGTGAAAATATCGGCGCGCTCGCCGCCGTCGGCGTGCTGGCGATCTATGTACTGATGGGCGCGGTTGCCCTGGCAGTCGATCGCCGCGCGCTGCTGGTCTCGGCCTTGGCCTATGTGCTGGTCGCGCTGACCTGGCTGTTCCGCGAATTCGGGATGGTCGAGCTCAACGTGGCGCTGACCGGCCTGGTGATCGGTTCGGCGTTGCTTGCGCTCTCGGCCTTCTGGACCCCGATCCGTTCGGCCCTGGTCCAGCGCCTGCCGGGTCAGCTTCAGACCATGTTGCCGCAAGGAACGCTCGCCGCAGCCTGACACTTGCCTTGATGCCGAACTTGACTAATTTCCCCCCGAAGGCGCTGCTTTCGGGGGGATTTTCATGGTTGGCATGCGTGTGGAACGCGGGGTCGCCTCGCTCAAGGTCCGGGCGGTCGTTACCCAAGCCTTGCTGGCGCTGTTCCTGCTGGTGACTGTGCTGGTTGCGCTGGGCACATTGTTGCTGGCGGTGCAGGAGATCCAGACCGGCTATTCCTCCTACATGATCACCTTGCCGGTGTTTTCGCTCTATATCGCGCTGGCGTTTCTGCCTGCAGCCATCGCCCTGACCTTCTGGGTCTGGCGTGCCCATGCCAACCTGCATGCGGACGCGCTGGACGAACTGCACTACAGCCCGACCTGGGCAGCCGTCAGCATGTGGGTGCCGCTAGTCAATCTCTACACCCCGAAAGGCGCCACCCGCGAGTTGTGGAACCGCAGCCATGGCGAAGAAGCCTGGTTCGCCAATCAAAGCGTCGATGCGGTCAATTCGTGGTGGACCTGCTATGTTATCGGGATCGTACTGATCAGCCTGTTGACCATGATCGTCATCGTTGACCGCATCACCCCGTTCATGTTCCTGACCCCACCGGGTACCAACATGCTGGCAATGGCATTTTCGAGCACGCTGCTGGCCGGATCGGCCTGGTTCCTGATACGGATCATCAGCCGAATCACGCATGCTCAGGAAACCGTGACCAGCGTGGGCGATACTTTCGCCTAGTCCTTGCCGCTTCCATTGCAGGCCGAACAATAGGTCTTTCCAAAACAGGAGGGGCAGACCACTTTCCCGCCATCGCGTTGTAGCTGCCGCGATGGATGTGATGTCACCCGCTTGCCATCGCCTGTGCCTCCGCACGGTCGGCATTTTCCGCTCCCGCCACAAAACTTGCAAGTCGCCATCGTGCCTTCTCCTCTATACCCGGACCATCACCCTAGCTCTCAACCACCTTGAGCAACCGCCGTTCCAGCGGAAACAGGATCCCGGGCAGTTCGTGCCCACGCTTGAGCACTTGCCCACCTTCGCCGAACAGCGTCCACATGCCTTGCTTGGCTCGCAATGCCGGGCGCTTTTCTATTCTGGCTTCGGGCCGTTCGGCTGCGCGGCGAAAGGCACTGAACGCGGCGGCGTCCTTGCCGAAGTCCATCGCATAGTCGCGCCACATCCCGGCTGCGACCATCCGTCCGTAGAGATCGAGAATGCGGGTCAATTCGTCACGCTCAAACCCGACCTGCGCGGCGCTGGCCGCAAGGTTAGGGAATGGGGTGACGATGGCGCTCAATCGCGCTTCGCCCCCGCACGCTTGCGGCCCGCGCTTTGCTTCGCGGCCTGGGCATCGCGTTCCTCAAGCAGTTCCGCCAGGCGCTTTTGCAGCACCTGCATCTCGCACTGCAGCAGTTCGACCTTCTGGGTCGCAGGATCGAAACGGTCGCTGCACGGGGTGCCATAGGGCACGAAGTTTTGCGTATCGGACTTGACCTCGACCAGAGTGGACTTCGCCGGGATGCCAACCATCGTTGCGCCTTCAGGGACGTCCTTGGTGACCACCGCATTGGCCCCGATCCGCGCGCCTCTGCCAACGGTCAGCGGGCCCAGGATCGCCGCGCCCAGGCTGACAATCACATCGTCGCCCAGCGTCGGGTGGCGCTTGCCGCCAACGCCATTGGTGGGATTGGTCCCGCCAAGCGTGGAGCCCTGGTACATGGTGACATTGTCGCCGATCTCGGCGGTTTCGCCGATCACCACAAAGCCGTGGTCGATGAAGAAATTGCGTCCGATCTGGGCGCCCGGATGGATATCAATCGCGGTCAGGAAGCGGCTGATATGGTTGACCAGCCGGGCCATGAAGAACAGCTCTGCCTCAAACAGCCAGTGCGCCACGCGGTGCAGGCCAAGCGCCCAGACCCCCGGGTAAAGCAGCACTTCCCAGCGCGAACGCGGGCTGGGATCGCGCGCAACGATCGAGTCCAGATAGCGGGTCAGTTCCTGCAACATCGCATTCCCCTTGTCCCACGAGGCTCCGGCTAAAGCAAGCGGGGCTCGTTGGGTCCGTAAAGCTCCTCCAGCGCCTCGCGCCAGATCCCCTGTGTGGGCGGCGCTTTGCGTTCAAGGCTCAGCCGGTCGATCGTTTCAACCAGTTGTTCGATTCCAGTATGGGAGCGTTCGATCCGCGGCACAAGATAGGCCGCCGCACCGGGACCCAGTGCCAGCCCCCGAATCTCGGCATGAATTTCTAACAAGTCCCCAAGCATTGCTTCATCGGGCGCACCGATTTGCAGCTGCAGGGCCGCGCTAAGCCGCGAAGCAAGGTCGGGCAAGGCGATGCTCCAGCCCGCCTCGTGCAGGCCGGTCACCAGCAGCAGCGGCGTACTGCTTTCCTGCGCCCGGTTCCAGCGATGGAAAAGCTCGGTCTCATCGACCCGGTCGGCATCATCGATCGCTTCGCCAAGGCCTGCACCTTCGAACCAGCGAGCGATCAGCGATTTGCCCGAGCGTGGCGGCCCGGCCAGCACGGCGGTGCGAAACGGCCAGGTCGACGCGAGTGACATCGCCTCAAGCGCGGCAGCGTTGGCCGAACCGATCACGATTCGCGAAGGCCCCGGGGCCCCCGCCGCAAGGGGGAGCGCGATTTGCGACATCATCGCTTGATCGAAAGGGCGTTGGCGCCAACCGTGACCCGCCAGCCGCGCGAACGCAGTGCGGCGGCCAGTGTATCAATATCGCCTTCGTAAGTGACTCGCATGATCGAGGTGCCGCCCACTGCGAGACTGGTGGTCGAGGCCCCCTTGACCCCAGGGGCCGAGCGCACCGCGCCCAAGGCGGCATCGACCGCTGAAGCATCGGGCGAGGAGAACTGGACCGTGAAAGTGCGGGTTTCAACCGGCGGCGGAGGCGGCGGCGGCGGCGCGGTTGTCGCGCTGTCGGTTGGTGCCGCGCTGGGCGCAGCCTGGGGAGCCTGCCCCGCCGCGATCAGTGCCGCCAGGCCCGGATCCATCTGCGCCTGCATGTTGAGCGAGGTATCTGGTTTGAGCACGCCGTCGGCCAGCGCCTGGCCATACATCTGGTCCAGTCGGGTCACACCTTCGGCCAGCATCTTGGGCAGACTGGCCTCATCATTTGCGCTCAGCGTGAAGCTGCCCAGGAAGGTATTGTCGGGGCCATAGCGCGCGGTGAAAGTGGCGCGCACCGGGCCGCCCGGCCATTGCCGTTCAAGCCGCGCTTCAGGGATCAGCACATCGCGCGCACCGTACTGGTTCAGCACATTGCGCCACCAGGCCCGGCTGCGCCGTCCTGGCTGCCCGGCAGTGACCAGCAGCGAATCCCCGCCCGCGCCGACCGGGCGGACATAGTCGATCGCGCTGGTTCCGGCGCGGAATTCGGCCCAGGCCTTTTGCCAGGGGCTCTTGACCTCATAGACCTGGCTAACCCCGCCCGAAATGAGCACCGGGATCACCAGCAGCGGGGCCGAATGCGCCTGGCCGCTGGTGGTTCCGCCCAGGTATTGTCCGGCCCGCGCCCGGTCGAACACCACGCCCAGCGTTGCGATGTAGCGGCGTGGCCCAATCTGCTCGCGCTGGATTACCACCGCCGAAACCATCGACTGGATCGACCCATCGTCCATCGACGGGCCGCCAGCCTTCTTCCAAGCCAGCCGCGCGGCTTCTTCCCAGCCTTTCGAGCGGGCTTCCTGTGCGGACGAGCCGGTGGAGTTGACCTCGATATCGTTGATCTGGATGTCTGACGTGCTGGCCACCGGGACGATCCCGCGATCGCCCTCGATCTGCGCCAACAAGCCGTCCGGCCCGACCACCAACAGCGCGGCGGCAAGCGTCAACGACAGGCCGCCAAGCACCGTGGCGGCAGGTCCGGGGCGCCATGACTTGGCGAAAGTGGGAAGGGAAAGCGTGACCATCGGGGAAAACCGCGTGCCTTTTGCCCAATCATCCGTGGAAATCCAAGCGGGAAAAGGTTAGGGCGCGCGCAATGTCAAACAATCCGCCTCCAAAGAGCTATTCCTACGAGCAGGCTGGCGTCTCGATCGCGGCCGGAAACGCGCTGGTCAAAGCGATCGGTCCGTTGGCCAAAGCGACCGCGCGGCCGGGCGCCGATGCCGAGCTGGGCGGCTTTGGCGGGTTCTTTGATCTGAAGGCCGCGGGCTATGCCGATCCGTTGCTGGTCGCGGCGAACGACGGGGTCGGGACCAAGGTCAAGCTGGCCATCGACCATGACCGCCACGATGCAATCGGGATCGATCTGGTGGCGATGTGCGTCAACGATCTGATCGTCCAGGGCGCTGAACCGCTGCTGTTCCTGGATTATTTCGCCACCGGCAAGCTGGAAAACGGCATCGCCACCCGCGTGGTCGCTGGGATCGCCGATGGCTGCAAGCTGGCCGGCTGCGCGCTGATCGGCGGTGAAACGGCGGAAATGCCGGGGATGTATGCCGCGGGCGACTATGACCTGGCGGGCTTTTGCGTCGGCGCGGTTGAGCGCGGTGAGCAGCTGACCGGTGACAAGGTGGCCGCGGGCGACGTGCTGCTGGGTCTGGCCTCTTCGGGGGTCCATTCGAATGGCTATTCGCTGGTCCGGCGGCTGGCGACGGACAAGGGCTGGAAACTCGACCGCCCGGCCTTGTTCGATTCCGACCGGCTGCTGATCGACCACCTGATCGAACCGACCCGGATCTATGTGAAGAGCCTGCTTCCCCCGATCCGCGCCGGGCGCATTCGCGCGCTCGCCCACATCACCGGCGGCGGCTTGCTGGAAAATGTGCCGCGGGTGCTGCCTGAAGGGCTGCATGCCCGGATCGACGCAGGGGCCTGGGCCCAGCCGCGACTGATGGCTTTCCTGCAGGCGCAGGGCAATATCGAGCCTGCCGAAATGGCTCGCACCTTCAATTGCGGGATCGGCATGGTCCTGGCGGTCGCGGCCGACGAAGTGGCGGGTCTGACCGCCGATCTCGAAGCGGCGGGCGAACATGTCCACGTGATCGGTGCCATCGAGGCGGGCCCGCGTGGCTGCACAGTCCAGGGCAGCACCGAGGTGTGGAGCGCGCGCGAGGGCTGGGAGGCCGCGCACCTTGCCTGAACGGGCCAAGGTGGCCGTGCTCATTTCGGGCAGCGGCACCAATATGGCCGCGCTGCTTTATGCCAGCCGCGCGAGCGATTGCCCCTATGAAGTGGTATTGGTCGCTTCGAACAATCCCGAGGCTGGCGGGCTAAAGCTGGCCATGGCGGAAGGCGTGGCGACTTTCTGCTTGCCGCACCAGGGCATGCCCCGGCCCGATCATGACATGGCGATGGACACGGCGATCCGGGCCAGCGGTGCGCAGTATGTCGCACTGGCCGGATACATGCGGATCCTGACTGCGGAATTCGTTGGCGGCTGGGAAGGCCGGATGGTCAACATTCACCCCTCGCTGCTGCCCAAGTACAAAGGCCTGCACACCCACGAGCGCGCACTCGAAGCGGGCGACAGCCACGGCGGCTGCACCGTCCACCTGGTCACCGCCGAACTCGATGACGGACCGGTGCTTGGTCAGACCCAGGTTGCCGTGTTACCGGGCGATACGGCGGATAGCCTGGCCGCGCGGGTGTTGATTGCCGAACACCAGCTCTATTCGCGCTGCCTGGCTGCGCTGGTCAGCCAGGCGACTTCGCCGGAATGGCTCACCGCCCAAGTTCGCGAACGCGCGATGGCCCTGCCCGAAGCGGAAGAAACGCTTTCGCACGGCATGCCCTGCTTCGGGATCGTCAAGGGCAAGAAGTTCGCCTGGGTCTCCAACGATCATCACGGCGACGGCAAGACCGCCTTGCTGGTCAAGATCAGCGGCCCCGACGAGCAAGCCCAACTGATCGAAATGGACGATGCGCGCTATTACCGTCCAGCCTATTTCGGCACCGACTGGATCGGCATCCGGATCGATCTGGGCGATACCGACTGGGACGCGATTGCCGACTGGTTGGCGCGGAGCTGGCGCAGCGTCGCCCCCAAGAAGCTGACCAGCCTGATCGACGCCGCCGACGCCTTCTGAAGGTTAAGATCGGCTAACCAGAGCGCGCAGGCCCGCGGTAACGCTATGCGGCTATTCGAAATTATCGATACTCGAAGCCTGGAGACCAGACATGGCTTTTGTTCGCAAACTGATCGCAGACAATACCGGAACTTCTGCCGTCGAATACGGCCTGATTTGCGGGTTGATGGTAGTGGGGCTGCTGGTGGGTGTGCAAAGCCTGGGGGCCGAAGTCCTCAATAGCTACGACAGCACCGCTACCGCGATTCACAACGCCTCGGCCAACTAGGAAATTTCCGAGCCGTCCACCATCGGGCGGCTTTCACGCGTCCCCTTGTAACGTGCGTCGGGCTCGGTCGGGCCCGGCGAAATAACGACATAGTCGTCATGCACTTCAAGCAGTGTGCCAACAAACGGCCAACCTTCCATCGTGCTGACCTTGTAGCTGACTGTGTCGCCGACCTTGAATGTGGCCGGATCGAAATTGAACTCGAACGGGCAATCCTCGCCCTCACCGCCCATGCCTTTCATGCCGATTCTCCTTTGAAACAATCATAGGGCTGGAATTCCCCGGGAAAAGCGCCAGAATCATGTTTGCATGATCCGCGACTTTTCTTCCGCCATTACCTGGCTGCTGCTGATCGGCGAATTGGCCGTGCTGCTGCGCGCGCTGCTGCGCCCGCAACGCGAACCGGCTTCGCGGATCGCCTGGGCCATCGCCATCCTGGTGCTGCCACTGGCGGGGGCCTTGTTCTACTTGCTGGTCGGCGAAGCGCGGATCAGCCAGCGCCGCCGCGCCCGCTTTGCCGCGATCGATGCCCGCCTGCCCCGGCCCAGCGGCGATCCTGAAGCCGCTCGCGAACTGAGCCAGGGTGCTTACGCCGCTCCCTTTGCCTTGGCTCGCACGGTCAATGGCCTGCCGCCGACCATGGGCAATCGCGCCAGCCTGGCGGCCGACAACAGCTCCGCGATCGCGGGAATGGTCGAGGATATCGACGCGGCTAAAGACACGGTACACCTGTGTTTCTACATCTGGCTGGCGGACACGAGCGGCCTTGCGATCAAGGATGCGCTGATCCGCGCTGCCGCCCGCGGCGTGAAAGTCCGCGCGCTGGCCGATGCGATGGGCTCGCGCCAGTTCGCGCGCTCCGGCCACTGGCAAGAACTGCTGGCAGCCGGGGTCGATGCTCGTCAGGCGCTGCCAGTGGGCGGGATCGTCTGGACCTTCATCCGCGGCCGGGTTGACCTTCGCAATCACCGCAAGGTCCTCATCCTCGATAACCGCGTGGCCTGGTGCGGCAGCCAGAACGCCGCAGATCCCGAATTCCGGATCAAGTGGCGCTTTGCCCCCTGGGTTGACCTGATGACCCGCTGGGAAGGCCCGGTTGCGCGGCATTGCCAGTTCCTGTTCGCCAGCGACTGGCTGGCCGAGCATGGTGACGACCTGACTACCCTGTTCGTGCCCGAACCGACTCGACCGCTGGCCGCACCGCACCATGTCACCGCGCAAGTCATCGGCACCGGGCCGACTCTGTCCTACCCCGCGATGACTGCGTGCTTCGCCGAACTGATCCATGCCGCGCGCCGCGAACTGGTCGTCACCACGCCCTATTTCGTGCCCGACGAACAACTGCTGTTCGCGCTGACCAGCGCGGCCAGACGGGGCGTCAGGGTGGCGCTGGTCGTTCCCCACCGCAATGACAGCCGCGTGGTCGCGGGGGCCAGCCGCTCCTACTACCGTGAGCTGATCGCCGCGGGGGTCGAAGTGCACGAATACCGCCCCGGACTGCTCCACGCCAAGACCATGGTCGCCGATGGCGAAGTGGGCCTGATCGGTTCAGCCAACTTAGACCGGCGCAGCTTCGAACTGAATTTCGAAAACAACGTGCTGTTCGCCAATACCGAGCTCGCCACACAGATCCGCAACCGCCAGGACGAATGGATCGCCCAATCCGAGCGGATCAGTGCCGAAACGGTGAAAGGCTACAATATCTTCCGACGGTTGGGGCAAAATCTCTCGGCGATGTTCAGCCCCTTGCTTTAGGCTCGCGCCTTGGCGACGAT
>Ga0209023_10002542_pt1 | contig 22640 bp, 23 predicted proteins | sample LakOneMetagenome_FD_187468 | JGI IMG/M metagenome (GOLD analysis project Ga0209023, IMG submission 187468) | Freshwater and sediment microbial communities from Lake Erie, Canada (SPAdes) (version 2) | ecosystem: Environmental > Aquatic > Freshwater > Lentic | place: Lake Erie, Canada...
GAGCCGTAGACCGTCAAAGGTCTACGGCTCGCTGCGTTTCTGGCCTCAGTCCTGCTGGCTGGAACGGCGGCGAAGCAGGACGACTCCCGCGCCACCGACGACGACGGCGCCGATCAGCCACCACACGATCGTGCTGCCGCTCTCCTTCTTCGCCACCGGAGCCGGGCTGGGAGCGGCGGCGCTGGCCGATGGAGCCGCGGTAGCGGTGGCGCTCGGGCTGGCGCCGGCGGTCAGCGTGAACGAGAACTTGCCCTTCAGCGGGTCACCGTCCTCGGCGACCTGGTCGTAGCTGACCAGGTAGACGCCGGCCGGGCCGGCGGTGAACGGCACGGTGGCCACGTTCTTGGCGAAGGTCGGCTTGGCCCCGCCGGTGGCGTCGTAGCCGTTCGGGCCGGCGATCTGGACGTGGGTGGTCTTCGGGTCGAGCGACTCCTCGAACTTCAGGGTGACGATCTGCGGGGCGACCGCGACGGTGGCGCCCTTGGCCGGCACGCTGCTCACCATCGGGTTGTGCGCCAACGCGGGCGCCGCCGCCCCCAGCAGGAACGCCCCCGCAGCAACCAGTACGGCTGTGCCGCGGCCCAGTGGTGTTGTCACGCCTCGCACATTGTCCTCCGCATCACCGTCGGCCACCGGTAGGCGACCACCTGTCGGAGGTTAGTCGCTGCGGCGGACGGGGGAGTTCCCGCATGCGGGCAAGTGTCGGGACGGCATCATGGTGGCCATGACATCCGGCAGCGGGGACCTCACCGCCACCCTGCGCAACATCGAACGTGCGGCCGGTTCCCTGGCCAGTGCCAGCGTGGCCCGGATGGACGACACCCTGCCGTGGTTCCGGGCGTTGCCGGCCGACCAGCGGTCCTGGGTGATGCTGGTGGCGCAGGCGGGCGTACGGTCGCTGGTCGAGTGGCTGCGCCGGGAGAACGACGGCACCAACACCCGCAGCAGCCCGCACGAGATCGCCGACGAGGTGTTCGAGGCCGCCCCGCGGGCGCTGGCCCGCTCCATCTCGCTGCAACAGACTGTGGCTCTGGTCCAGGTCACCATCGACCTCACCGAGGAGCACGTACCGCGGTTGGCCGAACCCGGTCTGGAGGGCGCACTCAAAGAGGGTGTGCTGCGTTTCTCCCGCGAGATCGCCTTCTCCGCCGCCCGGGTCTACGCCCGCGCCGCCGAGTCCCGCGGCGCCTGGGACGCCCGCCTGCAGGCGATGCTGGTGGACGCCCTGCTGCGCGGCGACTCCTCCGACGTGGTGGCCAGCCGCGCCGGCGCCCTCGGCTGGACCGACTCCGGACCGGTGGCGGTGCTGGTGGGCCGCTCCCCCGGTGGCGAGGCCGCCGTCGTCCTGCACACCTTGCACCTGGCGGCCCGCCGGCTCGGCGTGGAGATCGTCGGCGGCGTACACGGCGACCGGCTGGTGGTGGTCGTGGGCGGTGCACCGGATCCGCTGGCCGCGGCCGGCGAACTGCTGTCTGGCTTCGGTACCGGACCAGTGGTGGTCGGGCCATCCGTACCGTCGCTGGAGGGCGCCAGCGAATCGGCCCGCAACGCCATGGCCGGGTACCGCGCCGCACCCGCCTGGCCGGACGCACCGCGACCGGTGGTCGCCAACGACCTACTACCGGAACGGGCCCTCGCCGGCGATGTGGACGCCCGCCGGATCCTGCGCCACGACGTGTACGCACTGTTGGTGCGGACCGGTGGGGAGTTGTTGGAGACGCTGGACGCCTACTTCGCCGCCGGTGGGGTGTTGGAGAGCGCGGCCCGATCACTTTTCGTGCACCCGAATACGGTCCGCTACCGGCTGCGCCGGGTGGCTGAGGTGACCGGCTTCTCGCCGCTGCAACCGCGCGACGGTTTCACGCTGCGGATCGCGCTGAGCATCGGCCGCCTCGATCCGGTACCACCGCCGGCGCCACCGGCCGGCTGATCCGCCGCCACATCGGACAAAAATTATGACGGGGCGACCACCAGGTGCGGTGGGCGCCCCGTCACGGGTGCTGCCAGTTAGCGCTTGCGCGCCGTCGTGGCGGTTTTGCGGGCCGTGCTCTTGGTGGCCGTCTTTGCGGTCTTGGCCGGCGCCTTCTTGGCGGCGGTCTTGGCCGGGCTGGTCTTGACTGCCGTCTTGCGCGCGGTGGTGGCCTTCGCCGCGGTCTTCTTGGCGGTGGTCGCCTTCGCCGCCGTGGTGGTCTTGCGCACCGCGGTGGCCTTGGCCGCGGTGGTCTTCGTCGCCGCTGCCTTGCGTACGGTGGTGGCCTTCGCCGCCGTCGTACGGGTGGCCGCGGCCGTCTTCTTCGGAGCGGCGGCCGTCTTCGGCGCCTTTCCGCTGGCAACCATCTCCTTGAAGCCCGCGCCGGCCTTGAACGCCGGCACCGAGGTCTTCTTCACCTTGACGGTCTCCCCGGTACGCGGGTTGCGCGCCGTACGTGCACCGCGGACCCGCTTCTCGAAGGCACCGAAACCGGTGATCGCCACCCGGTCCCCCTTGGTTACCGCGGTCTGAATCTCCGCGAGAACCGCATCGAGGGCCTCCGTCGCAGTCCGCTTGTCCCCCAGGCGAACGGCGAGCGCCTCGATGAGTTCGGCCTTGTTCACGTTTCCTCCAGAACTTGGTCAGACAATCATTAATCTGCGCGCACCGTATGCCCAGATTCGTCGCTACACAACCATTATGACCGAAAAATACATTGTGTCGTAACGGATTCCCACCGCCGATAGCTCAGATCTCCCCACCAGCACCCCGACGAACCCGCCTTTTGCCGCGCCCCAGGCACCATCGACATTGGAAATTCCGCGCCGCAGGCCGCACCAGGACAGGCCCTAGAGGGCATCGATTGGGGGCTGTTCCTGGTCGATGGCGTATCCGGCGGGCAGCGGATTACCTGGTCCACACAGGAAGAAAAGGAAAAGACAAAAAAGCGGCGCCCGCATCAATAAGATGATGCGGGCGCCGCTACATGTAGCCCCGAAGGGATTCGAACCCTCGCTACCGCCTTGAGAGGGCGGCGTCCTAGGCCGCTAGACGACGGGGCCAGGACTTTTGCTAACTGCCCTTGCGGGCAGCGGGGCTGAACTCTATCAGAGCCAGCACCGGTCTCCTCACGAGGGAGGACTTCAGCGCTGGGGTACCAGGACTCGAACCTAGACTAACGGAACCAGAAACCGTCGGGCTGCCAATTACCCCATACCCCAATGGCACCAAGCTGTGCCAAGAAGAGCCTGCCACATCCGCGCCCATTTGGCATGTTCGAACGCGAGGTGTAAGGCAATTCCTTGCTGCGATACTGCTCGCCAGCCTAGCCCCGCTTGACGCGAATCTTGGCCGGTCCGCTGCACTGGGGAAAACTTTACCCGACCCGATCCGAGCCCACCAAATCGGGTATCGCGGTCGCTGTTACGCCAGGTCAAGCACGGGATTGACCAGTTCGCCAAGGCCTTCGATCCGGACCGAGACGACGTCACCAGCGGTCAGCGGGCCGATCCCGGCGGGCGTACCGGTGAGGATGATGTCGCCCGGAAGCAGTGTCATCACGTGCGAGACGTACGACACGAGGGTGATCGGGTCGAAGACCATGTCCTTGGTGCGCCCCAACTGGCGTACCTCGAGCTGGTCCGGGTTGGCGCCCACCTCGCAGCGGACCTCGCGGTCGGCCGGGTCGAAGTCGGTGGAGATCCACGGCCCGATGGGGCAGAACGAGTCAAAGCCCTTGGCCCGGGTCCACTGGCCGTCGGTGGCCTGCAGGTCGCGGGCGGTGACGTCGTTGGCGCAGGTGTAGCCGAAGATGGCGCGCTCGGCGGCAGCGCGGTCGGCGCGGCGTGCGCCCGGGGCACCGATCACCACGGCCAGCTCAGCCTCGTGCTCGACCTGCTTGGACTGGGTGGGTAGCCGAATCGCGTCGTGCGGCCCGATGACGCTGGTGGACGGCTTGAGGAACAGCAGCGGTTCGGTGGGTACGGCGGCGCCCCGCTCGGCGGCGTGGTCGGCGTAGTTGCGCCCCACACAGACGACCTTGCTGGGCAGGATCGGCGACAGCAGCCGCACGTCGGACAGCGCCCACCGGGCGCCGGTGAAGGTGATCGGACCGAACGGGTGGCCCTCGATCGCGGCGACCGTCAGACCCTGCGGACCAGCGGTTTCATCACCCTCGACCACACCGAACGACATCGCATCTGCATGTACGAATCGAGCAATACGCACTTGTTGCCGCCCTCACTATTGAAAAATCCCAGGGAACATCCTCGAATCTAGCCTCGGCGGGATCAACGGCTGGCGGCGCACCACGTTGTCAACTGGTGGCGGCGAGCTGGCATCCTCGCGGCTATGCAGACAGCGGTGATTACCCGACGAAGCGCACTGTTCGGCTTGGGCGCGGTGGCGGTCGCGGCCCTGACCGGTTGCAGCACGGACGATGACGACGACGATGACGACTTCGACGGCTTCAAAAAGAAGAAGAAGAAGCGGTCGAAGTACGGCCGGCGGCACTGACCGGACCAGATTCCGGTTTCGTTCTGGGCGGGGCGTGCGGCAGGCTGGAGCAGTGGAACCTGACCTTGCCGTAAACAGCCGGCTCACCATCGCGGACCGGGAGCTGCGGGAGCGCTTCTCCCGCAGCTCCGGCCCCGGCGGGCAGGGCGTCAACACCACCGACAGCCGGGTCGAACTGTCCTGGGACCTGGCCAACTCCCCCAGCGTCCCGGACGACCTGCGGGAGCGGATGCTGCTGCGGCTCGCCGGCCGGCTCATTGACGGCGTGATCACCATTGCCGCCAGCGAACACCGCGCCCAGCTGGCCAACCGGGAGGCCGCCCGCGAGCGCCTGGCCCAGCTGCTGCGGGAAGCGGCTGCCCCACCGCCGCCACCACGGCGCCCCACCAAGCCCAGCCGCGGCAGCCAGCAGCGCCGCCTGGACGGCAAGAAGCGGCGGTCCCAGGTCAAGCGCGGACGGCGCGGCGACCACGGCGAATAGGACAATCTCTGGCAAACAGTCCAGCGTTATGGCAGGTGAGCCCACCGCCCAGGCACGGCCCGCGGCCGTGTTGTCAGGCAGCCAAACGGACAGCTTTAGGCTGGCGGGGTGCCATACACCGTCCTTCCCGCCGCCGCATGGGCCGCGCGTGCCGCCGCCCATCAGGCGCGGGTCGACGGTTGGCTGGCCCCGCACCTGCAGCGACGCCGCGACGGCGTGACCCACCCGGTGCACGACTTCCTCTTCACCTACTACTCGTACCGGCCGGCGCAGCTACGTCGCTGGCATCCCGGGGCGGGCGTGCTCCTGCTGGGCGCGGACCCCGGCGAACTCGGCAAGGGATACGTCGCGGGCCACGGCGGCGCCCACCTGGACGTGCCGACCCAGCTAAGCCGGCGGGCGCAGGCGCTGCCCTGGATCGCACGGCTCCTCACCGCCACCGCCGGTCGGCCGGCGCACCTCGGCTGCTTCGGGATGCACGAGTGGGCGATGGTCTACCAGCAGACCCAGGACGAGGTACGGCACAACGCCTGGCCGCTGCGGCTGAGCCCGGACGAGACCGCCGCGGTCGTCCGGGAGCGTGGCGTCCGGTGTAGTCACTTCGACGCGTTCCGGTTCTTCACCGCACCGGCCCGGCCGCTGAACGTGCTGCAACCGACCCGCGAGCGGCAGCACGAACTGGAGCAGCCGGGCTGCCTGCACGCCGGCATGGACCTCTACAAGTGGGCGTACAAGCTGTCGCCGTTGGTCGACAGTGAACTCGTCGCCGACTGTTTCGAGCTGGCTCGCGACATCCGGACGCTGGATATGCGGGCCAGCCCGTACGACCTGGTGGGGTTGGGTTTTACGCCGGTTGCGGTGGAGACGGCGGCGGGGCGGGCGGAGTATGTGACGGCGCAACGGGAGTTCGCCGAGCGCGGCGCGGTGCTGCGGGGACGACTGACCGCCACCATCCGGGCAGTGTCCGAGCCGGCGGTGTAGCGCGGGTGGGGTTAGAACCAGTGCGCGACCTGCCAGGCCAGGCCGGCGACGGCGGCCAGCGCCAACGCCGCCAGGTAGGCGATGACCAGCCGGGTGTCGCGCAGGACGCACTTGCTGTGGGTGAGGCCGGCGCGGCGGGCCCGCCAGTAGCCGACGAAGCCGACGCCGGCGAAGACCAGCACCGCCAGCGGCCCGAAAATCCAGGCCAGTAGGGCGATCGTGGCGTAGACGCACAGCCGCAGCGGGTCGTAGGTGCCGGTGTTCTGGCTGCTCACACCGGCTCGCTGACGATGGTGATGGGCAGGCTGCGCGGCGAGGGGGCCAGCGGGGCGATCGCGTTCGGGAGGCGTTGGGCGGACAGCGCCGGCCAGGCCTGTACGGCGCAGAACGGGGCACATTGGTCGGCGCCGCCGGCGTCGCGGGTGGCGACGTGCACACAGCACTGGACCAGCCGTTCCTCGATCATGGTGGCCATGTCCATGAACGGCTTGATGGTGATGCGCTTGACCCGCTCGCCGAGCAGCCGCCGCAGCCGGGCCCGGCCACCGGGCAGGCTGGTCGACACCAGGGTCATCAGGGTGCCCACGCCCAGGTCACAGTTCTCGCAAATGTCCTTCCACAGGTCGCCGACCTTGGGGTGGGACAGCGACGACTGCTCCGACAGCAGACCCAGCAGTGACTCCTTGACCGCCGTACGCAGGGCGCTGGGCAGCTCGGAGTCGGCGATCCGGTTGGCGACCTTGTCCGGTGCCAGGTCCAGGAAGGCCTTCAGCCGGTCGTGCCCGACCAGGGCGGTGAGCGACTTCCACTGGTCGGCGTCGTCGCGCAGCAGGTAGCCGACCGAGCAGCAGTGCGGATGGGAGCAGGGCAGCGCGGTCAGGTCCGGCCAGCTGACCAGCCCGCCGGTCTGCGGACCCAACCGGGCCAGTACGCCGGTGTGGGTGAGCCGGTCGGTGTCGTCGATCGGCCCGGAGCGCCCCGAACCGAACTGCGGCTGGATGGACACACCACCGACGTACGGGGTGTCCAGCGCCCGTTTCACGACGGCACCGATCTCGTCGTCGTTGACGCCGAGGGCGACGGTGGCGGTCAGGGTGGTGAAGATGCCGCGGGCGCTGAGCCGGTCGATCGCCGCTTCCTTCAGCCGGGTCAGGTCGGCGCCGCGGTGGTGCTTGCTGGTGGCGGCGGACGGACCGTCGTACTGGAGGTAGATCTCGACCCGGTCGCGGTACTCGGTGAGCAGGTCGAGCAGAGCGTCGTCGCGGGCGATCCGGACACCGTTGGAGTTGATCAGGATGCGGACGACGTTGCGGGCGGCGACGGCCGCGATCAGCTCGGGCAGCTCCGGGTAGAGGGTCGGTTCGCCGCCGGAGAGCATCAGCACGTCCAGCCGGCCGCCTTCGCGCGACAGCCGGGTGTCGATGCTGGCCAGCACGTCAGCCAGCGGCACCATGCCCTTGATCGCCGGGGACGACTCGGCGAAGCAGGTCGGACACTTCAGGTTGCACTGGTCGGTCAGGTCGGTTAACAGGATGCAGGTGTGCTGGGTCTGCATCTCCGGCAGCCCGCGCAGGTACGCCGACGGGACCGGATCGTAGTTGCCGGCCACATCGGGCTGGTGCTGCTTCGTGGGCGCCGTCCACTGCTCCAGGTAGGTCAGGATCTCCGGCGACTCGTCGTACAGGGTGCGGACCAGGCCGTGGTCGGGGCAGCCCCGTTCGAGCCAGATCCGGCCGTGGCGTTCGGCGAGCCAGCCGGACAGCCGCCGCACGTCCGCCAGAGGGCGGTGCGGGTTCTCGTCGTGGCAGCGGGGGCAGAACGCGTTGACGTAGCGGTGGATGCGGTCGCCGCGCAGCTGACCGGGGATGACGCTCATCCGGCGCTCGACGTCGCCAGGATCGCCGTGCACACACCGGCGCCTACGACGGGCAGGGCCAAGGTGACCACGGCCCAGCCGATGATCCAACCTAGCCCGTAACTCCTGCGGCCACGTTGGATCTCGTAGATGCCGAAGCCCATGCAACCGACGAAGACGAGCAGCTGGCCCAGCGCCAACAGCCAGCCGCCGACGGTAATGCCGTCAGAGCTGCTCATCCACACGGCCACGCCGATCGGTATGCCCACCGCAAACAGCTGCACCAGCAGGACGATGCCGATACTGACCCACACCTTCTTGCCATCGATCCGATCCGGCGACGGCGGCAGACCGCCCGGCGGGAACGGGGGCGGCGGTGGATTAGTCACGAGCGGACTCCTTCTAAAACCGGTACGGCAGCGGTGTCGGGACGGCGGCGGCGCAGCAGGCGCAGCCCGGCCAGTGGCGTACACGCCAGCAGAAACCACTGCGGACGGGTGAGGCCGGCGGCCACCACCTCGTTACCACGAACGAACTCCACCCCGAACCGAAACAGCGCATAGGCGATCAGATAGCTGGCCAGCAGCTCGCCGGCCAGGCGCTCGCGCAGCCGCAGCAGCAGGACCAGGGCGCACAGATGAAACACGATCTCGTACGCGAAGGAGGGGTGCAACGGGATGCCCGCCGGCGCACCCAGGCGGTGTGCGGTGGCAGTTGACAGGGTGATCCCCCACGGCAGACTGGTGGGGGTGCCGGGCAGCTCGGTGAGCAGGCAACCGACCCGGCCGATCGCCATCGCCAGCGCCACCGCCGGTGCGAACAGGTCACCGGTGATGTCCCGGTACCCGACGATGCGCTTGGCGACCAGCGCACCCACGTACGCGCCGAACAGGCCGGACAGGATGCTGCGGTTGCCGTAGAACCACTGCTCTACCAGGGAGGCGTTTTCCCGCAGGTCCAGGTGCTGGAGCCAGGTGCCGAGCCGGCCGCCCAGCGCGCCGCCGACCAGCACCCCGGCCAGCACGAACCAGATCCGGTCGTCGACCGGTCGACCGGCCAGCCGCCGACGACGCAGTCCGGCGCTGAACAGTGCAGCGCCGGCGAGAATGCCGAGACCGACCAGCGCGTCGTGGATGACGGCGTTCGACGACAGCGCCAAGCCGGCGGGCAACAGGTCAGGGCGCGGCACATCGACGAGCCTAGCGGTGGCGGACGCCACCCGGGAGCTCCCACGCTGGCCAGGTCAATCCGAGCTATCCGGCCGGGCTGGCACCTGTGTGGCATCGCCGTCACGACGGTACGAGTGCTGCACCTACCCGGCACCGACCATCACCAACTGCTGGTACGGCTACGCGTCCCACCCTCCGCGCAGGACTGACGGCGCCGGATTTGTCGGCCCGCCCAGACCGGCCTGTGGTGTCCTGGCTGCCATGATCCGACTCTTGGTCATGGCGCTGGGCTGGGCTCTACCTGGTCTATTCATTGCCTGGGCGGTGGTGCGGCTGACCGGCTCCGAGCCGACGCTGGCCGCGCCACTGCTGGCATTCACGCCGTACGCCGCCCTGGGCGCGCTGGCCTTGACGCTGCTGGCGCTACTGCGCCGCAGATGGCTGTCGGTGCTGGTCATCGGAGCAACGACGGCGGCGCTGGGCCTGCCGGTGCTCCCCCGGGCGATGGCGGACCTGCGCCCCACCAGGCCGGTCACGAACGCCGTCCTCCTGCGAATCATGACCGTCAACCTGGGCGGCGGCAGAGCCGATCCGGCCGGCCTCGTCGCCCTCGTCACCCGACACCAGGCAGACGTGCTGACCGTCGCCGAAGTGATGCCCGACTCCCGCGCCACCCTGGGCCGCGCCGGCCTGGAAAAGGTGCTGCCGTTCGTCGCCGAAGCCACCAAGGCCGGCACCACCGGCACCGCCATCTACTCCCGCTACCCGATCCGCAACGCCGGCGTGCACGGCAACACCGGCCCCTGGCTGGCCCAGGCGTACGGGCTGGTCACGGTCCCGCACACGGCCGGGGTGCGGGTCGAATCGGTGCATCCGGCGCCGCCGCGACCGGGCAACTTCGCCGGCTGGCGCCGGGACCTGGCCAGCCAACCGGCCGCCGCCACCGACGGGCCACCCCAGATCCTGGCCGGCGACTTCAACGCCACCCTCGACCACCAGGCCCTGCGGCGGATCCTCGGCCTGGGCTGGTCGGACGCCGCCGACGTCGTCGGCCAAGGCCTACATGGGACCTGGGGCCCGTACGCCGGCAAGCCCATTCCGCCGGTAGCGATCGACCACGTGCTGGTCAGCCGCCGGGTGGCGGTACGGGATGTGCAGATGTTCCGGCTGCGCGGGACCGACCACCGGACCGTACTGGCAACGTTGCTGATTCCGCCGGCCTGACCTGGCGGGCTAAGTTGTCGGGGTGGAAAACCCCCCATCCCGCACTGTCCGGTTCACCACCATCTTCAACTTCCGCGACACCGGTGGCTACGTCGGCCACGGCGGCCGGCAGCTGCGCTGGCGGCGACTGTTCCGCTCCGACTCGCTGCACCGACTGACCGAAGCCGACGAGGCGGCCTTCGCCGCGTTGGGCGTAAAAACGGTGCTGGACCTGCGCCGGCCGCACGAGATCAGCCGGGACGGTCGCGTACCCCAGCACCACCTGCTGCGCTACGAACACATCCACCCCGAACACCGCAACTGGCGCGACTACGACCTACCCGCACCGGACGACCACGCCCGCTGGCTGGCCGACCGCTACACCGAACTGGCCACCGCCGGGGTCGCCGGCATCGGTCAGGCCCTCGCCACCATCGCCGACCCGCACGCGGCACCCGTCGTCGTGCACTGCGTCGCCGGCAAGGACCGCACCGGGGTGGTGATCGCGCTGGCGCTGGCGTTGGTGGGGGTCAGCGATGCCGACATCGCCGCCGACTACGCCCAGAGCGCCTCGGCCTCCCAGGCCTACCTGGACTGGGTCCGCGAAGGGGGCCACGGACTGGACGACCTGCCAGCGGCCTGGATCGACTCGCCGCCGGAGGCGATGCTGCTGTTCCTGGCCGAGCTGCGGGCGGCATACGGCTCGATCGAGGCCTACGCCGCGCACGCCGGCCTGACCGAGGCGCAGCTGGCCACATTGCAGGAGCACCTGCTCAGCTGACCCGTCCGCGGGCAACCTGGGCCCTTGCCGCTGGGTGGGGACAAGACAGCAACAGGGCCGGCACGCATGATCGCGTACCGGCCCTGCCTGCTGTTGTGCGTTAGAACGCCCGGGTGACCCAGCCGTACGGGTCGGCGCTCTTACCGGTCTGGATGTCCACGAGCTGCTGACGGATCGACGTCGCCACCGGGCCGCTCTTGGCTCCACCGATGGTGAACTCGCCCTCGGGCGAGCGGACCGTACCGATGGGGGTGATCACCGCGGCGGTGCCGCAGGCGAACGCCTCGGTCATCCGGCCGCTGGTCGCGTCGGCCTGCCACTCGTCGATGCTGACCAGCCGCTCGACGACTTGGTGGCCGGCGTCGCGGGCCAGGGCCATCACCGAGTCGCGGGTGATGCCCTTGAGGATGGTGCCGGTGGTCGGCGGGGTGACGATGGTGCCGTCGTCGTAGACGAAGAAGACGTTCATGCCGCCCAGCTCGTCGATGTACTTGCGCTCGACCGCGTCGAGGAAGACGACCTGGTCACAGCCGGCGGCGATCGCCTCGGACTGCGGGCGCAGCGAGGTCGCGTAGTTACCGCCGCACTTGGCGGCGCCGGTACCGCCGGGCGCGGCCCGGGTGTACTCGGGTGTGGCCCACAGGGTGATCGGCTTGACGCCGCCGGCGAAGTAGTCACCGGCCGGCGAGGCGATCACCAGGAAGAGGTACTCCATCGCCGGCCGTACGCCGAGAAAGACCTCGCTGGCGAACATGAACGGACGCAGGTAGAGCGTGCCGTGGTCACCGTCCGGGATCCACGCCTGGTCGATCTTGATGAGCTGGTGCAGCGCGTCGAGGAAGATCTCCTCCGGCAGGATCGGCATCGCCATCCGCTCGGCGGAGATCTGGAACCGGCGGGCATTCTGCTCCGGCCGGAACAGGGTCACCGCACCGTCGGCGCTCTTGTAGGCCTTGAGGCCCTCGAAGATCTCCTGCGCGTAGTGCAGGACGGCACTGGCCGGGTCCATCGGGATCGGCGCGCGCGCCTCGATCCGCGCGTCGTACCAGCCCTTGCCTTCGGTGTAGCGCACCACCGCCATGTGGTCGGTGAAGAACTTTCCGAAACCGGGGCTGGCCAGCACGGCCGCGCGCTCAGCATCGGTTACCGGATGGGGGTTCGGGTGAATGTCGAACGAAAGACCGCCACTCATCGCGGACCTCCTAGTCGTCGTCAAGCGGGCCCCGACGGCCAGAGGAAGGGCGGTCGCGCCAGCACCCAGGCGCGAGCCTGGGATGTGGGGGAATGTTGATGAAACCATAGCGCCTGGCCTGTGGATCAGGCATCCTCCGCCCACCCACGATCGGGGCCTGAGCGGGCGACAAATGTCGCACTCGGCTCCAAGGCCCACCGAAACGCCACGATCCCACGGCCTCCAACGCCGCTTTTTGCGGGATTCGCCACCACGCCGGCGGGCCTCCGAGGCTGCTGACACCCCGGAGGCCAACCAACGACTAGTACGCGTGATCACGCACCGGTCCTGCACGGTTACCTGACGCTCCAGCAACGCCACCCGAAGGCGCACCGGAGCTACCTGTCGTCGAAACTGCCGCCTGGCGTCAACATCACTGCCGCCCAACACAGCCGCGACATCGACACGAACAATTTCGACACCGACGCGGACACCCGCGACGCCAGGAAGAACTCGACGTCGCTGAATATCTCAGCCGGCAAATATCTCGCGCTGTAACCGCTTGGATACGCTAGCGATTCGGACTCCCGACGCGCAAGGGTCAGTTTTACCGTTTGCGCACCTGACATCCGCCGCTCACAGGTCGGTCAGATCCACTGTTGACCAGCCGGTCGCACCGATGCCGATCGCCACCTGGGTCAACAGCTCCGCCGAGACCGGCTCATCGACCGCGATCGCCATCAGCGCTTCGCTGCCGGCGGCCCGCCGGGCCACCTGCATCGCACCGATGTTGACCCCGGCCGCGCCCAGGATCGACCCGAAGGTACCGACCACGCCGGGGCGGTCGGCGTAGCGCAGGAAGATCAGGTGGCCTTCGGCGTCCAGCTCCAGGTCGTAACCGTCCACCTCGGTCAGCTTGATCGCCTCGCGGACACCCGAGCTGACCACCGTGCCGGTGACACTGACGCTGCGCCCGTCGGGCAGTACGCCCCGGACCTGCATCAGCTGGTGCTGGTCGGGCCAGTCCGGCGAGGTGGCCAACGAGATCTCCACGCCGCGCTGCTCGGCGAGCAGCGGCGCGTTGACGTAACTGACCTGCTCGTCAACGATCGCGGCGAACAGTCCCTTGGCGGCAGCCAGCTTCAGCACCGACACGTCGTGCCGGGCAACCTCGCCGCGTACGGCGACGGTGACGCTGACCGCCACCCCGCCGGCGATGGCGGTGAACAGCTTGCCGAGGCGTTCGGCCAGCGGCAGCAGCGGGCGCAGCTCCTCATCGACGATGCCGCCGGCCTGGACGTTGACCGCGTCGGGCACGAACTCACCCTTGAGCGCCAGCGCCACACTCTTGGCCACGGCGAGGCCGGCCTTGTCCTGCGCCTCCACCGTGGAGGCGCCCAGGTGCGGCGTGGCGACGACATTATCGAAGGCGAACAGCGGCGAGGACGTGCAGGGCTCCTTGAGGTAGACGTCCACGCCGGCGCCGGCCACCCGCCCCTCGGCGATGGCGTCGGCGAGCGCCTGCTCGTCCACCAGCCCGCCGCGGGCAGCGTTGATGATGCGTACCTCGGGCTTGACCAGCTTGAGTTCGTTGACGCCGATCAGCCCGGCGGTCTCCTTGGTCTTCGGCAGGTGGATGGAGATGAAGTCACTGGCGGCCAGTAGCTCGGGCAGCCCGACCAGGGTGATCCCCAGCTGCGCAGCGCGGGCCGGCTGGATGTATGGGTCGTAGGCGATGAGTTTCACGCCGAAGGCGGCCATCCGTTCGGCGAACAGCGCGCCGATCCGGCCGAGCCCGACCACGCCGACGGTCTTGCCGTACAGCTCGACGCCGGTGTACTTGGAGCGCTTCCACTCCCCGGCCTTGAGGGCGGTGCTGGCGCTGGCGGTGTGTCGGGCGGTGGCCAGCAGCAGGGCTACGGCCTGCTCGGCCGCCGAGATGATGTTGGAGGTGGGGGCGTTGACGACCAGGACGCCGCGTTCGGTGGCGGCGGGGACGTCGACGTTGTCGAGGCCGACGCCGGCGCGGGCGACGACGCGGAGCTTGGGGGCGGCGGCTAGGGCGGGGGCGTCGATCTGGGTGGCGCTGCGGACGATGACGGCGTCGGCGTCGGCGAGACCGGCGAGCAGTGCCGCCCGGTCGGTGCCGTCCACCTGGCGTACGTCGAAGTCATCAGCGAGTACCTGGATCGCCGCGGGGGCGAGTTCCTCGGCTACGAGTACCACGGGAGCCACGAGCATTTCTCGCATTCTGGAGGAAAAAGGGCATAGCGGGACGCGCGTTCGCCCGGAAAATCGCGACGAAAGGCCCCTGTGCGATCGTAGGCACAGCGACCCGCTCGGGCACGCTGGGTAATGCCTTAGATGCCTGAAAACTGTTGCTGGGAGACCTTTGTGAATTCGTTCGCCCACGGCAACGACCCCCTAGATGGGCAGGTGAATACCGATATCCAGAACGTACGTACGGTTCGGGACGGTATCGCCGGCCCGCTTACGCTGCGTGCTGATGAGTGGTCCGCAGTCGACCTGTTAGCCCGCAAAAAGGACACCACGATCAGCGTGGTGCTGCCCGCCCGCAACGAGCAGGACACCGTCGGCTCGATCGTCGCCACCATCACCGCCGCCCTGGTCACCGACGTGCCACTGGTCAACGAAGTGCTGGTCGTCGACTCCCGATCCACCGACGACACCGCCGCTGTCGCCCTGGCCGCCGGCGCCCGCGTCGTCAGCCAGGACGACATCACCGCCGGACTACCCCCGATGGCGGGCAAAGGCGACGCGCTCTGGGCCGGACTCGCCGCCAGCCGCGGCGACCTCGTCGTCTTCCTCGACGCCGACCTGCAATCGTTCAAAGCCGCCTTCGTCGTCGGACTCCTCGGCCCGCTGCTCACCCGCCCCGACATCGACTTCGTCAAGGGCTTCTACCACCGGCCGCTGCTGCTGCCTGGTGATGCGGCCGACCCCAGCGGCGGCGGCCGGGTCACCGAACTCGTCGCCCGCCCACTGCTCAACCTCTTCTGGCCCGACCTCGCCGGCTTCGTCCAGCCGCTGGCCGGCGAGTACGCCGGCCGGCGCTCGCTGCTGCGCCGACTGCCCTTCGTCACCGGCTACGGTGTCGAAACCGCCATGATGATCGACCTGGTGGAGCTGGTCGGGCTGGCCCCACTCGCCCAGGTCGACCTCGGCGAACGCGAACACCGACACCAGAGCAACCAGGCCCTCGGCCGGATGTCGGCCCAGATCCTGCACACCGCCTGGAACCGGCTGCAACGCCGCGGCTGGGCCGCCACCGACGCGATGCCGGCAAGCTGGCTCACCCAGTTCGTGCCGGACCCCGCCAGCCCCAGCGGCCGCAGAGCGCTGACCAGCGACATCACCGTCACCGAACGGCCACCACTGGCCACGCTGACCCCGCCGGCCAGCCGTCACTAGCCCGCGACCAGGCCCCACCCGAGCTGCGCGAGCCCGCGACCAGGCCCACCTGATAGGCGCCGGCGTTATTCCACAGTGGCATAAATATGCCGCGCTGGAATATCCAGCGCGGCTATCCCCCACCCCTGGCGCCTGCCCGGCCAGTTCCGGCCCGCACTACCTGCGGCAGCTCAGGACTGATCGAGCCACGGCATCATCGCGCGCAGCTCACTGCCCGTCGGCTCGATCGGGTTGTCGGCGTTCGCATCGCGCAACTGGTTCAGGACCGGACGGTTGGCGTTCTCGTCATTGATCCACTCGGCGACGAATCGGCCGTCGCGGATCTCCGCCAGCACACCCTTCAGCTTCTCCCGCATCGCATCGTCCACCAGCCGCGGACCGCGGGTGAGCGCACCGTACTGGGCTACCTCCGACTCTGCGGCCCGCATCCCGGCCAGACCGGTGGCGTACAGAGCGTCAACCGCTGTTTTCAACTGGTGGACACAGGCCACGTAGGCGGCCTCGGCCGGCAGCCCCGCGTTGGTGAGAGTGGCGAAACCGGCGCTGACCAGCTCGGCGACCGGACCCACCACCGCCTGCTCCGCGAAGCGGGCGGTCTCCGCCTGCGCCGCGAACGTCGTAGCAATAGCGCCCACCCGGGTGGCGCCGACCGCCTTCGCGTACGCCAGCAACAGCCGCCACGCGGCGCCGGAGGCGTCCCGCTCCACCGCGACCAGGCAGGGCACGCCCTTACCATCGGTGTACTGGTGGCGTAGCTGGGCGCCGTCGGCCATCGGCGCAAGCATCAGCACGTCCACGCCGTCGGGCGGATCGATCAGGCCGTACCGGATCGGAAAGCCGTCGGTGAACAGCACCGCGTCACCGTCGCGCAGACCCGGCGCGATCGCCTGCGTGAACACGAATCGCTGCAGCGCCAGCGGAGCCAGCAGCACGATGATGTCCGCCTCGGCGGCAGCCTCCGCCGGCGTCAACACGGCCAGCCCCTCGTCCTCGGCCTTGGCGCGGTTGACCGAGGTCGGCGGGAGACCCATCCGCACGTCCACCCCGGAATCGCGCAGCGACAACGCCTGGGCCGCTCCATGGTCTCCGTAACCAATGATGGCGACCTTACGGTTGGCCAGCAGCGACAGGTCGGCGTCGTCGTCGGTGTAGACAGGCGTGGTCATTCGTCCTCTTCCTCGGCGGGCGCGTGGGTGGCAGGCAGGACACTGCGCACCTTAACCAACCGCGTGCCCACTCCGCCGGACACGGTCGGCGTTACGCCTGCGGCAAAAGGACCCGACCGCCGCTACGCCGAGGCGCTCGTCGCCATGATCACGCAGCGCAGATTCTTATCCACCTTCGTGGCGAAGTTGGCCGCGGCGATGCTCCTCGTCTGACCTGCGGGAACCTTCACCGTCACCACCTTGGAGCCCACCACGGCGTACCCCTTGTTACGGACCACCGACGCAGTGACCTTGTACGTCTGCGCATTCTTGGCCGGGTTGGTCACCTTGCCCGACAGGCTCCAGCGGCCTTGCGCGTCCGCTTTGCAGGCAGCGCCCTTCAGCGATGTGATCGCCCCCTTGGCCTGAAGGCTGGTCGCCGCGGCCGTGCTGCCAGCGGCCGACGGCTTCTTGTCGCCCCCTGAACAGCCAGTGAGCGCGGCGAGCACCACGACGACCCCGGTAACAACAACGACATTGGTCCGCACGATGACCCACTTCCCTAGCGAAGTCTGGTGTTCACCTTCTGACGGTAAACCCGACAAAACGCGCCAATACCATTTGCCAACGTCAGACCTTTGCCGCCCACCTAATTCGGATTGCCTCCTCAGCGACCAGCACGCCGACCAAACCCGAGCCCACCGCCATGCGCAATGAACCGTTGGACACTGTCCTCCGGTTACGTCCACTGAGCACTGATGCCTCCTGCGCGAGGTCGCTGCCGTCGCGAGGCTGCCTAACGAGTGTGGTGGCGTGTCGCCCTGAGCTTCACCCGTCTGGGCAGGATGCCACCGTAACCGCCCCGCGAATCTAGACAAATCTGGCGATACTGCCACACTGGCTCGCATGCCTGAATTGCGCTCCGCAGCCTCGTTGACCGGTCGAGCGATGGCCGGTAGTCGAGCCCGGTGGCGCGCCACCGGGCTCGACGAGCTGGACGGTCGTCGCCCGATCGTGGCCATCGCCAACAGCTACAACCAGTTCTCCCCGGCCCATGTGGGGCTCAAGTACCTGGGCGGTCTGATCGCCGAGTCGGTGGCGCGGGCCGGTGGGATCAGCCGCGAGTTCCACACGATCGCGATCGACCCGGTCTTCGCCACCGGGCACGACGGCGACCGGCACGTACTGCCCAGCCGCGAGCTGGTCGCCGACACGGTCGAGCACACCGTCACCGCACATCGGGTTGACGCACTGGTCGGAGTGGCGGGTTGCGCGACGGTCACCGCCGGGCTGCTGATCGCGGCGCTGCGGCTGAACCTCCCCACCGTCCTGGTCGGAGCGGGCCCGATGGAGGCCGGCCGGTTACCAGCCGACCCCGACAACACCCCACTGACCGGTACGGACATGCAGATCGCCGCCGCCGACGACAACGTCACCAGTGAACGCCTGGCCGCGATGGAGCTGGTGGCCTGCCCCACCTGCGGTGACTGCGCCGGCATGTCCGCCGGCAACGCCTTGAGCTGCGCCGTGGAGGCGCTCGGGCTGGGCCTGCCCGGCAACGGCACCGTGCCGGCCACCCACATCGCCCGGCGGATCATGGCCGAGGGCGCCGGGGCGCTGGCGGTGGCGCTGGCCCAGCGCTGGTACGGCGACGACGACATGGATGTTCTGCCACGCTCAGTGGCGACCATCGGCGCCTTCCATCAAGCGATCATGGTGGACGCGGCGATGGGTGGGGACACCGACACGATCCTGCACCTGTTGGCGGCGGCCGAAGCGGCCGAGCTGACCCTGGACCTCTCCGATGTGGACCTGATCGGGCAGCGTACGCCCTGGTTGGCGAAGATCACGCCAGCCGGCGGCCGGCTGACCGTCGCCGACCTGCACCGGGCCGGCGGTGTTCCGGCAATCATGGGTGAGCTGGACCGGGCCGGCCTGCTCGATCCCGGGATGCGGGCGGTGCACGCCGGCTCGCTCGCCGACTGGCTGACGCGGTGGGATGTGCGGGCGGCCGAGCCGACCCGCGACGCGATCGACCTGTTCCGGGCGGCACCACTGGGAACCCCCAGCGCACAGGCCTTCGCCACCTCCCGGCGGGCACCCGCGCTGGACGCCGATGCGACCGCCGGCGCGATCCGCGACCAGCAACACGCCCACGCCGGACACTCCGGCCTGGCCCGGCTCAGCGGCAACCTCGCCCCGGACGGCTGCCTGGCCCGGGTCGGCGGCCGGCCAGCGAGCCTGCAGGGCCCGGCTCGGGTGTTCGACTCGCAGACGGAGGCGGTGGCGGCCGTGTTGGCCAACCAGATCCTGCCCGGCGACGTGGTGGTGGTGCGGTACGAAGGGCCGCGCGGCGGTCCGGGCATGCCGGAGATGGCGGCGGTAATGGCCGCGCTGGCCGGCAAGGGACGCTCCACCTCCTGCGCGTTGATCACGGACGGGCGGCTCGCCCCCGGCGGCCGTGGGCTGGCGATCGGGCACGTCAGTCCGGAGGCGGCCGAGGGTGGACCGCTCGCCCTGCTGCGGGACGGCGACGAGATCGCCATCGACGTGGCGGCCCGGACGGTCACCCTGGTGCTGTCCGACGACGAACTGACCGAACGAAAGATCAACCACGAGAAGCTGGAGCGCCCGTACGCCCCACAGGATCGCTCCCGGCCCTGGTCAGCGGCGCTGGCCGGGTACGCAGCGCTGGCCGCCCCGGCCGGTCGGGGCGCCGGTCGACAACTGCCTGGCCAGCCCTGACCAGTCGCCGGATGACCGCGGATGCTCGGTTACGATCGGGGCTCCCGCAGCCAGGAGGACGCCCGATGCACGTGCCCCCGATCCCCGCCCTGACCTCGGCCGACCCGCAGGTCGCCGAGCTGATCAACGCCGAGTCGCTGCGCCAGCACGACAGCCTGCGCATGATCGCCTCCGAGAACTACGTATCGCAGGCCGTCCTGGAGGCGACCGGGTCGGTGCTGACCAACAAGTACTCCGAGGGGTACCCGGGCAAGCGCTACTACGAGGGCCAGCAGATCATCGACCAGCTGGAGACGCTGGCGATCGGCCGGGCCAAGGCGCTGTTCGGCGTTGACCACGCCAACGTGCAGCCGTACTCGGGGTCGCCGGCCAACCTGGCCGCGTACATGGCGTTCCTGATGCCGGGCGACACGGTGATGGGCATGTCGCTGCCGATGGGCGGGCACCTCACCCACGGTTGGGGCGTGTCGGCGACCGGTAAGTGGTTCAACCCGGTGCGCTACAACGTCTCGGCCGACACGGGCCTGATCGACTTCGACGAGGTGCGGGACATCGCGCTGCGCGAGCGCCCGAAGATGATTTTCGCTGGTGGCACGGCCATCCCGCGCACGATCGACTTCCCGAAGTTCGCCGAGATCGCCCGGGAGATCGACGCGGTGCTGGTGGCGGACATCGCGCACATCGCCGGCCTGATCGCCGGTGGCGCGCACCCGTCGCCGGTCGGCCACGCGGACGTGATCACCACGACCACGCACAAGACCCTGCGCGGCCCGCGTGGCGCGATGATCATGTCGACGTCGGAGCGGGCGGCAGCCGTGGACAAGGCCGTCTTCCCCGGCCTGCAGGGCGGACCGCACAACCACACCACCGCCGGTATCGCGGTGGCGTTGCACGAGGCGGCGCAGCCTGAGTTCCGGGCGTACGCGGCGCAGATCGTGGCCAACGCCAAGGCGCTCGCCACGGCGATGATCGAGCGGGGCTTCGACCTGGTCTCCGGTGGCACCGACAACCACCTGATCCTGGTGGACCTGACCAGCAAGAACATCGCCGGCAAGCCCGCCGCGAAGGCACTGGACGCGGCCGGTATCGAGCTGAACTACAACACCGTTCCGTACGACCCGCGCAAGCCGTTCGACCCGTCCGGCATCCGGCTGGGCACGGCTGCGTTCACCACGCGTGGCCTGACCGAGGCGCAGATGCCGCAGGTCGCCGCGTGGATGGATGACGCGATCACGGCCGGGATCAAGGAAGACACCGACACCCTCGGCCGGATCGCCGGCGAGGTCCGGGACATGCTCGCCGCGTACCCGATGCCGGGTTACGCCGCCTAGTTTGTCGTGTTTGTTCGTGGGCTCCCGGTGCGGCACGCACCGCGGAGCCCACTTTCAGTGCGGCACGCACCGCGGAGCCCACGCTCATTTGTACTGGTGGGAGGATGGGCGGCGTGACTACGACGCATGACGACGGCCTGCCCCTGGTCGAGGATCTGACCGGCCAGCCGGCGCGGTTCCGACACAGTGGCGCCATCCTCGCCGCCGGGATTATCGGCCTGGTCAGCACCACCCCGCTGGCCACCCTCTCGTGGCTCTTCGCCCCGCTGCTGCTCATCCCCATCGCCGTGATCGTTTACGCCTGGCGGACCGGCACCGACGCGGACGCCACGGGACTGACCGTGCGGGCGGCGATCGGTCGCCGACAAATCCCCTGGTCGGCCATTGCCGGCGTAGGCCCGAACGGCCGCGGCGGCACGATGGCCAGCCTCACCGGGGGCGGCTGCGTCACACTGCCGGCGGTACGGGTCATCGACCTGCCGCGCCTGGTGCTCGCCAGCGGGCAGCGCGTCGAGCTGACCGCCGACGCCGACAGCTAGTAGTCGCCGAGGACCTCGTTGCGCAGCGGCTCGCCGCTGGCGTACCGGCGGATCTGGTCGCCGACCAGGCAATACACCCTTGGCAGCAGGCCCTGGACCGAGCCGGCCACATGCGGGGTGATCAGGACGTTCGGCATGCTCCACAGCGGATGGCCGGCCGGTAGCGGCTCCGGGTCGGTGACGTCGAGCGCGGCGCTGATCCGGCCGGTGGCCAGGGCCTCGGTCAGCGCGGCCGTATCGGCCACCGTCCCGCGGGCGGCGTTGACCAGCAGGGCCCCGTCGGGCATGGCGGCCAGGAACGCGGCGTCGACCAGCCCGCGGGTGTCACTGGTCAGTGGCACGATCACGATCACCACGTCGGCCTGCGGCAGCAGCCGCGGTAGCTCGTCAACGCCGTGGACACCGGCGCGAGCGCGGCGCGCCACCCAGGTCAGCTCGACCTCGAACGGCGCCAGCCGGGCCCCGATCGCCCGGCCGATCGAGCCCGCGCCGACAATGAGGACCCGCTTACCGGTCAGCTCCTCGGTCGGCGTGTTGCCGACGTAGGCCCACTCGCCGCGGGCCTGCGCCCGGGCGAACACGTCCAGCCGGCGCAGCTTTGCCAGGGTCGCCGCCACCGCCCACTCGGCGGTCGCCGCGTCGTGCACCCCCTGGGCGTTGTAGAGGCCCACTCCGGCGGGGACGTGGCCGATCCACGCGTCTGCGCCAGCGGTCAGCAACTGCACCACCTGCAGATCCGGCAGCACCGACAGGAAGTCGGTGGCCGCCCCGGCAGCCGCCAGGAACGGCGGTGTCCAGAACTCCACCCCGGCCGGGTCCGACGGCAGTACGGCCAGGTCCTCCACCGCCTCGACCGTCACCCCCGCGGGGATGTCACCCAGCAGCGACCGACCTGACTCATGCGCGATCCACACCTTCACCGCGCCACCCTAGCTGGCGGCCGATCACCGGGCCGGCCATCGCCGCTGACCTGCGTGGGTTACGGGGTCCCGGTGCAGCTCACGGCGTGCCCGCGCGGGCCCGCGTCTCGATCCGCCACAGGATCGCGGTCAGCCGGGTGATGCCGGCGGCCAGGTGCCGCCGGTAGGTGCTCATCGGCAGATCCAGCAGGTCGGCGGCGGCCCGCTGGGTCTCGGCCGGCTGCAGGTAGGTGTGGTGCAGCGCCCGGTACGCCGACCGGTCCCGGACCGAGTCGGCCATCTGCTTCGCCCCGGCCTGAACGAACGCCACCACCGCCCTACCCGGCTCGGCGCCTGACCCGACCTGGACGGCGGCCGCGCTGACCAGCGGCGATGCGGTCAGCCGATCCGGGCGGTCGAGA
>Ga0209023_10002543_pt1 | contig 22616 bp, 17 predicted proteins | sample LakOneMetagenome_FD_187468 | JGI IMG/M metagenome (GOLD analysis project Ga0209023, IMG submission 187468) | Freshwater and sediment microbial communities from Lake Erie, Canada (SPAdes) (version 2) | ecosystem: Environmental > Aquatic > Freshwater > Lentic | place: Lake Erie, Canada...
CCCGGCTCGCATGTCGCGCCGGGACCGCAACCAGCTCCTGGTGAGCGCTGCGGCGGGCTGCGCTGCCTCGGGGCTGATGTGCCTGGTGATGGACTGGCGCCATCCGCTCACGTTCGTGATCTGGGCCGTGCTGTGGTTCCTGCTCTGCACGTGGTTGATGGCCCGGGACACGACCAGCCCGGTGGTCGCCACCGACCGCCTGGTCACGACGCTCGTCTGGCTCGCAGGGATGACCGCGGTCGGAGTGCTGGTGTGGATGACGGCGTTCGTGGCGATCAAGGGCATCCCCGGCCTGAGCCCGAGCTTCTTCACTGAGGACCTCTCCGACGTCGGCCCGCTCGATCCGGGCGGCGGAGCGTTCCACGCCATCGTCGGCACGGTGCAGCAGATCCTGATCGCGTCGGTCCTGTCGATCCCGGTCGGCCTCCTGACCGCGGTGTACCTCAACGAGGTGCAGGGCCGCATGTCGTCGGTGATCCGCTTCGTCGTCGACGCGATGTCCGGGCTGCCGTCGATCATCGCCGGCCTGCTCATCTACACCGTGGTCGTCATGCCGACGGGCTTCTCGCTCGGGTGGGGCTATTCGGGCTTCGCCGCCGGTCTGGCGCTTGCCGTGTTGATGATCCCGATCGTGACCCGCACGGCGGAAGAGATGCTGCGCACCGTCGACAACGGCCTTCGGGAGTCCGCGTTGGCGCTCGGTGCGCCGCAGTGGCGGACCGTGGTGCGGATCGTGCTGCCGACGGCCCGATCGGGTCTCATCACCGCGTCGATCCTGGGTGTGGCCCGGGCGATCGGCGAGACCGCACCGGTGCTGCTGACCGCTCAGGGCAGCGACATCACGAACCTCAACCCGTTCTCGGGCGTCCAGTCGGACCTGCCCTTGTTCGTGTTCCAACTCATGACGAAGAGCCAGGGCAACGAGGCGCAGGTGCAGCGTGCATGGACCGGTGCGGTCGTGCTCTTGATGCTCGTGCTCGGCCTGTTCACTGCCGCACGCTGGATCGGCGGGCGCGGCGACCGCAAGCGAGGGATCCGACGATGACCGACTTCTCCGCCAACGCCCTGGGTTTCAACCCGGTCGTGCCGCCGCCGTACACCGGCCCGGTGCCGCCGTTCATCGACCTCACGAACGCTGCAGTCGCCACGCCAGCGGCACCGGAGGCCCCGGACGCGTCGATGGCGCAGCGCGCGCCGTCGACCCAGGCCCGACCGACGCCGACCATGCCCGCAGCACCGATCCGCGACGACGAGCTCGGCGTGCCGACCGCACCCCAGATCGACATCGTGGTGGTCCCGACCACCGGTCGCCCGGCCAACCCGGCCAACCCGGCCAACCCGGCCAACCCGGCCAACCCGGTCGCGCCAGCGGCGTCACGGATGGATGCCGTCTCGGTGACCAGTTGGTTCGGCAAGCGCAAGGTGCTCGAGGGCTGCACGCTGAGCATGGAGCCCGGTGAGGTCACCGCCCTGATCGGACCGTCCGGTTGTGGCAAGTCGACGTTCCTGCGAGCGCTCAACCGCATGCACGAGCTCGTCCCCGGTGCCGCGATCGCGGGGCAGATCCTCCTCGACGGCGTCGACATCTACTCCGAGCAGATGAGCCCCACCGAGGTGCGACTCCGAGTCGGCATGGTGTTCCAGAAGCCGAACCCGTTCCCGGCAATGTCGATCCGTGAGAACGTGCTCGCCGGGCTCAAGCTGTCGGGCATGTCGTTGGCCGATGCCGGCCACTCCCGTGCCGACGACCTAGTCGAGCAGTGCCTGCGCCGCGGCGGGCTGTGGGCAGAGGTCAAGGACCGCCTCGATGAGGGTGGGATGTCGCTGTCGGGCGGTCAGCAGCAGCGGTTGTGCATCGCTCGATCGTTGGCGGTGCACCCCGACGTGCTGCTCATGGACGAACCGTGCTCGGCGCTGGATCCGATCTCCACCGGCGTCATCGAAGAGACGATCCGCGAGCTGTGCCACGACATCACGATCATCATCGTGACCCACAACATGCAGCAGGCGCAGCGCGTGAGCGACCAGTGCGCGTTCTTCCTGGTCGAGTCTCTGAACGAACCGGGTCGCATCGTCGAGCACGGCGCCACGTCGAAGATGTTCTCGAACCCGTCGGACCCACGCACCCTCGACTACGTCTCCGGCAGGTTCGGATGAGCTCCGCTGCGTCACCCCGTCGTCGCCTGTCGCCGGCGGCCCGCATCGCGATCGCGTTCGCCCTGCTCGCCACCGCGGCAACCATGGGCCTGACCGGTACCACGCCGTCTGCTCAGGCAGCACCGATGGCACCGGCAGCACCCACGCAGTCGCGGCCGATGGTGACGGGTGCCGGCGCATCGTTCCCGAACCTCGAGATCGCCCAGTGGCGCGCGGACGTCGCCCGCCCGCCCTACAACCTGCAGATCAACTACAACCCGGCCGGCTCTACCTTCGGGCGGGACCAGTACCGGATTGGGCTGGTCGACTTCGGCCAGAGCGACATCCCGTACCCGCCCTACGAGCTGCCGGCGCTCAACGCGACGGCACGCAAGGACTTCGTGTACGTGCCGGTGTCGGCCGGGGCCATCGGGTTCCTGTTCAACGTGGTGGGCGCGAACGGTCAGCAGATCACGGACCTGAAGCTCACCCAGCCGACGGTCTGTCGGATGTTCACCGAGCCGGGCATGACCTGGAACGATCCCGACATCGTCGCGAGCAACCCGGGCATCCCGCTGCCGGCCGAGCAGATCCGACCGGTCGTGCGATCCGACAGCTCCGGCACCAGCTACGTGCTGTCGGAGTACTGCATCGCCACGGCGCCCGACGTGTGGCGAGCCTTCATCGGACGGGTGCAGGCCACGGGCACCACCGCCGATGACGAGTTCATGGCCGGTCGGCCGTCGTCGTCGTGGCCGCAGCTCGGTGGCCTGGTCGTCGGCTTCGCGTCCGAAGGCGTGGTCGGGATCGTCGCCAACAAGACGGCCGGTCGCTCCACGATCTCCTACCTCGAGGCCGGCTACTCGGTGAAGGTCGGGCTGCCGGTTGCGAAGGTTCGCAACGGCTCGGGTCAGTTCACCCCGCCGCTCCCGGCCAACTCGACCGTCGCGCTCGGCTATGCCATCCCACAGGCGAACGGCACGTTCCTGCTCCGCTACAACGGACCGGACCCCAGGGCGTACTTCCCTTCGACCTACTCGTACACGATCGCTCAGACGAAGGGCTTCGATCCTGCCAAGGGTGCGGTGCTGTCGACGTACCTGTACTACGCCGTCACCAAGGGCCAGGAGCGGGCCGAGCCGTTGCTGTACTCGCGGTTGTCGTCGGTGCTCGTGAACCTGGCGCTCGACAAGATCAGCCAGATCCCCGGCGCGGGGCCACGACCGACCGACCTCGCTGGGGCACCGCCGCCGCCGCAGGTGCTCGGCGGCTCACCCGTCGCTGTGGCCGCAGGTGCCGCCAAAGGGGTGGGCGGCGCCACGACGTCGGGTGGCGGACCGGCCGGTGGCGCGAACGCCGCGCCTGGTGCTGACGGTGCAGTCGACCCTGCTGCGGCAGCCGCTGCGGCCGCTGCGGCCCCCGAAGGAGAAGCGGTCGCTACCGACCAGGGCTACGACCTGGGTCTGAGCGACGCGGACGTCAAGGACCTGGCCGAGAAGGTGGGTTCGACCATGGCGGCATCGACCACGACGGGGCCCGACCTCGGTGAGGTCGCCACCTACCTGTTGATCGGATTCCTGCTCGTCGGAGCGGGCTCCTTCCTTGCGAGTGGAGTGAAGACGTCATGGCAACGAAGGTGAGAGCCTCGTCGAGGAAGTTGAGGGTGGGAACGCGGTTGGCTGCGATCAGCACGCGTGGCACGGCGAGCCGTTCGGCTCACGGTGCTGTGGGGCGTGCACGCTCGGCCCGAGGTGGTTGGCGGCGATCCCGGGGATCGCTCGCCGCGGCGCTCGCGCTCCTCTGCCTGTGGCTGGTCCTGCCGGGTACTGTCGGCGCTGCGACCGTGCAGCAGCCCGAGACCCCGGCGGTGTTGTCGGGCGAGGGCACCGACTACTCGGACCTGCTGGTGCGTGGCATCGACCAGAGCACGGGCTCGTCGCCGGCCGCCCCGGTGCTCGAGTACATCGGCTCGAACGAGGCCGAGGGGCTGCGAGCGTTCGTCGAAGGTCGCACCCAGTACTACGTGGGCGCGCTGCCGCTCGACGAGGCGCTCCCCGGTGCGACCCAGGCGCTCAAGGCCGGCAACGGCTTCATCTCGGCGCCGTTCCAGGCGACGGCCGCGGTGCCGTTCATGTCCGGCCCGTTCGGTTCCGGCTATCGCTGGTGCGCTCCGGGCACGGTCATCGACCTGCAGGTCGGCGACATCTACTGCCCCGAAACGTCGGTGCGCCTCAACAAGGTGCGCAGCGGAGCGCCGGGTGACTCACTCCGCCTGTACCCCCAGAACATCGTGTCGATGTTCACGCAGTCCACGCCGTCGGAGCTCTGGGAAGAGCCGTCGTTCGTGTCCCAGGCGGACCCGTCGGGCTGCCCCAAGAACGCAGCGGGGGAGTGCCTCCAGCGCATCGAAGGCCCGGGCGTGCCGGGCCCGGTGAGCGGTGTGCGCACCGACAATGCGGCGATCAACAAGTACCTCCAGCAGTACCTGCGTCAACAGGACCCCGCCGCGTTCGAATCCCGGATGCTCCCGGAGACGCCGGCGGCCGAGCGACCCGGCTACCAGATCACGACACGCTGGCCGCGCAGTGCTCAGGCATCTCGCCAGCCCGACGAAGCGCTGGTGAGTTCGATCCGGAACTGGACCAACTTCCAGTCCTCGGAGATCCCCAAGGGCGGGTCGATCGCATTCGTCCACCCGCTCAAGGCTCGCCTGGCGATCGACCTCGAAGCCCAGGACGCGACGGCGACACCGCCGAAGACGGTCACCGACCTCTGGATCCCTGACTTCGTCTCCGACGGCGAGGTTCGTTCCGCCACGCCCGATGCGATCACCAAGGCGATCGCCGCGGGAGGGGAGACCCCGTTCTACGCGGCGTCCCATCCCGTGGCGAGTGCGTGGCCGTTCGCGTGGGTCAACCGCATCTACTTCCCGGCCAAGGGGTTGTCGGTCGATCAGACCAACGCCGCGGCGACCATGCTGCGATGGCAGATGACGGTGGGTCAGGCGGTCGCACCCACCCTGGCCGACGGCATGCTCACGCTCGACATGACGAAGGAAGGGATCAAGGCGGCCAACGACCTGGTGGCATCGAACTGCGCTGCGGCGAAGGGCAAGGTCGTCAAGGAGGTCGGAGCGGGACCGTTCACGCCCAAGGACCAGGGCGCAGTGTTCGACGCGCTCGGCCCGCAGTCGTGGTGTCAGGCCACCGCGGCCACGCCGGCGCCAGCGGCGAACAACCCGACGCTCCCGCTGGGCATCACGGCGGACGATATGCGCAACGCCGGCTATTCGAACGGCAGCCTCGGCTCGTTCAACAACGCCTATGAGTCTGGGACGGACTCGGGCTACACCCCGATCGGCGAGACCTACGACACCGCGACCGACTCCGTCGCTGCAACGGTCGCCGCTGCAGTCGCGGCGGCAGACGGCGCCGGGGCCAAGAAGGCGGACCTCAAGGTCGAAGAGATCTCGGCGGACACCCCGTTGGAGCTGCCCGGCAAGCAGACGAGAGGGATGGACCGGATCGCCACCGTCGCACTCGGGGCTGCCCTGTTCTTCCTGGTCAGGGCGATCTGGCGCAGCGGGGCGCTGCAACGGATGGCCGGAGCAGCAACGTGACGACCCTCGAGGATCCGACCGTCCGCTCACTCCGGGAGCCCGAGGTGTCAGGGAGCGATGCCGATGTGCCGTCCAATCCCGTGGGCGGCAACGCTGGAGGAGGACGCCGAGGCGGCGCGCGTGGCGGCCGTCACGTCGGCCGGCTGGTCGTCGTCCTGGTGCTCGCAGGCCTGATGGCCATGGTGGTCGCCGACGTGCTGATCGGGCGGTTGGCGTTCAACACCCGTCAGGACCATTGGGCGGGGATCTACAACGACCCAACGGTGCAGCGGCCTGATCGAGGTGCGCCGACGATGGTGCTCCAGGTGGAGGACCTGGGCGTGAACCTGGTGGTGGCCGAGGGCTCATCAGCGGACATCCTGCGCGGCGGACCCGGCCTCATGTCCGGCAGCCCGCTCCCCGGGGACCCGGGCAACGCGGTGATCATGGGTCGGTCGAATCGCTTCGGTGCCCCGTTCGCCAACCTGGCGAACGTCGCCAAGGGTGCAGTGATCGTCGTGCGCCAGCAGGCAGGTGAGGTCGCCCGCTTCGAGGTCGACAAGGTGAGCGTCGTCGACCCTGAGCAGTTCAAGAAGGTCGTCGGAACGGGTGTCAGCATCGACGGGGCGTCGGAGGACACGCCGGCGACGCTGACCCTGGTGTCGAGCGCCGGTGGTCCACTGGACAGCCGGCGCCGCGTGGTGACCGCCAAGTTGACCGGACGGAGCGCTGCCGGGGCAGTCGCCGCGACGGGTGTCGCAGCATCGCCGGCCGAGAAGGCGGGCGCTACGACCTCGTCGACGACGGTTGTGGCCACCGATGGGGCCGATGGCGGCGCGACGTCCACGCAGAAGGCGCCACCCAGGCGGGACCCCGGCAAGCGGCCCGACAGCTTCGACGTTCGCAGCCCCGCCACGGTGCTGCTCCTGCTGGGCGGAGCGGTCATCGCAGCGCTCGGTGTGGCGGCGATTCCTGAGCTGCGTCGACGCCACCCCACCTCGACGGTGGTCATGGTGGCGGTTCCAGCGGTCGCGCTCGGTGTCGTCATGGTGCTGTTCTCGCTGGATGCGGTGCTTCCCGTGACGTACTGACCGCCAGCCGGTGTGGTGCGAACCCCCGGAATCGGTTGCATCAGCACTCATTGAAGCGGCACCACCTATGTCCTCGATGTCTGTGAATTTTGGCATATAAAGCCTTGGTCGATGCCTCGATTTGTGGGTGATGGTGACGCGCCTCTTCTGGTTGGTGTCTGGCAACTGAACAGCCGCAGAACACTCACTCCAAACCCTTGTATCTCGCTCTACTGACCCTGATGATCTGCACAGCAACGGAACGCACCGTTGCGGGCGATGCACAAGGAGCATTGAGATGAAGAGGACGATCACCAGGCTGGCTGCGTTGTTGGGGGTGATGACCATGCTCGGCATCGCCGTGGCGGCACCCGGCGGTGCTGCGGGCTCCGCGTCGATCTCTCCGAACCCGATCCCGGTCTCGCCCGGTCAGCGGTTCGCCGACATCAACGTCACCTACAACTTCGGGGCCAAGAACACCGCGGTGTTCTTCGAGGTCTGCAAGAAGCCCACCTCGGATCCCAAGTTCAACCGCACGATCGACTGCGACCGTGGTGTGTCCACGGGAACGAACGGCAGCCCGAACGGCGCCGGCAGCTTCCCGCTCGAGATCGCTGTGGGCGACAGCTACGGCTCGGTCTTCTTCGAGGGCGACGATCTCGACATGTGGGGTTGCTACCCCGAGGGCTTCACCCCCAAGGCGGGCTTCTTCAAGGCGCCGCAGTGCTACATCCGCGTCACCCAGGGCGTGCCCAACAACAACACCGACGCGATCGACATCCCCTTCAGCTTCGCAGTCGGGGGCAGTGAGATCCCCGAGGTTCCCGTCGTGGTCCTTCCGGTCCTCGTCGGTGCAGTGCTCGTCGGCGGCTACCTGGTGATCAACCGTCGCCGAGCCTCGCTGGTCTGACTGCGCCACAGCGCAGCACCCCTTCCAACAGAACGACAAGGAGACATGAGATGAAGTTCAAGAAGATGATCGCCGCGACCCTCGCGGCAGCCGCGCTGGGTGGCACGGTCATGGCCGGCGTCGCAGGCGCGGATGGGACGAACCCTCCCACCAGCGGCACGGGCTGGGACGACAAGGTCGACCGCATCGTCGGCGGTGGCTCCGACACCACTTACGCCTGGCACCAACTGGCCGAGCGCATCTACAACCAGGCCGGCGGCTGCCGCGTGATCACCAGCTCCTCCTCGCCGGTGAAGGGCAACTGCACCACGCCGCCGCTGGTCCAGGATCAGACCGATGCGACCGGGAACTGGGATCACGACGTCACCGTCAGCGCCTACCCGACCGGGTCGAGCGCAGGCGTTGCCGATCTGCTGAGCGGCTCCGGTCGTCTCTACGACTACGCCCGCTCCTCTCGGGGTCCGAAGACGTCCGGCGAGACCGGGACCGAGTTCTGGGGCGTCGCCAAGGACGCGGTCGGTGTGGTCACCTTCGCCGGCCGTCCCACGGGCAACTTGACCGATCAGGACATCAAGGACATCTACAACTGCACCAAGACCGACTGGAGTCAGGTCGGCGGCGGGCTCATGGGCAGCGGCCCGATCGTTCCGATCGGGATGAACCCGGATTCGGGCACGTACGCGACCTTCCAGTCCTTCATCGGTGTGGCGCCGAACAACGGTGCGTGTGTGGTCGGGCTCAACGGCACGAAGGTCACCTACCCGTTCGAGAACGACGCCAAGCAGATCAGCGAGAACACCTGGCTGAACGCGAACCGCAGCAACGCCATCTGGTGGATGAGTGCAGCGTCCTGGAAGGCCTACGACTTCAAGCGTCAGGACTCAGCACTCAACAACGTGAACGGCCGCTCGCCGATCAACCCGACTCAGGTGCTGACCGGTCAGTACCCGATCACGCGGTTCATCTACCACGTGACCAAGGCGACCGACGCTGCTCCAGTGGGCTCGACCGATGAGGTCACCGGCGGCACCTCCGGCAAGCCCGGCGCTGTCCGAGAGTTCACCGAGTTCCTCTGCAAGGGGTCGGGCCGACACGGCCTGAACGAGTACTCCGGCTTGAGCAACGGCACGGAGCTCTCCAAGGCCACCAGCGACACCGGGTTCATCGGCATCCCGTCGAACCAGCGGACGAACGGCATCTGCGCCGTGGTCGCCGCTCCCTGATCGCAACGATCAGGATCAATCCATCGACATGATGTCGATGAGTTGGCGACACACATGATGTAGGAAGAAGGAGAGCAGCTTCGCTGCTCTCCTTCTTCGGTATTTCGGGTGACTTCGCTCACCCGATCCCGGGCGTGTTCATCTGCGCTCCATCCGTTGGCAACACGGACGTCAGATGGCTGATTTACCGTTCTGCGCATGGAATCGACGACCGGGGCGGCGCTGGTGAGGACACCGGCAGTTGAGGGCGACGGCCCGCTGGTTCGCCGGGCAGGATCCGGAGTTGACGGGCTCGGCGATCACCCGGCCGTGCTCGATGCCGAGCGGCTGGTGCAGGAGGCCGACCGCGCCGCTCGGCGAGCTTCGCAAGCCCCTGTCGCCGGCACCGACTCCGGCAGGATGCAGCGTCAACTGGCGTTCCTCCTGTCGTTCTGCGGCTTCTTCACCGTTGGACTGCTGGTCACGCGCTACGGGGGAACACTGCCGGGCGACGCCATCTCGAGAGTGCAGGCAGCCCAGTCGGTCTGGTTCGGCCGCGACCCGCACCTGGAGTCGATCGGCTTCATCTGGGGTCCGTTCCCGACCGTGTTCGAGGTGCCACTCGTCTGGTTCCGCAGCATCTGGGCGCCGATGACCGGTGACGCAGTCGCAGCGGTCATCGTGTCGGCGCTGTTCATGGCCGGACTGGTCAACCAGGTCATCCGCTGGGGCGAAGAGAGCGGAGCGCCCTCGGTCATGCGTCTGGCCGTGGCGCTCTGCGTGGTGGCACACCCGCTGATCTGGGTCTACGGGGCGAACGGCATGAGCGAGGCGTGCTGGCTGTTCTTCTTGGCGGTCCTCGCCCGGCGCCTTGCGCTGTGGACAGAGACCGACGACGTCCGCCACCTGACCTATGCGGGCATCGCTGCCGGAGCTGCGTACCTGGTCCGCTACGAGTCGCTTGCCGTCGTCGCAGCGGTGTGTGCCGTGGTGGCGGTCACCACGTGGCGACGTTGGCACCCCGTGGTCGACGACCCGACCTTCGGCACTCCGAACTGGGACCACGATCGCGACCGGGCTCGACGAACGGTCCTGGATGTCACCATCTTCGTGCTGCCCGCCGCCGCCGCTGTCGTCGGCTGGGCGTTTGCCTCGTGGGCGATCATCGGCGAGCCCTTTGCACAGTTCACCTCGGACTACGGCAACTCCGCACTGGTGGCGAGGGCCGGTGATCTGGGCTCCATCGTTGGGGACCCCACCAAGCTCGGCAGAGCGTCGTTCTACCTGGGTCAGGTGCTGACCGCGGCGCCGCTCGTCGTCGTCCTGGCGCTCGCCGCGTTCGCGTTCGCCAGAGCGTCCAACCGCCGGGCTGTTGCCGCGCTTGGCGTGTTCGGCACGCCGATCGCCGTGCAGATCATGTTCTCCTACCAGGGCAGCACCTTCCCGTGGTTCCGCTACTCGATCAGCGCGGTGGTGCTGTGCGGGCTGCTGGCATTGGTGCTGGGTCCGGCGTCGAACTGGGTTCGTTGGCTGGCGGTCGCACTCCTGATCCCCGGGATCGTGAGCTCCTTCGCGGTGATGAGGGTGGGGGACCTCGGCACCGTCGATGACGTGGACGTGATTCAGCAGCTGGGCGCTGTCCGCGATGGGAGCGTGGATCGAGACGCCTCGTGGTTCGGTCGTTCCCAGCGGATCGCCGCCGACATCGACGCGATGGGCGACGTGGAACCGGGCTCGGTGATCTGCGATGCATCGGTGTGCTTCCCGATCCTGGTCAACGCCCCCCGCCCGGAGGTGTACGTGATCCCCTCGGACCGCGACTTCCAGCCGATGGCGGCGAACCCTGGTCGCTTCGGGGTCCGCTACATCCTCCTCGGCAACCCGGCGATCTCCGGTGCCGATGCAGTCGCCACCGCATTCCCGGGCATCTGGGACGCAGAGGGCGCACCGGTGGCCGAGGTCGTCAGGGAATGGGGCCACGCCGATCACCCGCGCACCAACTATCGCCTGCTGCGCATCAAGAACCCCAAGGGCGATCCCCGCCCGAGACCGAGCGAGGACCTCACCGGATGAGTCGCCTGTTCCGTGCCGTGTGGACCGACAAGAGCCTGCTGCTCGTGTTCGTCCCCATCGCCTTCCTCCTGACCGCCGTCGTCGTCAACCGAACGGCGACCGGCGACGTCGAGCGCACCTCCGCCACGAGCACCACGACGACCGTGGTCGTCAAGGCAGCGGAGGCTGCCGCGGGCGACGAGACCGCTGCGGCCGTGCCGCCGCCGACGGTCGCCGGCGAGGAGCTCGTCGCTGGTCGCACGGTGACCGATGACGAGGGCAACGTTCGCCGGATCCCCAGCAGCTCGAGCGGGCTGACCGCAGGCTCCGGTCCGTACAACAGCACGGCTCCTGCCATCGACAACTCCCAGGTTGCCGGTACCGCTCAGGAACGCACGACCACGGTGCCCGATGGTGCGACCACGACGGTGCCGGGTGCGACGACGGTGCCGGGTGCGACGACGGTGCCGGGTGCGACGACGGTGCCGGGTGCGACGACGACGACGCTGCCGGAGGAGCCCACCCCCGTGGTCTCGGAGTCGCCGGTTGGCGTCCTGCTCCCTGTCAGCGCGATCGGTGTGGTCGGCGTCGGGTGGATTGCGGTCTCGGTGCGCCGCCGGAAGCGTGTTGCGAGGCCCACGCCGTGACCGCCACCATCGCTCCCGATGCGGGCGTCGACGCGAACGACGCCGCTGATGACATCGGCGTCGACGGTCGTGTCGACGGTCAGCCCAGCGACGTGCGTTCCGAGTCGTCGGGCGGCCAACCGCCGGTCGACGGCGCCCCGGTGGCACCAGATCGTGCCGACGCAGAGCTCCGAGGTCGGCTCGTGTGTCGACTGGTCGTGGTCGTCGTGGCAACGTTCGTCTGCTACCACACCTCGCTCTGGTCGCTCGTCCGCGGGCTCACCGTGGACACGCCGCTCGCGTACCTCGGACTGGTGCCGTTCGTGGCCGGCGGATTGGGGTGGTTCCTGTCGCGACCGCAGCGAGGTGAGCTCGACATCCACGACCGCCACCTCGACTACATCGTCGGGGTCCCCCTGATCGCCGTGTCGCTGGTCGCGCTGGTCGTCCTTCCTCCCAGAATGGGCACCGTCTACTGGCTGTACCGCATCGACCTGCTCACGATGCCGCTGTTCGTCGCCGGCGCCATCGCCCTGGCGTTCGGCGTCCGCATGTTGTGGCGGGTGCGGGCGGCGGTGCTGTTCTTGTTCCTCGCGTGGCCGGTCCCGCTGCGGGCGGTCGTCACCCGCATGCTCGAGCCGACCGCCGAGCTGACCGCCAAGGGCGTCGGCAAGCTGATGTCGATCGTCCCGCTCGCGACCCCGGCGAAGGGCGACGGCATCACCTTCCAGGTGGAGCACGGCGCCGGCTTCCTCGTCACGATCGCGTCGGCGTGCTCCGGAGCGAACGGGTTGGTCGGGTTCCTGCTCGTCGGCGGGGCGCTCGCGCTGGCGATGGACGGCAGTCGAGCGCGCAAGATCGCCTGGCTGGCGACCGGGACGGCGCTCGTCTGGGTGTTCAACCTGGCCCGGATCGTCGCGATCCTGGCGGTCGGGAAGTTCTTCGGCGAGCGTGCGGCGATCGACATCCTGCACCCGTACGTCGGGCTGCTCAGCTTCAACATCGCTGCGGTCGTGATGTTGCTGGTCGTGAGGCGGTTCGGTCTTCGCCTCAAGCGCCGGACCGGCAGTCGGGTGGCGACGGTGGGTCGTGCGGTGCCGGTCGCTCGGGCAGCGGTGGCGCTCGTGGTGCTGGTCGCGGTGATCGGCGGCTGGTCCAACCACGGCCTGACGCGCTACGACCCGATCGCGTCTGCCGCCGGCGGCGCCAAGTTGCTGCCCTTCAACTTCGCGGCGCGGGAGATCCCCGGTGCCAAGGCACGGGTGATGACGCGCTTCGAACATGGCAAGCGGTTCTTCGGCGAAGACTCGACCTGGACGCGGTGGGGCTACTCGCCGGAGGTCGACGACGACGGTCGCATCCTCGACCCCGAGGGCCTGCGCTCGAACGTCCCGGTGCTCGTCGACGTGATCAACTCGTCGAACGCCCAGAGCTTCAGCGATTTCGGCATCGAAGCCTGCTATCGCTTCCACGGGTTCCAGACGGCGGACGTGGCGACGCTCGACCTTGGCCATGGTCTCACGGGCAACCTGCTGCGCTGGACCGACGCCAACACGGGCCTGAAGTGGGCGTCGCTCTACTGGATCTGGCCGGTCCGCGACGGTGAAGGCACGCGCTACGAACGGGTGGTCGTGCTGCTCAACCTCGATCGCAACCTGCAGGTTCGGGTGCCCGTGCTGACCCAGAGCGTTCGGGACGGGCTCGAGCTCTCCGATGAGGACGCGGCCCGGGCCGGGATGGTGGTGACGTCGACCAGGGGTGCCGGTGAGGCCAGCGCGACCGACGCCGACGTGAACGCGTTCCTGGCCGGCTACGCGCTCGACATCGTCGACACCGTGGTCGACCGATCAGAGGCGATGGAGGCGAAGCACGGTGGCGACTGAGATGCGCGACGCAACGGCGGTCGAGTCGGCCGGAACCGAGGCCAGAGCGGGCAGCGACGCGCAGCTGCCCCCGCCGTTCACGGGTGAGGTGGCATCGACCAACGGCATGCTGCTGCGACTCGTCGATGCGGCCACCGCCGAACGCCACCTCGCTGCGGCGCTGGTGCGGCCGAGCTCACGAGGATCGTTCCGCTCGAGCGCCACCGCGGTTGCGGCGGAGCCGGCTGCTCCCTCTGGTGCGGCTGCACCGGTGGCTTCGGCTGCGGATCAGCGACCGTGGTGGGTTCGTCGTCGCGGGATCCTGATCTCAGTCGCCGTCGTCGCCACAGCGGTCACCGTGGCGTTCCCGGTCCAGGTGGTCATGATGCTGACCACGCTGTGCACGTTCCTGTACCTGGTCACGATCCTGAACCGCCTGACGCTCGTGCGGCGATCCCTTCGGGGTGATCCGAGCATCACGGTGAGTGCCGAGGAGGCCCGGGCGCTCGATGATGACGACCTCCCCGTCTACACCGTGCTCGTGCCCGCCTACGGGGAGCCGGCGGTGATGCCAGGGCTGATCGCCGCGCTGGCGCGGATCGAATATCCGCGGGATCGCCTCGACATCAAGCTGCTGCTCGAAGCCGATGACGCCGAGACGATCAGTGCTGCACTAGAGATCGTCACGGACCTGCCGGTCGACGTGATCCTCGTGCCGCCCGGAGAGCCGCGGACCAAGCCGAGGGCGTTGAACTACGGCATGCAGTTCGCCGAGGGCGAGCTCGTCACGATCTACGACGCAGAGGACCATCCCGATCCGCTGCAGCTCCGCCGAGCGGTCGCCGCGTTCCGGCGGGTCGGACCGAAGTACGCGTGCCTCCAGGCCCGCCTGTCGTTCTACGGCGGTCAGCGGAACCTGCTCACCAAGTGGTTCACCACCGACTACTTCACGTGGTTCCGCCTGTACCTGCCCGGGCTGTCGTCGATGCAGGCGCCGATCCCGCTCGGCGGCACCTCCAACCACTTCCGACGGGACGTGCTCGCCGCAGCGGGCGGATGGGACCCGTGGAACGTCACCGAGGACGCCGAGTTGGGCATCCGCCTCCAGCGCACCGGACATCGGGTCGGCGTGTTGGATTCGGTCACTATGGAAGAGCCGAACATCGACGTCGTGAACTGGGTCAAGCAGCGCAGCCGTTGGTACAAGGGATACCTCCAGACAACGCTCGAGCTGCTGCGACATCCGCGCGACGTGGTGGCCGATCTGGGTCGGCGTGACTCTTGGCGAGTCGCCCTGTTCGTCGGCGGCACACCGCTGCTCGCCGTGCTGAACCTGTGGTTCTGGGGGCTGTCAGCGTTCTGGTTCATGACTCGGGCCACCTTCGTCGGCGAGCTGTTCCCCGGCTGGACGTACTACCTGGCGCTCGCCGCGTGGGGGCTCGGGAACCTGTCGGTGATCTACATCGGACTGCTGACGTTGCGTGTGGTCGGGCGACCGGAGTTCCTGCTCTCCGCGCTCCTCGTGCCGCTCTACTGGTTGCTGATGTCGCTGGCAGCCCTGCGAGCAGTGGTGCAGCTGGTCACGCAGCCGTCGTACTGGGAGAAGACCGAGCACGGCCTGTTCGACCCGGACGACACCCCGGAGCTCGCACCACACCGCTGAGCAGCGCGACCCCGGTGTTTTGTGTGTCGTGAGTTCCGTCAGGCCGAACTGCCTGCACACAGAATTCGGGCCCCGGCGTTTTGTGTGTCGTGAGTTCTGTCAGGCCGAACTGCCTGCACACAGAATTCGGGCCCCGGCGTTTTGTGTGTCGTGAGTTCCGTCAGGCCGAACTCCCTGCACACAGAATTCGGGCTACTTGAGGAACTTCGAGGTCGTGTTGTCGGCGAGGACCTTGCCGCCCGTCTGGCAGGTGGGGCAGTAGTCGACCTCGTAGGCGTTGTACTCGACGGCTCGAACCTCGTCGCCGCACACCGGGCACGGCTGGCCCTTGCGGTGGTGCACCTCGCCGGGACGCTCAGCGGACTTCGACATCCGCTCCATGCCGCGTTCGAACGCGAGCGCGTCGCCGATGCAGCTGCGGATCGCTGCGTGCAGCGCGCCGATCTGGTCGGAGGGCAACTTGCTGGTCGACGCGAAGGGCGAGAGCTTCGCTCGGTGGCAGATCTCGTTGGCGAGCATCCGGCCGATGCCGGCGATGCCGTGCTGGTCGCGTAGGAACGTGTGCAGGCGGGTGCTCTTGGTGCCGAGGGCGACTGCGAGCTCGTCGCGGGTGACGACGTCGGCGTCGACGCCGAGATCCACCAGCGGCGATTGCACGAGGGGGTCGCCGGCCACGACCCACACCCCGGCCTTGCGCTCGTTGCCCGCTTCGGTCAGGAGCAACGCCGTGCCGTCGTCGAAACTCCAGCGGGCGATGCCGTTGCGGGGCTTGGCCGACTGCTTGTCGTCGGGCACCAGCCGACCGCCCTGCATGAGGTGCACGACGAACGTGACGGCCTCGCCGCCGGCTCCAGTGTCGCTGTCGGATTCAGCGCCGCTGTCGGATTCAGCGCCGCTGTCGGATTCAGCGCCGCTGTCGGATCCCGCGAAGCTCCCGGGAGGAGCGAAGCGCAAGAGCAAGAGCTTGCCCCTCCGGCCGACGCGTTCCAGCGGTGTGCCGATGGCCATGTCGGGCGACGGTGCCGCCGTCTTCAAAGCCGTGAACGTGATCGGACGGAAGCCGCTGAGCACTGCGCCGGCGAAGCCGCCATCGGCGACCGGTCGACTCAACCGCTCTGCGTGGGCCTGCACCTCGGGGAGCTCGGGCATGGCGTCACGCTAATGGGGGTCGACTTCCTCGTCGCTCGAGGTGAGGACAGGTCCGAACCGCGAGCCGGCGAGGTTCAGAAGTCGGTGCTGGCGCGCAGGTCGGCGAGCGCGTCGGTGATGCCGTCGAGCACGGCACCGTCGCGGATGAGCACGTCGACGTTGCCGACGAGCTTGAGCGTGCCTCGCATGAACGCGGCCTGCGCCGACAGCTCTCCCTTGGCGATGGCGGTGGCGGTGGGGTAGTCGAGCTCGAACGCGACCGGCGCCGCGTCGACGAGCTTGCCAGCCGTCCCCGGGGTGAGCGACACGGTGCCGTGGTCGAACGACACCGTGTAGGCGACCTTTCCGGTCGGCGCGTCGGCGACCAGGTAGCCGATCTTCAGATCCAGGTCACCCGAGCGCTGCGACAGCTCCTCGCTCGTCGCGAGTGCAACGCTCGCCTGCTCCAACCACTCGTCGCTGAGGTAGGTGACCACGGCGCTCGACGATACCGGTCTCCCGGTGATGGCTGCACCCGGCACTGATGCGGTTCCCGGCGCACGCCACGGGACGTCCTGACAGACTGCCGCCATGAGCACGCCCAACCCCGCCGACGAGGCCCGCCACGCCCCGGATCCCGCTGAGCCGCTCTGGAACGAGTCGTACTACCTGGACTGGTTCGCCGAGGACCTGTCGGTGGGCGGGTACGTGCGGATCGGCTTCTATCCGAACTTGAACAAGGTCTGGTACTGGGCGTGCGTCGTCGGCCCGGACCGCCCGCTCGTCACGGTCATCGAGCACGACATCGAGATGCCCTCGTCGGCGTCGTCACTCGAGGTTCGCGCCGATGGGCTGTGGGCCGACCACGTCGTGGAGACGCCGAACGAGCACATGTCGATCAACCTGGAGGCGTTCGGGCTGCAACTCGACGATCCGTCCGACGTCTACACGTCGGACCCTAGTGGCACGCGGGTGCCGTTCGGCTTCGAGCTCGACTTCCACACCGATCGCGGTGCGTACCAGTGGCCGCCGGTCACCCCTCGCTACGAGATCCCGTGCAAGGTCGAGGGGTTCGTGCTCGTCGGCTCGGAGCGGATCGAGGTCGATGGATGGGGTCAGCGCGACCACTCGTGGGGCGCGGCGCGGGACTGGTGGACCAACCAGTGGTGCTGGAACGAAGCACGCCTGGACGACGGGACGCGGTTCCACTCCGCCGGCGGCTTCCTGCCCGGCTACGACTGGGGTGTCGCCTACCGCCTGGATCCCGATGCAACGGAGTTCGTCGAAGGCGACTCGGTCCGGTTGGACGTCACCGAAGGCGACGAGCGGCTCCCGACTCGCACCGGTGTGGGCATCCTCGGAGCAGACCTGGAGTTCGAACCGCTCGCGTTCTCTCCGGTGCTGCTGGTGCACCCCGATGGACGCGTCGCACGGTTCCCCCGGGCGATGGCTCGGGTCACCGACACGACGACCGGCCGCATCGGTGGTGGCTGGATCGAGTGGAACCAGCCTCCGACCGGGACCCGTCTGCCGCCCAACGACGTCGTTCCCGAGTAGCGAACCGTCGTCGCCCGTCCTGCTTTGTCCCGCGCTGTGGTGGCGATCACCACCACAGCGCGGGACAAAGCCGTGCATGGGCCCAAAAATGAAGCGGTTGCGGGGGCGTTTCCGCCGACCGCAACCGCTGCATTCTCCCCATGGAGTCGGGGTCGCCGCCCCCGTCTCCCTCCTGGTTCCCACCGAACCGATGAACTGATGTTCACGGTACGGGCTCGGGACACCTCGGGGCCAGAGGCAGAAGTACCCAGCGGGCAGCGACAGAGACCAGCGGAGTCGGTGGCCTGCGATGGATCCCCACGACGAGGACCGCGTTGCGGCCATTGCCTACCCCGTGGGTGGGCTCAGGCGGTGCAGTCCTTCGCGAAGTACGCCGCGATCGCCGCGCTCGCAGCGTTGTACGCCGGGTCGTTCACGTCGGCATCGGTGAGCGTGCCCCCTCGAGCGGCGATGTCGGCAAACCGCGCCGCGATGACGTCGGCGTCGTCGTGGAGGTCGGCTGGCAGCTCGGCCTTGAGCTGCTCGGCAGCCTTCTGCGACTCCTTGGCGCCGTCGCCGCCCTGGAGCACGCCCTGCACCAGGTTCGTGAACTTCGCCGCGGCGCTCAGGCAGCTGCCGACCGGGCCGACCACCTGTCCCATGTCGGGGATCGTCGACGCGGACTTGGGTGCCGCCGTGGTCGTCGACGACGTCGCATCCTTCGTCTCCACCGTGCCACCGCTCTTGCTGCACGCTGCAGCGAGCGGGACCAGGACCAGGAGCGCGGCGGCGGTGGCAGCGACACCACGAGAACCACGCCGGCCGCGTCGGGAACGGTGTGGTTCCGTTCGGGAACGGCGCGAGCCGGGCGGGGAATGGCGTGCGTTGGACGCTGTGGCAGTCACGGATGGCGATGGTACCGACGGGACGGCGCACGCCGGGCGCGAGCAGCGCTCCTGTTCCAGCATGCAGGGCTCCTTGGCCCCGACGGCCGGGGACAGGACGAGTGGGGACAGGACGGCCGGGGACAGGACGACCGGGTCGCCGGCCGAGCAGGACGAGTGGGTGGCGGGCAGCGTTCGCCCGTCAGCCGCTCTTCTTCTGGCCCAGTCGACGAAGGTTGACCAGCTTGGACTTGGCGTAGTCCCGGTTCATCATGGCGATGAAGTCGATCGAGATCTCTTTGGGGCACGCCTCCTGGCACTCCCCGTAGTTGGTGCAGGAGCCGAAGAACTCCTCCATCTTCTCGACCATGGACTCGGTCCGGGTGAAGCGCTCCGCCTGTCCCTGCGGCAGCAGGTTGAGGTGGTTGATCTTGGCCGACGTGAACAGGTTCGCTGCCGAGTTCGGACACGCCGCCACGCAGGCGCCGCAACCGATGCACGCCGCAGCGTCCATGGCCGACTCTGCGGCTTCCTTGGGGATCGGGATCTGGTTGGCGTCCTGGGGGGCGCCGGTGTTGATCGAGATGTAGCCGCCCGCTTCGATGATGCGGTCGAACGCGGCGCGGTTCACGACCAGGTCCTTGATGATCGGGAAGCCCGCTGCGCGCCACGGCTCGATCGTGATCTCGTCGCCGCTGTTGAACTTCCGCATGTGCAGCTGGCACGTTGCGGTGCCCTTCTGCGGGCCGTGGGCCTGGCCGTCGATCATCAGGCCGCAGGTGCCGCAGATGCCTTCGCGGCAGTCGTGGTCGAAGCTGATCGGCTCGTCGCCCTTGGTGATCAGGTCCTCGTTGACGTAGTCGAGCATCTCAAGGAACGACGCGTCGTCGGCGACGGTCGTCGTGTACTCCTCGAAGTGGCCGTGGGTGTTGGGTCCGGCCTGACGCCACACCTTCAACTTGAGGTCCAGCATGTTCGCGTGGCTCGCCGGCGCCGGCTTGGCCGGCTTGGCCGGCGCGTCGGATGCCACGGTGGGGGAGTCGGTCTTGGAGGGCTCGCTCACGTCGTCGTCTCCCTGCTCACTTGCCTGCCGTTCACTTGTAGCTGCGCTGGGTCAGCGCCACGTTGTCGAACACCAACGGCTCCTTGTGGAGGATGGCGTCGTTCTGGATGTCGGGTCCGCCGTACTCCCAGGCGCCGACGTACGCGAAGTTCTCGTCATCTCGCTGGGCTTCGCCCTCGTCGGTCTGGTGCTCTTCTCGGAAGTGACCGCCGCAGGACTCTTCGCGGTGCAGCGCATCGCGGACCTTGAGCTCGGCCATCTCCATGAAGTCAGCGACCCGCAGCGCCTTCTCGAGCGACTGGTTCCAGCCGTTGGGGTCGCCGGGGATGCGCACGTTGCGCCAGAACTCTTCGCGCAGCGGCGGGATCTCGGTGAGGGCCTTCTGCAGACCGGCCTTGTTGCGGCTCATCCCGCAGTAGTCCCAGATGATCTTGCCGAGCTCACGGTGGTAGTGGTCGACGGTGTTGGTGCCCTGGATCGCCATCAGCTGGTCGATGCGACCCTGGCTCTCCGAGATGGCTTCGTTGAACACCGGTTCGTCGGTCGCCATCGGGGTGGTGCCGAGCAGACCGGAGAGGTAGCCGGCGACGGTGGACGGGGCCACGAAGTAGCCGTCGGCCAGGCCCTGCATGAGCGCCGAGGCGCCCAGGCGGTTGGCGCCGTGGTCGGAGAAGTTGGCCTCACCGAGCGCGAACAGGCCGGGGATGGTGGTCTGGAGGTTGTAGTCCACCCAGAGCCCGCCCATCGTGTAGTGGGTCGCGGGGTAGATGCGCATCGGCACCTTGTACGGGTCCTCGCCGGTGATCCGCTCGTACATGTCGAACAGGTTCCCGTAGCGGGCCTTGATCGTGTCTTCGCCGAACCGGCCGATGGCGTCCGCGAAGTCGAGGTACACGCCGTTCTTGAGCGGCCCGACGCCCTTGCCCTCGTCGACGACGGTCTTGGCGTTGCGCGACGCGACGTCGCGGGGCACCAGGTTGCCGAAGGCGGGGTACTTGCGCTCCAGGTAGTAGTCGCGCTCGGACTCGGGGATGTCGGCTGCCGCGCGGGACTCGCTGGCCGAGTTCGGCACCCAGATGCGACCGTCGTTGCGGAGCGACTCCGACATCAGCGTCAGCTTGGACTGGAACTCGTCGGCCGGCGGGATGCAGGTCGGGTGGATCTGCGTGAAGCACGGGTTGGCGAACGCGGCGCCCTTCTTGTGGGCACGCCAGGTGGCGGTGACGTTGCACGCCTTGGCGTTCGTCGACAGGAAGTAGACGTTGCCGTAGCCGCCGGTGCAGAGCAGGACGGCGTGGGCGGAGAACGCCTCGACCTCGCCGGTGAGCAGGTCCCGGCACGTGATGCCCTGGGCCCGACCGTCGTGGAGGACGACGTCCTGCATCTCCATGCGGTTGTAGAGCTTGACCGAACCCAGGTGGATCTGGCGGGCGAGAGCCTGGTAGGCGCCGAGCAGCAGCTGCTGGCCTGTCTGGCCCCGGGCGTAGAAGGTGCGGGCGACCTGCGCGCCGCCGAACGACCGGTTGTCGAGCAGTCCGCCGTACTCGCGGGCGAAGGGGACGCCCTGCGCGGTGCACTGGTCGATGATGTTGACCGACACCTCGGCGAGGCGGTGCACGTTGCCTTCACGGGAGCGGTAGTCGCCGCCCTTGATCGTGTCGTAGAAGAGCCGGTGCACCGAGTCGCCGTCGTTGCGGTAGTTCTTGGCGGCGTTGATGCCGCCCTGCGCTGCGATCGAGTGCGCCCGCCGCGGGGAGTCGTGGTACGTGAAGACCTTGACGTTGTAACCGAGCTCGCCGAGCGTGGCCGCTGCTGCGGCTCCGGCCAGCCCGGTGCCGACGACGATGACGTCGAACTTGCGGCGGTTGGACGGGTTGACGAGTTTCAGGTCGAACTTGTGGTTCGTCCACTTGTCGGCGATCGGACCCTTGGGGATCTGCGCGTCGAGGGTGATGGTCACTTGGTGGTTCCTCTTCCGCTCGGTCAGTTGGCGACGACGCCGAGCTGGATGGCGACGACGAAGGCGCAGTTCATGCCGATGGTGACGATGACGAAGCCGGCGGCGAACGCCCGGCGAACGCCGTTGTAACGAGGGCTGTTGATGCCCATCGACTGGAACATCGACCAGGCCCCGTGGAACAGGTGGATGCCGAGCGCGATGTTGCCGACCAGGTAGATCGCGGCCACGTAGGGGACCGACAGGCTGGCGACGAGGTTGTCGTAGGCAGCACCACGCACGAAGTCGGGGTTGACCCAGCCCCACGTGAGGTCGGCCAGGTGGTAGCCGAGGTAGAGCAGGACGATGATGCCCGTCCAGCGCATGGTGCGGGCGGCGAAGTTCGCTGCGATGTAGTCGCGGGGCGACTGGTAACGGACCGGGCGGGCCCGCCGGTTCATCGCCGTGAGCTGCGCGGCGGAGATGATGTGCGCCGCGAACATGGCGATCAAGCCGATCCGCATGCCCCACAGCACCCAGCCGTGCGGCATGATCGGGTACAGCAGCGATCTGAGGCCCTCGGCGTAGTGGTCGAACGCAGTTCGACCCATGAACATCTTGAGGTTGCCGAACATGTGGGCGAACACGAAGCCCATCAGTCCGATGCCGCTCAGCGCCATCACCCACTTCTTGCCGACGGCAGAGCGCCAGAAGTCGATGAGTGCGTTGCTGGAGGACCTGTGGGTCCCATTCACGTCGGGTGCGTCAGCACCCTCGCGGCGTTCCATGGCCTGGGTCATGCCCGTAGCTCTCCTGGACGGCGGGTCACCGATCCTGAAGATCGGTTCGCTCTGAACCTACCTGTCCCTGAGGATCCACTCACAAACCGAGCCACTCGGTCGCCCGCTTTGCCTCCACCATCCCGCTTTGTCCCGCGCTGTGGTGGTGTT
>Ga0209023_10002544_pt1 | contig 22609 bp, 23 predicted proteins | sample LakOneMetagenome_FD_187468 | JGI IMG/M metagenome (GOLD analysis project Ga0209023, IMG submission 187468) | Freshwater and sediment microbial communities from Lake Erie, Canada (SPAdes) (version 2) | ecosystem: Environmental > Aquatic > Freshwater > Lentic | place: Lake Erie, Canada...
TCGGCGTAGGTATCGACCAGTTGTTCCGCGCGCACGCCCGCGACCGGCAGCAGCAGGCCAGTCGGGCCGAAGACGGGATCGTTGGCCGGCGCCGTGGTGTGCGCGGGCGCCGGAATCGTGCCGGTTGCGGCTATCGCGACGCTCGCAGGGGGCGGGGCGGTCTCGATCGGCGCGACCCCGATCGGCGTCGACGCAGCCGCGGTCGGAGCCGAAGCCGGCGTCGTCGACCCATGCGGCAAGCCGCGATGCATCGCGAAATAAACGAGGTTCGCCCCGAGCAGCAGGCCGGCGAGGAACACGAGCAGGATCCGCAGCATCAGTGGGCTCCGCCTGTCGGCATCATTCGCGCAAGGACGCAGTCATGCCCGGCGTTACCACGTCCGCGAGCGCCTTGGCACTCCAGTTGGTCAAGCGGATGCAGCCGTTGGATTCGGTCTTGCCGATACGGGACGGTTCGGCGGTGCCGTGGATGCCGTAATGCTCCTTCGACAGGTCGATCCAGGCCACGCCGACCGGGTTGTTCGGTCCCGCGGGAATGACGGCCGCTTCATCGGTTGGCTTGGTGCCTGCGATCAGCTTCGGGTCGAAGTGCCAGACCGGGTCGCGGGCAACGCCATTGATCTTCCACTCGCCGATGGGCAGCGGGAACTGCGCGCTGCCGGTGGTGACCGGGAACTGCGCCAGCACCTTGCCTTCGGCATCGACCAGTTGCAGTGCGGACAGCGATTTCACCACCACGATTTCCGCGGGTACCGGCAATTGCGGCGCGGCGTCCACGTTCGGCACCGCGATCACCGTCCCGGCGGTTTCGAAATCCGCATCCGGATTGAGCTTGCGGATCAACGCCGGGCTACTGTGGAATTTTTCGCCGAGCATTTCCTCGATCGAGGAATAGGGCAGCGCGTCGAGCTTCGACTTCGCCATCGTGTCCGTCGGGATCGGCGCATACGGGCCATCGATGTCGGCCTGCGTGATCGCGTAATCGACCAGGATCGGCGCGGTATCGGCATCGAGTTGCGTCCACGTCGCCGCATCCAGCGTGCCGGTCGCGGGCAGGTCGCGGGACTTCTGGTAGGCCGCGACCGCGCGCGCCTGGTTGCTGCCGGTTTCGCCGTCGATCTCGCCGGGGGAGAAATGCGCGCGGTCGAGCAGGACCTGCGCTCGCAGCGGACTGTCCTTGGCGAGTACGGCGTCGGCCCGCGCGGGTGGGGCGGGATCGGCATCCGAAGCGGGCGCCGGTGTTTCCGCCGGTTGCCTCGAAACGGAATCGGAAACGATGCCGGTGTCCACCATGGTCGTGGCGGGTGCGGCGTCAACCGCGCCGACCACGCTGTTGATGTCGATGCCAGTCGCAGCGTAGTCGGGTGTTTTCGTCGCGAGCGGCGACGGCGTCGATGCTTCCGGCGGCGGGCTCGGGGATTGCGCCGGTGGCGGGCTGGGGGCGCGGGTGCAGGAAGCCAGCACCAACGCGAATGCGGGCACGTATCGCTGGACATGCGAAGGCAGGCGCATCGGAAATCCCGTTCCGTGGTGATGCCGCCATCGTGGGGATCCGGATTTGTTCGCGGCGTGAACGCGGGCCGCGGCGCTGAATCGCGATTCAGCCTGCGGGCGGCGCCGCGGGTTGCACCTGGTCCTGCGGGGCGGGCGGTGTTGGCGCAGGTTGCGAAGGAGCCGGCATCGCGTTCGCCGGCGGAGCGGGAATGGTCGAAGGCGCCGGCATCGCATCCGCGGGAGGAGGTGCAGTCGGCGAGGGCGCCGGTCTGTTCGCGTCGGCTGGCATCGCTGCCGGCGCCAGGTCGTCGGCGCTCGCGGGCGTCGCAAGCGTCGCCGGCGTCGGCAATGCCGCTTGCGTCGCGATCGGGGCGGATGCGCCTGGTGCGCGCAGCGTATCGGGGGACGGCATCGTTTCGCTGATCAGCACCGGCGTGCCGGCACCGATCGCGGACGCGACCTGCAACACGCTCCAGTTGGTCAGGCGGATGCAGCCGTGGGACTGGGTCTTGGAAATGCGCGAAGGCTCCGGCGTGCCGTGGATGCCGACATGCGGTTTCGACAGGCTGATCCACGCCACGCCGACCGGGTTGTTCGGGCCGGGCTGGATCGTCGCCTTGGAATCGCGCTGGTTGCCGTCCCAGAACAGCGCCGGGTTGTAGTGGTACGTCGGGTTGCGCCACACGCCGCGGATGTCCCAGTCGCCGACCGGCAGCGGATCGTGGATGCTGCCGTAGGTCGCGGGGAAGCGCGCGTAGATGCGGCCGTCCCCGTCGACCAGGTTCACCGAATAATCGTCGCCCAGCACCAGTACGCGGCTGGGTGCGGCGAGCGGCGCGGCGTCGATCTTCGGCACCGTCAGTTCCGTCCCCGCGACGAATGCCTTGCCCGGGTTGAGTCGGTGCAACAGCGCCGGGCTGGAGTGGAAGCGCTCGCCCAGCATTTCGTCGATGGAGCCGTAGCCGAGCTTCTTCAGCTTCGCCTTGGCCAGCATGCTGCCCGGCACGGAGACGTAAGGCCCGGTCATGTCGGCGCCGGTGATCGTGTAGCGGTCGAGCACGGGGACGGAATCGGCATCGAGCGCCGCCCATGTCGCGTCGTCGAGCTTGCCGGTACCGGCGAAGCCGTTCGCGCGCTGGAACGCGGCGATGGCGCGCATGGTATTGCTGCCGTCGCCGGCGTCGATCTCGCCCGGGGAGAAGTGCGCGCGTTCGAGCAGGATCTGCGCGCGCAGCAGGCTGCGTTCGGGCAACTGGCCATCCACCAGCGGGATCGGGCCGGTGTTTTTCGATGCCTGCGGATTCGCCTGTGCCGCCGGGCGCAACGCCTTGCCGTCCACGGCGCCGTGCACGTTGCCGAAATCGACGCCCGCCGCCCATGCGTTCGGCAACGCGCTGGCGAGCAGGGAGAAGGCGAGGGCGTGGCGGAGCGGCAGGCGCATGTTCGGTCCGTGCGGAATGGGCGGGATCATTCTGGGATTACGCGGTGAACGCCGTCTTCCGGACATGAAAAAACCCGCGATGCGCGGGTCTGATCCTGTCGCTTCCCGGAATGGTGGCCGGGGAGGGAATCGAACCCCCGACACGGGGATTTTCAATCCCCTGCTCTACCAACTGAGCTACCCGGCCACGGCCGAAAGCGAGCCGCGCATGATACGGGCCGGGCCCGCCGCGGGCAAGCCGGATGGCTGCTGAATGTCCGGATCGCCGGGCGATCCGCCGCTTGCGCGGGCGCGCATCATGGCCATGGCGGAGCGATCCCCGCCCCGGAGGCTTGCCATGAAATTCCCACGCATGTTCACTCGGTCCGCAATCGTTTCCCTCCTGCTCGTGCCGATGCTGGTCGCCTGTGCCACCGACGGTGCGCAGCGGGATGCCGGAAAACTGGCGCTGTACCGCGCCCATGCCGGCGCGCCGGTGCGCAGTTTCCACTTCTTCGGCCGGCTCGACAGCTGGACGCCACTCGACGATCGCACGGTCGCGGTGTGGACGCGTCCGAGCGAAGCATGGCTGCTCGACCTCGACGGCGCATGCAACGACCTCGAATTCACGCCGTTCATCGGATTGACCTCGTCGGCCGGCACGGTCAGCGCGCGCTTCGACAAGGTGCTGGTGCGCAATACCGGCGGCATCAACCTGCCGTGCATCATCGAGGCGATACGTCCCCTCGACGTGAAGGCGATCAAGCAGGCCGAACGCGGCGAGCACGACGCGAGCCAGGCGCCGGCGGATCAGCCTTCGGGCACGTAGCCGGCGGGTTTGTCCGCGTTGCGTTCGAACAGGAACTTGAGCATTTCCCGTTCGAGCATGGCGCGGTGCTCCGGATTCATCGGCGACAGCCGGTTCTCGTTGATCAGCATGGTCTGGTGCGCGAGCCACGCGGCCCATGCGGCCCTGCCGATGTGCCCGTAGACGCGCTTGCCGGTTTCTCCCGGCCAGGGCACGAAATCGAGGCCTTCGGTCTCGCGCCGTTCGTATTCGCAGAATACCTGTCGAGGCATTTCGTTTTTCCGGCAGTTCAGTTTTCGAGGAGCTTGCGGATCGGCGCCGGGATGCCGAGCGAAGCCAGCTCCGCCCGCGCGATCCAGCGCATGCCGGCATTGTCGCGCACGCCGTCGCGCAGCGCGACTTCGCGCCATTCCAGAGGCTGCATCGCGAAGCGGTAATGGGTGAAACCGTGGTCGATGGCCGCAAGCGCGTTCGCGGCGTCGTAATCGCCGGCGATATTCATTTCGAACCAGTTTCGCGCGGCCACGTGGTCGTCGGCTTCCGGCAACGACCACAGTCCGGCCCAGACGCCGTCTGGTCCGCGTCGCTGCAGCAGCACGCGGCCCCCGGCATCGCGCAGCAGCAACACCAGCGCATGGCGCTCGGGCAAGGGTTTCCCCGGCTTCGGCGTTGGAAGCGCATGCACGCGGCCCTCGCGTAGCGCCAAGCATTCGCGTTGCAGCGGGCACAGTACGCATGCCGGATCGGCGCGCGTGCACAAGGTCGCGCCGAAATCCATCTGCGCCTGGGTGTAATCGGCCATGCGCGTATCGGGCAGTTGCGCTTCGGCGATCTCCCATAAGCGCTTCTCGATCGCGGGCGAGCCCGGCCAGCCTTCGATGCCATGCAAGCGGCAAAGCACGCGCTTGACGTTGCCGTCGAGGATGGGGAAGCCTTCGCCCCAGGCCTGCGACAGGATCGCGCCGGCGGTGCTGCGGCCGATGCCGGGCAGCGCGAGGAGCGCATCGAAATCGCGTGGAAGCTCGCCGCCATGGCGTTCGACGCAGAGCGCCGCCGCGGCGTGCAGGTTGCGCGCGCGGGCGTAGTAACCGAGTCCCGACCACAGCGCGAACACGTCGTCGATGGGCGCGTCCGCCAGCGCGCGCACGTCGGGCAGCGCGGCGACGAAGCGTTCGAAGTAGGGAACCACCACGCGCACCTGGGTCTGCTGCAGCATCACTTCCGACAGCCAGACGCGATAAGGCGTGCGCGGATGCTGCCAGGGCAGGTCGTGGCGGCCGTTGGCGTCGAACCACGCGAGGAGCCGCGCGGCGAAGTCCTGCATCGGGGCAGCGCTCATCGCGTCGCAGGCGGCAGGCCGGGATCGTCGAGTTCCACTTCCACGCCCTCCAGCGTGGCGCCGGCGATTTCGACGCGGGGCGTGCGCAGGGTTCCGGACAAGGGCGGCAGCAACGAACCTCGCGCCTTGGCGTTTGTCCACGCGGTGACGTCGATGACGCGGAAGCGCCCGTCGAAACGCGTGTCGTCGCGTTGCAGTGCGAGCGTGGCGACATCGCCGAGATCGATGCGCCCGGCGTAATCGAGCGCGAACGGCAATGGCGACTTCGATTGCGCGAGCGGCGGCGGCAATGCGGGCCAGCCCGGTGGCCATGCGGCGATGTCGCCATCGAGGTGCAGTTTCAATTGCCGGCCCAGCGAGACGCTGCCGCGACCACCCAGGTTCGGCACGGTGTCGTTGCCGCGCAGGACGAGTTCCATCGGAACCACGCGCCAGATCGCGTTGTTGAACGCCATCGGCCCGTGCAGGCCGAGCGCGAACGGCAGTTGCGCTTCCCCCGATTCGTAGCGCGCGGACATGCCGAAGCGCATCGGCTTGACCAGCACCGAGTCCTTGCCCAGGCGCAGCGGACCGGACAGCGTCACTCGCGAGGGCGCGCGCCAGCCTTCCCCGGCGAAATCGAGCCCGCCGACGCCGGCGACGCCGCTGGCCTTGCCTTTCGCCAGGCGCGCGGGATTCGCCACCGCGATCGCGAGGTCGGCGGGAATCGACAGCGGGGGATCGAGGTAGCGGCCACGCACGCGCATCCGCAGCGACTGCTCCGGGTGCAATCGCGCGATGTCGATCGCGAGGCTTTCGATGCGCCAGTCGTCGTTGGCGACGATCCCGTCGCGTACCCGCAATCCATTCGTCAGTGTCGGAATGCGTGTTTCGCTCGGCGGGCGCGTCGCCTGCCAGTGCTGGAACGCGGGCAGGTCGAACACCGGCGCGTCGAGTTCGACCCGGGCGATGGCGAGGTCGGCGCCGCGCGCACGGATCGTCGACCACGGCAGCGACAGCAACGCGCGTTGCGCGCGCAGGATCGGCGTATTCGCGCCCGGCTCGCGCGCGACCAGTCCGCGCACCACGACCTGCGGCGTGCCGCGCAACCGGTATTCGACCGCACCGGAAGCGCTGATCTCGAGGCCGAGCGCGGAGCCGGCGCGATCGAGCAGGAAACCGACCGCGCGCGGCGCCTGCGCCAGCCATGCGGCCAGCAGCGCGATGACCAAGAGCAGCGCGATGGCAGCCAGCGAATTCCGGGTGCCGGGCTTCATCGCGAACGAATCAAAGGGATTCCCGCTTTCGCGGGAATGACGGGCAAGGGCGATCGGCGGCGGTATTCACCCGCCAAGGCTCTCCGGCAACAGCGCGTCGACGAAGGCCTCGGCATCGAACACGCGCAGGTCTTCCGGGCGTTCGCCGATGCCGGCATAGCGGATCGGGATGCCGAATTCGCGCGCCAGCGCGAACACCACGCCGCCTTTCGCCGTCCCGTCGAGCTTGGTCACGACGATTCCGGTCACCTTCGCCACTGCGTTGAACTGGCGCAGTTGCGAAATCGCGTTCTGGCCGGTGGTGCCATCGATCACCATCAGCACTTCGTGCGGTGCGTCGGGATCGAGCTTCTGGATGACGCGCTTGATCTTGCCGAGTTCGGCCATCAGGCCCTGTTGCGTGTGCAGCCGGCCGGCGGTGTCGGCGATGAGCACGTCGATGCCGCGCGCCTTCGCCGCCTGCAGGGCGTCGAACGCGACCGACGCCGGATCCGCGTCCTGGCCTTGCGCGACCACGGCCACGCCGTTGCGCTCGCCCCAGGCCTGCAATTGCGCGACCGCGGCGGCGCGAAAGGTGTCGCCGGCGGCGAGCATCAGCGAATGGCCTTCGTCGCGGAAGCGGCGCGCGAGTTTTCCTATCGTCGTGGTCTTGCCGACGCCGTTGACGCCGACGGTGAGGATGACGAAGGGCTTGCGCGTCCCGTCGACCCGGAGCGGCTGCGCGACCGGGAGCAGCATCGCGACCAGTTCGGCGCGCAACGCGGAGAGCAGGGCGCTGGCGTCGGCGAATTCGCGCGCCTTCATGCGCCTGCGCAGGCCTTCGATCAGTTCGGCGCTCGCCGGGACGCCGACATCGGCGGTGAGCAGGGCGGTTTCGATGTCGTCGAGCAGGTCGTCGTCGAGGACGGGATTTCGCCCGAACAGTTCGGCGATGTCGCGGGTGAGGATGCTGCCGATCCGCTGCCGCCAGCCGGGCTTGCCGGGTGCGGCCGGCGCGATTTCGGGCACGGCGATGTTCGCCTCGGTCGCCACGGGTGTTGCGGGCGGTTCGTCGGCGGGCGTGGCTGCGGGCTTGTTGCGGCGGAACCAAGTGGCCATGGCGCCGGACACGATGCGATGCGAGACAATGCGCAAATGGTAGCACCCGCCCCGTGCGCGCCCGGCGCGCGCGAGCCAGCATGAATCCCGCGTCCGGCTCCGTGCGCATCATCGGCGGGCGCTGGCGCGGCACGCGCCTGCCGGTCCTCGCTGCGGCCGGCCTGCGCCCGACGTCCGATCGCGTGCGCGAAACCCTGTTCAACTGGCTGACGTCCGCATTGCCGGGCGCGCGCGTGCTCGACCTGTTCGCCGGCAGCGGTGCGCTGGGGCTGGAAGCGCTGTCGCGCGGTGCGGGCGGGGCGTTGCTGGTGGAACGCGACGCGAAGCTCGCCGAATCGCTGCGGCAAACCGTCGCGCGCCTGGACGCCGGAAATGAAGCCCGGGTCGTCGTCGCCGATGCGCTTGCATTCCTGCGCGCGCCGCTGCATGGGCGTTTCGACCTCGTGTTCCTCGATCCGCCCTTCGCCGCGGCCCTGTGGCCGGCCGCGTTCGCGGCCTTGCCGCCGTGGCTGGCGGATGACGCATGGCTGTACGTGGAATCGCCGCCAACGGCCACCATCGAACCCGGAAACGGCTTCCGCCTGCACCGAGAAGGCCGGACCCGCGAGGCGCGCTACGCCCTGTACCGGCGGGGTACACTGCCCGGAGTCCCATCCGAGCCAGGCGTGCCCCCCGAATGAGCGAGGCCCGCAACCGCATCGCCGTCTATCCGGGCACGTTCGATCCCATCACGAATGGCCACGTCGACCTGGTCGACCGCGCCGCGCCGCTGTTCGAGCGGCTGGTGGTCGGGGTCGCGGCCAGCACCGGCAAGGGCCCGGCCCTGGACCTGGGCATGCGCGTGGAACTGGCGCGAACCGCGCTGGCCCGGCACCCGAACGTGGAAGTGCGCGGCTTCGACACGTTGCTCGCGAGCTTCGTCGGCGAGGTCGGCGCGGGGATCATCCTGCGCGGCCTGCGCGCGGTTTCCGATTTCGAATACGAATTCCAGCTGGCGAGCATGAACCGGCACCTGATCCCGGGCGTGGAGACGCTGTTCCTCACCCCGGCCGAACAGGTCGGCTTCATCTCGTCCTCGCTGGTGCGCGAAATCGCCCGGCTCGGCGGCGACGCATCGCCGTTCGTGCCGCCGGCGGTTGCCGCGGCGTTGCGGGCACAATGGACGCGCGGCCGGGATCGACCCGACACCTGAACCATCCTTGGGGGATTGCCATGAAAACCTTGTTCCGCCTGATGCTGATCGCCTGCCTGGTGCTGCCGTTCGCGGCCTGCAAGAAGGCCGAGGCGCCGAAGGCCGAGAAACCGCTGGTCGCGATGCCGACCGATCCTGCCAACAAGCAGGGATGGATGGACTACATGGGCGACGTGGTCACCCGCAACATGCAGGGCGTCAGCAACCCGAATCCCTACGCCTACCTGCTGCCGGCCGAAAGCGCCGCGGATTTCCAGGACCAGTACGACAGCCTGCTCGACAAGGCCAGGAGCGACGTCGCACGCGGCATCATCGCCGGCAACATGCTGGCCTACGGCGGCCCGTCCTCGGCCAGGACCGCGGATCTGGTCATCGCCGCGTTCACCGGCGTGCAGCCGGGCACGATGAAGGGCGTGAAAGTACTGTTCATCGGCACTCCCGCCGACAGCGAGCGGGTCAAGGCCGCGGTCGAACCCGCCGGCGTGACCTACGTGTTCGTCGAAGCGAAGTGACGCAACGGCGCGCCCGCGCGATGCGCGGGCGCCTTCGCCGCTGCGTCGTCCCGAGCGCGAGCGAGGGATCTGCTTTGCTTCGTGGCGAAAAGCAGGTTCCTCACTGCGTCCGGAATGGCAAGAAACGATGTCGCTGAAGATCAACGAACTCTGCGTCAACTGCGATGTCTGCGAACCGGCCTGCCCCAACAAGGCGATCGCGCAGGGCCCGGACATCTACGTGATCGATCCCGCGCTGTGCACCGAATGCGTGGGCCATTTCGACGAGCCGCAATGCGTGGTGGTATGCCCGGTCGAATGCATCGACCCGGATCCGGAACATCCGGAAACGCAGGTGCAACTGCTGGCCAAGCTCGCGCGGCTGCGGGTCGGAGCCGCGTGAAATGACGAAACGCATTCCCTTCGCGTTCGCGCTGCTGTTGTGCGGCCTGCTGGTCCTGCCCGCGACCGCACGCGATTCGCGCCAATCGCATCCGCCCGGCGTCGCCATCGCCTCGGCGCATGCGCTCGCCACCGAAGCGGGGCTGGAAATCCTGCGCGAGGGCGGCAATGCCTTCGACGCCGCGATCGCGGTCTCGGCTGCGTTGTCGGTCGTGGAACCGGTCAGTTCGGGCCTGGGCGGCGGCGGCTTCTTCCTGCTGCACGATGCGAAATCCGGGCGCGACGTGTTCGTCGATGCGCGCGAGGTGGCGCCGCGATCGGCCACGCCCGCGCGCTATCTCGATGCGGCCGGCGAACTCGACCGCGACAAGGCCGAGAACGGCGCGACTTCGGCCGGCATTCCAGGCCTGCCCGCGGCGCTGGCGCATATCGCGCGCAAGTACGGGCGCCTTCCGCTGGCGAAATCGCTGGCGCCGGCGATCCGGATCGCGCGCGAGGGTTTCCCGGTGTATCCGCGACTGGTGGACGAATACGCCGAGCGCAAGCCGGTGATGGAACGCTACGCGGCCACGCGCGCGGTATACCTGGCCGACGGCGATCCGCCCGAACTCGGCGAAACCCTGAAACAGCCCGATCTCGCGCGCACGCTCGAACGCATCGCGGCGCAGGGCTTCGACGGTTTCTACCGCGGCCCGGTCGCGCGGGACCTGCTCGCCGCGGTCAAGGCCGATGGCGTCGAATGGACCGCCGAAGAACTCGCGAATTACACGGTGAAGGAACGCGAGCCGATCCGCTTCCGCTATCGCGACTGGAACCTCGTCACCGCGCCGCCACCGTCCTCGGGCGGGATCGCGCTGGCGGAAATCCTGAAGATCCTCGAAGGCTGGGACCTGGAATCGCTGGAACCGGCGCAACGCATCCATTACGAAGTGGAAGCCATGCGCCGTGCCTATCGCGACCGCACGCTCTACCTCGGCGATCCGGATTCGGTGCGGATTCCCGTCCGCCTGCTCACCAGCGACGACTACGCCGCGGGCCTGCGCGCGTCGATCCTGCCGGACAAGGCCACGCCCAGCGACATGCTGCCGGGCACCTTGCCGCCGAGGGAGTCCGTCAACACCACGCACTTCTCGATCATGGACGCCGACGGCAACCTCGCCGCGGTCACGCAGACCGTGAACCTCGCCTATGGTTCGGGCATGGTGGTCGACGGGGCCGGTTTCCTGCTCAACGACGAGATGGACGATTTCGCGCTGAAACCCGGAACGCCCAACGCATTCGGCGTCACCGGCTACGACGCGAACGCGGTCGCGCCCGGACGCCGGCCGTTGAGTTCGATGAGCCCGACCTTCATGTTCGGTCCGGACCGCATCGCCGTGCTCGGCACCAAGGGCGGCAGCCGCATCATCACCTCGACCATGATCGGCATCCTCGGTTTCGACGCGGGGCTGGATTCGCCGGAGGTCGTCGCGCTGCCGCGCTACCACCACCAGTACCTGCCCGACACCATCACCGAAGAACCCGGCGCGTTGCCGCAGGACGTCGTGCGGAAGCTGCAGGCCATGGGTCATCGCGTCGAAAACTACACCTCACCGCTCGTGCTGATGCACGCGGTGGACTGGGATCGGCGCACGAACGCGATGCACGCCGGCGCCGATCCGCGCAATCCGGTCGGCGAAGGCCGCGTGGTGGTGTCGCCATGACCCAGCCGCACGATCCGCGGCAACCCACGCCGTGGTATCGGCAACTGCCGGCGAAAGCCGCGGCAGTGGTCGTGTTCCTGGTCGCGCTGACCACGCTCGCCGGCAACCTGCTCGAGCTGCGACAGAAACAGCGGGAAGCCGCGGTCCCGGCCGGGGCCGCGCCGCAAACGCCGGTGCCACCGCCACCCGCGACGCAACCGCGGGACACGACCGCGACGCTGAGCGTTGAACGCATCGTGGTCGAACACGACGGATCGCCCGGCACCACCGACTGGCGCTTCGCCGTGCTCGCCGACGGCGAACCGCTGTTCGCGTTCGGCCAGGACGAGCTCGACGACGGCGACGGGCGCAACGTGGCCGCGCCGCGCGATGCGCGTGGCGTGCTGCATTTCCGCGCCGGAAAGAATGCCCGCATCGAAGTGCGCGGCTGGCGCGAAAGCCGGCTGCGCCTTGTCGCTGGCGCGCCCGATGCCACCGGCGAAGTCGTTGTCGGGCCGAAGGCCACGACGCAGTCGGTGCGCGTGGCTGCCAAGGATCCGGCCGCGGGCGCGTTCGTGTTCCATTTCGGCGTGGAACCCCGCTGAAGCCGCGGTCGGGCGCACGACGCGCCGTACGCACGGACGGCGCTAGAATCGCGGCATGAAACTCTGGTCGATCCGCGGCAATACCCAGAAACTCGACGGCGGCGCGATGTACGGCAACGCGCCCAGGGCGATGTGGGAACGCTGGTCGCCGCCCGATTCGGAGAACCGCATCGAGCTCGCCTGCCGCGCGCTGCTGGCCAGCCCGCTCGCCGGCAAGAACGTGCTGTTCGAAACCGGCATCGGCGCGTTCTTCGAACCGAAGCTGCGCGAACGCTACGGCGTGCAGGAACCGAACCACGTACTGCTGGATTCGCTGCGCGGGGCGGGTTTCACGCACGAGGACATCGATGTCGTCGTGCTTTCGCACCTGCACTTCGACCATGCCGGCGGCCTGCTCGCGGCGTGGGAGGAAGGCAAGCCGACGCGGTTGCTGTTCCCGAACGCGACCTTCCTGGTCAGCGCCGCATGCTGGGATCGCGCCCGCGACCCGCACCCGCGCGATCGCGCCAGTTTCATTCCGGAATTGCCGGCATTGCTCGAAGCCAGCGGGCGGCTCGAACTGGTCGATGGCGAATATTCGCGCACGCTGGGCCACGCGGTGCGCTTCCATTACAGCGACGGACACACGCCGGGGTTGATGCTCGCCGAAATCGTCGGCCCCGAACTCGTGGATGGCGAAGCGCACGGCGGCGTGGTGTTCTGCGCCGACCTCATTCCCGGGCGGCCGTGGGTGCACGTGCCGATCACCATGGGCTACGACCGCAACCCGGAACTGCTGATCGACGAGAAGCGGGAGTTCCTCGAAGACAAGCTCGCGCGCAACGTGCACCTGTTCTTCACCCACGACCCGGGCTGCGCCCTGGCGCAGGTCGTTCGCGACGGAAAGGGGAAATTCGGCACCGCGCACGAGGTCGCGGAACTGCACGCGCGGGTGCTGGCGGCATGAGGTTCGCTGCGCTGGCGCTGCTGCTGGCGCTTGCTGGCGGCGCGCATGCGCAGGAAGTCGCGCAGCCGCAGGGCCAGCCGGCATCGTCGCATCCGCCCCGCGACACGGAATTCGGCGTGACCGCGCGCGGTTTCGGGCTGCAGCGCCGGGTCGAGATGCTGCAATGGCGCAGGTTCGGGCCGGGCTATCGCAAGGAATGGAGCGAGCAGCCGATCGATTCTTCCGGTTACGCGCAGGCTTACCGCAATCCCGGCGATTTCCCGATCGCAACGCGCTACTGGATCGCCGCGGACACGACGCTCGATGGCAAGAACGTCGACGACGACGTGCTCAAGGAATTCGGCGAGTGGCGCGATTTCCGCCCCGGCTTTTCCGCGCTGCCGGCGAACCTCGCGGCGACGTTCCAGCCGGAGGGCGACGGTCTCGGCACCGCCGACAATCCGCTCGATCCGCAGATCGGCGACCTGCGCGTGCATTGGCGCGTGCTGGAACTGCCGCCGTTGGCGGGCAAGGTCGCGTTGCAGGGTGGAGTGTGGATTCCGGCCAGTGATGCGGTCGCGGCCGGCGTGGTCGCGGGCAGCGACACCGTCGCGGACGCGACTGCGACGAAACCGGATCGTCGATTGTGGTGGATGGCAGTCGTCGGCGTGCTGCTGATCGGCGGCGCGTGGTGGTTGCGCTGCAGGCGCCGGTGATCGAAGCCAAGGCGGCATGAAGCTGGTTCGAGCAGCGGGTCCTGCATTCGTTGCGAGGCCAGTGGACGCCTGACCGTGACTGGATTCGATCGTTCCGCAAACGCTCCAAACGACGAAGGCCGGGTTTCCCCGGCCTTCTTGCATCGCACGGCCTCGAATCGAAGCGCTTACGCCGCTGCCGGCTGCGCCACGCGCGGGCCTTCGAGCAGCGAACGCTTCACCAGCGACACGAGCAGGTCGAGTTCCTCGGCGCCCATCGCGAAGTGCGGGGTGAAACGCAACGAATTCTCGCCGCCGTGGATCACGCCCAGGCCGTGTTCGCGCAGCCATTCCTCGGTGGAACCGGCGCCGTAGCCCTTGAACTGCGGCGCGAGTTCGCAGGAGAACAGCAGGCCGGTGCCCTGGACCTTGGTGATCAGGCCCGGCAGTTCCGCCTTCAGTGCCTCGAGCTTGGCGATGGCTTCCTTGCCGCGTTGCTGGATGTTGGCGCGCAGCTCCGGCGTCAGTTGCGCCAGCACCGCGCAGGCGACGTCCAGCGCGCGCGGATTGGCGGTCATGGTGTTGCCGTACAGGCCGCGCTTGTAGATCGCGGCGGTGCTTTCGGTCACGGCCAGCACCGAGAGCGGGTACTGCGCGGCGTTCAGCGCCTTGGAATACGTTTCCATGTCCGGCGCGTCGAGGCCTTCGAAGCCGGGATAGTCGACGACGGAGAGGTAACCGGTGGCGCGCAGGCCGGCCTGGATCGAATCCACCAGGAACAACGAACCGTGCTCGCGGGTCAGTTCGCGCGCGAGCTTGTAGAACGCCGGCGGCACGCTGCGGCCCGGGTCGCCTTCGCCCATCACCGGTTCCAGGAACATCGCCTCGATGAACCAGCCGTGGGTCGCCGCATCCGCGAACACTTTCTTCAGCGCGTCGGCGTCGTAGGGCGGCACGGTGATGACGCTGGATTCGCCGCGGTAGCTGGCGAGGTACTGCAGGTAGGTCTTGCGGCTGGAATCCGAATACAGCGCCGGCTTGTCGGTGCGGCCGTGGAACGCGCCCTTCACCACCACGCGCTTGATCGCCTTGCCGGCGTGGCGCGCGCCCGGGTCGGTCATGGTCTTGGCGTGGGCATCGACGATGCGCGCGGCCAGCGACACCGATTCCGAACCGGAATTGAGGCACATGAAGCTGGCGTAGGGACAACCGCCGCGGGTCGAGCCGATTTCCTTGCGCAGGGCGCGCGCGAAGCGCAGCTGCGACACGTTCGGGGTCATGATGTTGGCCACTGCCTGCGGCCGGGCCATCGCCGCCATCACCTTTTCCGGGGTGTGGCCGAAGCCGAGCATGCCGTAGCCGCCGGTGTCGTACAGCACCGCGCCCTTGAGGGTGACCAGCCACGGGCCGCGCGCGGCCAGCGCCACATAGGGGTTGGCGGCATCGTGCGAATAGAAGTTGACGAAACCGGACTGCACGTCCACGGTCTGCGCGTCCTCGTCCAGGTCCAGCAGTTCCGGGAACTCGGCGCGCACGCGCTCGTATTCGACCGCGGCAGCGGCGATGGCTTCGCCCAATTGCGGATCGCGGCCGGCGAAGTCGAGGATGGTCTCGTCGGCCAGGCCGCTGGTGCGGGCCTTGCCATGCGCACGCAGCGGGGCGAGGAGGTCGGTCACGACGGTCATGGGAATCTCCGGTTCTGATCCGTAAACCGCCATTATCCGGAGAAATCCGTCGAAAGGTAGTCGGAATAACGACGAAATGCGGCTATATTCCGTCGAATCGACGTGGAGGCTCGTACGGAATGAAGCTCTCGGACACCGACCAGCGCCTGCTCAGCGCCCTGCGCGAGAACGCACGGGCTTCCACCGCCGAGATCGCGCGCAAGCTCAAGCTCTCGCGCAGCACCGTGCAGGGCCGGATCGAACGGCTCGAGCGCGAGGGCGTGATCGGCGGCTACACCGTGCGCGTGCACGAGGTGGCGGAACGCGGCCACATCCGCGCCCACATCATGATCACCGTGCTGCCGCGGCAGATGGCGGCGGTGGCGGATGCGCTGCGCGCCATGCCCGAGATCCGCACGCTGCATTCGGTCAGCGGCCCGTTCGACCTGGTCGCGATCGGCGTGGTCCCGGCGATCGCCGAAATGGACGAACTCACCGACCGCATCGGCGGGCTGGACGGCGTGGAGCGCACGACCTCGTCGATCATCCTGTCGGCGAAGTTCGAGCGGTGAATCCAGCGGTCAGGAGTCAGGAGTCAGGGCAAAAGACGGAGCGGCGATAATGCGCGTCTCGATGGGCCTTTCCCCGGCCCCCGACCCCTGGCGCCTGCATTGAAGAAATCCGACTTCCACTACGAACTTCCGCCGGACCTGATCGCGCAGGCGCCGTTGCCGCAGCGTTCGGCCAGCCGCCTGCTGGTGGTGCCGCCCGGCGCCGGCGCGTTCGCCGACCTGCACGTGCGCGACCTGCCATCGCTGTTGCGCGCAGGCGACCTGCTGGTGTTCAACGACACGCGGGTGATCCCGGCGCGCCTGTTCGGGCAAAAGGCCAGCGGCGGGCGCGTGGAAATCCTGATCGAGCGCCTGCTGCCCGGGAACGAAGCACGCGCGCAGCTCGGCGTGAGCAAGCCGCCGCAACCCGGCAGCCGAATTGCGCTCGACGCAGGCGGCGAAGCCGAAGTGCTGGCGCGCGAGGAAGGGGGTTTCTGGCGCTTGCGCTTCCATGTCGGCGAAGCCCTCGAACAGTGGCTGCTGCACGCCGGGCGAATGCCGCTGCCGCCCTACATCCAGCGCGAACCCGGCGCCGACGATGCGGAGCGTTACCAGACCGTGTTCGCGCGTGAAATCGGCGCGGTCGCCGCGCCAACCGCCGGCCTGCATTTCGACGAAGCATTGCTCGACGCCTTGCGCGAGCGCGGCGTGCGATTCGGGCACATCACCCTGCACGTCGGCGCCGGCACGTTCCAGCCGGTGCGGGTGGACGACATCCACGAGCACCGCATGCACAGCGAATGGCTGAATGTCGGCGCGGAACTGGTGCAGCAGGTGCGGCACGCGCGCGAAGCCGGCGGGCGCGTGGTGGCGGTCGGCACCACGGTCGTGCGCGCGCTCGAAAGCGCGATGCAAGGCGGCGAACTGCAGCCGTTCGCAGGCGAAACTTCGATCTTCCTGTTCCCCGGCGTGCGCATCCGCAGCGTCGACGCGCTGCTCACCAATTTCCACTTGCCGGAAAGCACGTTGCTGATGCTCGTGTCCGCGTTCGCCGGCAAGGAGCGCATCTTCGCTGCCTACGAACACGCGGTGCGCGAGCGCTATCGTTTCTTCAGCTACGGCGACGCGATGCTGTTGTGGCCCGGGGAACGCGCATGAGCCGCATGCAATTCCAGCTACTCGGCAACGACGGCAACGCGCGCCGCGGGCGCATGAGCTTCCCGCGCGGCACGGTGGAAACGCCGGCGTTCATGCCGGTGGGGACCTACGGTTCGGTCAAGGGCATGCTGCCGGGGCAGTTGCGCGATCTCGGCGCGGAGATGGTGCTCGGCAACACCTTCCACCTGTTCCTGCGCCCCGGCCTCGAAACGATCGAGGCGCACGGCGGCCTGCACGGCTTCATGCGCTGGGACGGGCCGATCCTCACCGATTCCGGCGGCTTCCAGGTGTTCTCGCTCGCGCACCGGCGCAAGCTGAGCGAGCAGGGCGTGACCTTCGCCGCGCCCACCGACGGCAGCAAGGTGTTCCTCGGGCCCGAGGAATCGATGCACATCCAGAAGGTGCTCGGTTCGGACATCGTGATGATTTTCGACGAATGCCCGCCGGTGAACGGAAAGGACGGGCAGCCCGTGCACCCGCGCGTGGTCGGGAAGTCGATGGAGCTGTCGCTGCGCTGGGCGGAGCGTTCGAAACGCGCGCACGAAGGCAACGACGCGGCGCTGTTCGGCATCGTGCAGGGTGGGGTGCACCGCGAACTGCGGACGCGTTCGGCGGAAGGCCTGAAGGACATCGGCTTCGACGGCTACGCCATCGGCGGCCTCGCGGTCGGCGAGACCGAGGCCGAACGCAACGCCATGCTCGACCACACCGCGCCGCAGCTCCCTGAAGACCGGCCGCGCTACCTGATGGGCGTGGGCCGGCCCGAGGACCTGGTCGAGGCCGTGGCGCGCGGCGTCGACATGTTCGATTGCGTGATGCCGACCCGCAACGCCCGCAACGGCCATTACTTCACCAGCACCGGCACGGTGCGCATCCGCAATTCGAAATACGAACGCGACCCGAGGCCGATCGAGGAAGGCTGCGGTTGCGCAGCCTGTGCCGGCGGGTATTCCCGGTCCTACCTGCGCCACCTGGACCGCTGCAACGAGATGCTGGCGCCGATCCTGGGCACCCTGCACAACCTCTGGTACTACGAAAAACTGATGGCGGACATGCGGGCGGCCATCGCTCGGGGAACCTTCTGGGCGTTCCGGGAGTCTTTCCACGCCGCCCGCGCCGGGGGTTGAAAGCCCCGGGAAGCGGACGCATGGCATAATTCCCTGCTGTTTTCCGCCCCGGACCAAATAATGATGGATCTGCTCGACCTGCTGATCTCGCCCGCCCATGCCCAAGCCGCCGCCGGACAGGCCGCGCCCGGGGGACTGTTCGGGGGCGGCGGCTTCGGCCTGCTGTTCCCGCTGATCCTCATCGGCATCATGTACTTCCTGATGATCCGCCCGCAGATGAAGCGGCAGAAGGAACATGCCGGTATGCTCGGGAAACTCGCCGTCGGCGACGAGGTGATCACCAACGGCGGCATCGCCGGGGTGGTGCGCGAACTCGGCGACCATTTCATCTCGGTCGAGATCGCGGACAACGTCCGCGTCCGCGTGCAGAAGTCCGCCATCGCCAACGTGCTGCCCAAGGGCACGCTGAAGTCGGCCTGATCCGTTCCGCCAACCGAAGCGCGGCCCGGACGGGTCCGCGCGGGATGCCCCGATGCTCGAATTCGCTCGCTGGAAATACTTCCTGATCCTGGCCGTGGTGCTGATCGGCGTGGTCTACGCGCTGCCCAACGCCTACCAGAAGGATCCTTCCGTCCAGGTCACCGCCAACCGCACCGGCAAGCTGGATACGGCGCTGGTGGCCCGCGTGCGCGACGAACTGGCCAAGGGCGGCCTGCACCCGAAGGGCGTCGCCATCGAAGGCGACAGCCTGATGGCGCGGATGGTGAACCTCGACGAACAGAGCAAGGCCAACAACCTGCTGCGCAATTCGCTCGGCGAGGACTACACGGTCGCGTTGAACCTGGCGTCCACCGTCCCGCCGTGGCTGGCGCACCTCGGCGGCAAGCCCATGGTGCTGGGCCTCGACCTGCAGGGCGGCGTGCATTTCGTGCTGCAGGCGGACCAGAAGGCCGCGCTGCAGAAGCGCGTCGATGCCTTCGCCGAGGACATCCGCGCGACCCTGCGCGACAACCGCATTCCCTACCAGGGCGTGCAGGTGCAGCCGGGCAACACCATCGTCGCCACGCTTGGCCAATCCGCCGCCGGCGATGCGCTGGTCAAGGCGCGCAACGCGATCGCGCAGTCGCAGCCCACGCTGGTGGTCGATGCCAGCGATGGCCGCATCGTGGTCACGATCCCCGACGCCGAGTTGAGGAAGATCGGCGCCGACGCGATCGAGCAGAACATCACCACCCTGCGCAACCGCGTCAACGAATTGCACGTGGCCGAACCCATCATCCAGCGCCAGGGCGAGGACCGCGTGGTCGTGCAGTTGCCGGGCGTGCAGGACACCGCCGAGGCCAAGCGCCTGATCGGCGCGACCGCGACCCTGGAATTCCGCGCCGTGGTCGATGGCGACGCACAGGACGCGGAGCGCACCGGCCGCGTGCCGCCCGAAGCCAAGCTCTACCACGTGCGCGACACCAACCAGCCGGTGCTGCTGAGCAAGCGCGTGCTCGCCTCCGGCGACCAGATGGTGAACGCGAAGGTCGGCACCGACCAGAACGGCCTGCCGGCGGTGGACGTGACCCTCAACAGCGCAGCCGGCCAGCGCATGTTCGACTACACCAGCAACAACGTCGGCAAGCTGATGTCGGTGGTGTACATCGAACGCATCCCGACCGTGACCATGGTCGACGGCAAGGAAGTGCGCAGCGTCAAGGTCCGCGAGGAAGCGCTGTCGCCCACCCGCATCGCCGGGGTGTTCGGCAAGAACTTCCAGACCACCGGGCTCGAGAAGGCCGAGGCCGACAACCTCGCGAAGCTGTTGCGCGCCGGCTCGCTGGCCGCGCCGATGGACTTCGTCGAGGAACGCGTCATCGGCCCCAGCCTCGGCGCCGAGAACGTGCATCGCGGCATCACCGCGGTGGTCTATGCGTTCCTGTTCACGCTGGCGTTCTTCACCATCTACTACCGCATGTTCGGCGTGATCACCTCGATCGCGCTGCTGCTCAACCTGCTGATCGTGGTGTCGGTGATGTCGATGTTCGGCGCGACGATGACGCTGCCGGGCTTCGCCGGCCTCGCGCTGTCGGTCGGCCTGTCGGTGGACGCGAACGTGCTGATCAACGAGCGCATCCGCGAGGAGCTGCGGCACGGCATGCCGCCGAAGACCGCGATCCAGCACGGCTACGAGCGCGCGGGCGGGACCATCATGGACGCCAACCTGACCGGCCTGATCGTCGGCGTCGCGCTCTTCGTGTTCGGCACCGGCCCGCTGCAGGGCTTCGCCATGACGATGATCATCGGCATCTTCGCGTCGATGTTCACCGCGATCACGGTATCCCGCGCGATCGCCACGTTGCTGTACGGCCGTCGCAAGAACCTCAAGACCGTCGCCATCTGACCGGCTGGAACGCATCGATGAAACTGTTTCCGCTCCACCTCATCCCCAACGACACCAACATCGACTTCATGCGCTGGCGCAAGGCCACGCTGGCGCTGGCGGTGCTGGCGCTCGTCGCGTCGCTGGCGGTCATCGGCCTGAAGGGCTTCAACTACGCGCTGGAGTTCACCGGCGGCACCGTGGTCGAGGCCAGGTTCGACAAGAGCCTCGACGTCGATGCGGTGCGCAAGCAGCTCGATGCGATCGGCTACGGCCACGCCGAGGTGCAGACCTTCGGCGGCGGCAACGACGTGATGATCCGCCTGCAGCCGCAGGGCGAGCACAACAACGCCGACGGCGACAAGACGGTCGCGAACATCGTGGTCAAGGCGATCGGCACGGCGGAGAACCCCGCGCACCTGCTGCGCACCGAGTTCGTGGGCCCGCAGGTCGGCAAGGACCTCGCATGGAACGGGCTGTACGCGACCATCTTCATGCTGGCCGGCTTCCTCTTCTACATCGCGTTCCGGTTCGAACTGAAGTTCGCGATCGTGGCTTCGATCACCGCCTTCCTCGACCTGATCGTGACCGTGGCCTACGTGTCCGCGACCGGCCGCGAATTCGACCTGACCGTGCTCGCCGGCCTGTTGTCGGTGATGGGTTTCGCGATCAACGACATCATCGTGGTGTTCGACCGCGTGCGCGAGAATTTCCGCGGAATGCGCGCGCAACCGCTGGAAGTGCTGAACAAGTCGATCAACCAGACCCTGTCGCGCACCATCATCACCGCGGTGATGTTCTTCCTCTCGGCATGGGCGCTGTACCTGTACGGCGGCGAATCGATGCAGGGACTTGCCGAGACGCACATGATCGGCGCGGTCATCGTCGTGGTGTCTTCGGTCGTGGTGGCGGTGCCGATGCTCGCGGTGCGGCCGTTCGCGGTCACCAAGCAGGACCTGATGCCGAAGGCGAAGGACGAAGCGGCGCTGGCACGCAGGCCTTAACGGACCTGCCCGAGCGTTTGGGGATTCCGTGGGAGCGGCTTCAGCCGCGACAGACGTTCGCGAAAAACCGGTGGCGGTTGCAAACCGCTCCACAAAAGCGGCTCTCCCGCCCTTCGGGCACCCTCTCCCACGAGGGGAGAGGGAAAAGCGATCAATCGAACGCCTTCGCGTAACCGCTGGACACGATCGTCTTCTGCAGCGGCTCGACCAGCTTGACGTTGCCGGCGACGACCTGGCGGCCGCGCGCTTCGGCGATGTCCATGCGCGCCGGCGAAGCGCCGCGGAAATCGCAGACGCGGCCACCGGCCTCGCGCACCAGCAGCACGCCGGCGGCGATGTCCCAGGGCTGCACGCCGGCTTCGAAATAGCCATCGAAGCGGCCGCAGGCGACGTACGCCAGGTCGAGCGCGGCCGAACCGGTGCGGCGCACGTCCTCGGCTTGTTCCAGCAACGCGTTCAGGCAGTCGAGTTGCGGTTTCGCACGAGCGCGTTCGCGTGGCGGGAAGCCGGTGCAAAGCAGGGCACCTCCGAGGTCGCGCCGTTCGGCCACGCGCAGGCGACGGTCGTCGAGCACCGCGCCGCTGCCGCGCGAGGCGACGAACAGTTCGTTGCGCAGCGGATCGAACACCACGCCATGCAGCGGTTCGCCGTTGTCTACCAAAGCGATGGACACGCACCAGTGCGGGATGCCGCGCAGGTAGTTGCTGGTGCCGTCGAGCGGATCGACGACCCAGGTGAGCCTGGCCTTCCTGCCGCCGCGCGCGGGCTGGTGCCCGCCTTCCTCGCCGAGCACCGCGTACTCGGGACCGGCCTTGCGCAGTTCCTTGACGATCTCGGCTTCGGCCAGTCCGTCCACTTCGCTGGCGTAATCCATGCGCTGCTTCTCGACCACGTTCAACGCGTCGAGCTTGTGCATGTTCCGCAGCAGCACGTTGCCGCCGGCGCGGGCCGCCCGGATCATCAGCGTGATGGCGGGTTTCTGCATGGAAACGGACCTCGGGACAGGCGGATGGGGACGTGCCGGTGAAAGCGGGGCGGCGGGCGAATGCAAAGAACGGGCCGGCGCCGGGGCCGGGGCGCGGAGTTTACCATTCGCGCCATGAGTGACGACTTGAACGGAAATCCAGCCGTCGAGGCCGGTTTCGGCCGCGTGCGCATGGTGCTGGTCGGTACCCAGCACCCGGGCAACATCGGTTCCGCGGCGCGCGCGCTGAAGACGATGGGGCTGTCGCGGCTGGTGCTGGTCGCCCCCGAACGGTTCCCGCACGCGGAGGCCGATGCGCTCGCCGCCGGCGCCGGCGACCTGCTCGAAACCGCGCGCGTGCTGGACGATCCCGCCGAAGCCGTGGCCGATTGCCGGTTGGTCCTCGGCTGCACCGCGCGCGACCGCCGC
>Ga0209023_10002545_pt1 | contig 22604 bp, 25 predicted proteins | sample LakOneMetagenome_FD_187468 | JGI IMG/M metagenome (GOLD analysis project Ga0209023, IMG submission 187468) | Freshwater and sediment microbial communities from Lake Erie, Canada (SPAdes) (version 2) | ecosystem: Environmental > Aquatic > Freshwater > Lentic | place: Lake Erie, Canada...
GCCTGCTGGCGGCCCGCCTTGCCAAGCACGGCCGCGATATCGCCATCTTCGCCGGGCGCGGCTACGGGTTTCGTCTGATCGACCCGCTGGAACGCGCGACCGGAACGGTGGCAGCAGCGCTGAGCCTTTCACCGATGCCCGGGGCGGTGAAGGCGGTTTTCGTCGCAGTGGGACAGAAGGTTGCGGCCGGTGCCCGGCTTGCCGTGCTCGAAGCGATGAAGATGGAACATACCCTGACCGCTGCGCGCGAAGGGGTGGTGGCCGAGGTCCTGGTGGCGCCTGGCGCCCAGGTCGAGGCGGGCGCGGCGCTGATCCGGCTCGAGGACGAGGCATGACCGCCGGTGTCGAGATCGTCGAGATGGGTCCGCGCGACGGGCTTCAGAACGAGCCGCGCCCGATCCCCACAGCCGAAAAGATCGCGCTGATCGACTGCCTTGGCGGGGCCGGTTTCCGGCGGATCGAGGCGGCGAGCTTCGTCAGCCCGAAATGGGTGCCGCAGATGGCCGATTCTGCTGCGGTCATGGCCGGCATCCACCGCGCTGCGGGGGTCCGCTATCTGGCGCTGACCCCCAACCTGCAAGGATACGAGGCGGCCCGCGCGGCGCGGGCGGATATGGTGGCGATCTTCGCGTCCGCATCGGAATCCTTCAGCCGTGCGAACTTGAATTGTTCGATTAATGAAAGCATTGAACGCTTCGTGCCGATTTTTCACCGTGCCAAGGCCGATAATGTACAAGTGCGTGGTTATATCTCGATGGTCACGGACTGCCCGTTCGAAGGCCCTGTTTCGCCTGGTGCGGTGGCCCGCGTCGCCGCCCTTCTGCGCGATCTCGGCTGCCACGAGATCAGCCTTGGCGACACGATCGGCCATGGCCGGCCGGAGACGGTCGATGCGATGCTGGCGGCGGTTCTGGGCGAGATGCCGGCCGACCGGCTGGCCGGGCATTTTCACGATACCGCCGGAAGGGCGCTGGCCAATATCGATGTGTCGCTGGCGCGCGGGCTGCGGGTCTTCGATGCGTCGGTCGGCGGGCTTGGCGGCTGCCCCTACGCACCGGGTGCCAAGGGCAACGTGGCGACCGAGGCGGTCGACCGGCACCTGCGGGCGCACGGATATGCGACCGGGCTCGATCCGGCGGTTCTGGAGCAGGCGGCGGCTATGGCGCGGGCGATGAAGGGGGGCGGCGATGTTTGAAACGATCGACCTGAGGCAGGATGCGCGCGGTGTAGCGCGGCTGGTGCTGAACCGGCCGGAAAAGCACAATAGCTTGTCGGAGCGGATGATCGCCGAGTTGACCGAGGCGGCGGGGGTGCTTGGCGCGGATCCGGGCGTCAGGGTGGTGGTGCTGGCGGCGAGCGGCCAAAGCTTCTGCGCCGGGGGCGACCTTGCCTGGATGAAGGCGCAAATGGCGGGCGGCGCGGCGGCGCGGCGGGATGCGGCCAGTGCGCTGGCAGGAATGCTGCACGCGCTCGATACGATGGCCAAGCCGCTGATCGGACGCATTCATGGCGCGGCCTACGGTGGCGGGGTCGGGATGATGGCGGTCTGTGATCTGGCGGTCGGGGTGGCGGGCCTGCAATTCGGCCTGACCGAGACGCGGCTCGGTCTGATCCCGGCGACCATCGGCCCCTATGTGGTGGCCCGCATCGGGGCGGCGGGGGCGCGGCGCCACATGCTTGGGGCGCGGCCCTTCGGCTCTGACGAGGCGTTGCGACTCGGGCTCTTGCACAGCGTTGCGGCGCCCGATGCGCTCGATGCCGCACTCGAGGCCGAGATCGCGCCCTTCCTGACCTGTGCGCCCGGGGCGGTCGCGGCCGCCAAGGCGATGATCCGCCGGCTTGCCCCCCCCGTCGGGCCGGAGGTGATCGCCGCGACGATCGACCTGCTGATCGACCGCTGGGAAGGTGCCGAGGCGGCCGAGGGAATCGCCGCGTTTCTCGAAAGGCGCGCGCCGGGCTGGCAGCGCTAACGCCGCGGCCGCCCTTCGGCGCACCGACCGGCGCCCCCTTGCGCCAAATCCGCAAAAAGCAAGGATTTTGACCGGGCGCGGCGGGCGGCTTTCTCGTCTGCCTTCGGTTGACCCGGCCATGGCGGCAGAGTAAACGAGCCTAAGCCACAAAGCGCAGGCCCATGGCCCGCGTCAAGAAGGAGCCGCCGGTGGATATCCTGCTGAGAGAATACCTCCCAATTCTGGTTTTCATCGCTTTGGCCGTCGGCCTCGGTCTGGTGTTGATCCTCGCCGCCGCGGTCCTTGCGGTGCGCAGCCCCGACCCGGAAAAGGTTTCGGCCTATGAATGCGGCTTCAACGCCTTTGACGACGCCCGGATGAAATTCGACGTGCGCTTCTACCTCGTCTCGATCCTGTTCATCATCTTCGACCTCGAGGTGGCGTTTCTCTTTCCGTGGGCGGTGGCGTTCAAGGATGTTTCGATGGTCGGTTTCTGGTCGATGATGGTGTTTCTGGCGGTGCTGACCATCGGCTTCGCCTACGAATGGAAGAAGGGGGCGCTGGAATGGCAATGACGGGTGCGAACACCGCCGGCCACGATCCCGAGGTGGCGACGCAGGCGCTGAACCGCGAATTGCAGGACAAGGGGTTCTTGCTGACCTCGACCGAGGACATCATCAACTGGGCCCGCACGGGCAGCCTGCACTGGATGACCTTTGGCCTGGCCTGCTGCGCGGTCGAGATGATGCACACCGCCATGCCGCGCTACGATGTCGAACGCTATGGCTTTGCGCCACGCGCTTCGCCCCGCCAGTCGGACGTGATGATCGTCGCGGGCACGCTGACCAACAAGATGGCGCCGGCGCTGCGCAAGGTCTATGACCAGATGCCCGAGCCGCGCTATGTGATCTCGATGGGGTCGTGCGCCAACGGCGGCGGGTATTATCACTACAGCTATTCGGTCGTGCGCGGCTGCGACAGGATCGTGCCGGTCGATATCTATGTTCCGGGCTGCCCGCCGACCGCCGAGGCGCTGCTCTACGGTATCCTGCAATTGCAGCGGCGCATCCGCCGCACCGGCACGCTCGTGCGCTGAGGAGGACAAGATGCCCCTGGACGAACTCGCCTCGGCCCTCGCTGCTGCCCGCGCCGACGATCTTGTCGCCAGCCAGATCGCGTTCGGCGAACTGACCGTGACCGTCAGACTCGCAACGCTGGTTCCCTTCACCACCCATCTGCGCGACGCTGCCGCCTGCCGCTTTTCGACGCTGGTTGACATCACCGCCGTCGACTATCCCGAACGGCCAAAGCGGTTTGATGTCGTCTACCACTTCCTGTCGATGTACAAGAACCAGCGCATCCGGGTGCGCGTGCCCGTGGGCGAGACCGACATCGTGCCGTCGCTGACCGGCATTCACCCCACCGCCAACTGGTTCGAGCGCGAAGTGTTCGACATGTTCGGCATTCTCTTCTCGGGGCACCCCGATCTGCGCCGCATCCTGACCGACTACGGATTTCGCGGCCACCCGCTGCGCAAGGATTTCCCGACCACCGGCTATACCGAAGTGCGCTACGACGAGGGTGAAAAGCGCGTCGTCTACGAGCCGGTCAAACTGGTGCAGGACTACAGGCAGTTCGATTTCATGAGCCCCTGGGAAGGCGCGCACTACATCTTGCCCGGTGACGAAAAGCAGGGGGCCAAGTGAGCGGCAGCGTAAACCCCGAGCCGACAATGCTCTTTTGTCTTGGAGCCAACAAGGCCGGGACATCGTGGCTCTACAACTATCTGGCCGGGCATCCCGATTGCCGGATGCCGGTGGTCAAGGAACTGCATTATTTCGACGCGCGCCTTCTCAAGCGCTTCGGGCCCGAGCGGCGTCGCATCACCGCGCTGCGGGACGAGCGGCAAAAGGCGCTTGCCCGTGCCGCCGGGGCCGATGCCGAGGCGCTTGAGGCGGAACTGGCCGAGCTGGAAGACTGGCGCGCCGTTCTTGGCACCGGTGTGACCCGGGGCCGCGCCGATCAGGCCTATCGCTCGTTTCTTCTGGGGCTTGGCACCGGCGGCGCGCGTCTGGTGGGCGACATAACGCCGGCCTATGCGCTCTTGCCCAAGCGCCTCTATCTGCTGATGCAGTCGCTGGCGGCGCAGGTGCGGTTTCTGTATATCCTGCGCGATCCGGTCGACCGTCTGTGGTCGAACATCCGCATGAACGCGGTGCGCCAGGTCGGCGAAACCGCCGAACTGGCGGACGAGGCGTTGCGTCAGTTCGATGTCTGGGCCGAGGGCCGGGAAACGGCCGTGACGAAACGGTCCGACTATGCCGGAACGCTGACGCGGCTTGCCGCCACTATCGCCCCGGCCAACCTGCGGGTGATCTTCTACGAAAACCTTTTCACGCCCGCCGCCATCGCGCGGCTGTGCGACTTTCTGGGGATTGCGGCCCATCCGGCCCGGTTCGCCAAACGGGTGCACGCGGGCGTGCCGGTCACGCTCGATCCGGCGCGGCAGGCGCGGGCGCGGGCGATCCTGGCCCCGCACTATGATTACGTCCGCCGTACGATGGCCGATCTGCCGCCGCGCTGGCGCGAAAACATGGGTGAGATGTGACATGATGGACGGCGATTTTCCTGACGTGCTGACCGGCGAACAGCGCATCCGCAATTTCAACATCAACTTCGGCCCGCAACACCCAGCTGCGCATGGCGTTTTGCGGCTGGTTCTGGAGCTGGACGGCGAACTGGTCGAACGCTGCGACCCGCATATCGGCCTGTTGCACCGCGGCACCGAAAAGCTGATGGAAAGCCGCACCTACCTGCAGAACCTGCCCTATTTCGACCGGCTGGACTATGTGGCGCCAATGAACCAGGAACATGTCTGGTGCCTGGCCATCGAGCGCCTGACCGGGGTCGAGGTGCCGCGCCGCGCCAGCCTGATCCGGGTGCTGTATTGCGAGATCGGCCGCATCCTGAACCATCTTCTGAACGTCACCACGCAGGCCATGGACGTGGGCGCGCTGACCCCGCCGCTCTGGGGGTTCGAAGAACGCGAAAAGCTGATGGTCTTTTACGAGCGGGCGTCGGGGGCGCGTCTGCACGCGGCCTATTTCCGCCCAGGGGGCGTCCATCAGGACCTTCCCGACGACCTTCTGAACGACATCGAACAATGGGCGACCGAGTTTCCCAGGGTTCTCGACGATCTCGACGGGCTTCTGACTGAAAACCGCATCTTCAAGCAACGCAATGCCGACATCGGCATCGTGACGGAAGAGGATGCGCTGACCTGGGGCTATTCGGGTGTCATGGTGCGCGGATCGGGCATGGCGTGGGATTTGCGCCGGGCGCAACCATATGAATGCTATGACGAGTTCGACTTCAAGATCCCGATCGGCAAGAACGGCGACTGCTATGACCGCTATCTCTGCCGGATGGCGGAAATGCGGGAATCGACCCACATCATTCATCAGGCGATCGCCAAACTGCGCGTGGAACCGGGCGACGTGCTGGCGCGCGGCAAGATCACGCCGCCGTCGCGGCGCGACATGAAAACCTCGATGGAAGCGCTGATCCACCATTTCAAGCTTTATACTGAGGGCTTCCACGTTCCGGCGGGCGAGGTCTATGCCGCCGTCGAGGCGCCCAAGGGCGAGTTCGGCGTCTATCTGGTTGCCGATGGCACGAACCAGCCCTACCGCGCCAAGCTGCGCGCGCCGGGCTTCCCGCATCTGCAATCGATCGACTGGATGGCCAAGGGCCACATGCTCGCCGACGTCGCCGCCATCATCGGCACCCTGGATATCGTTTTCGGAGAGGTTGACCGCTGATGCTGCGCCGCCTTCACCCGGTTCAGCCGGACAGTTTCGCTTTCACGCCCGCGAATCTCGCCTGGGCCAAGGGGCAGATTTCCAAATATCCCGCGGGCCGTCAGGCCAGCGCCATCATCCCGCTTCTGTGGCGCGCGCAAGAGCAGGATGGCTGGCTGACGCGGCCCGCCATCGAACATGTCGCCGACATGCTGGGGATGGCCTACATACGGGCGCTGGAGGTGGCGACCTTCTACTTCATGTTCCAGTTGCAACCCGTTGGATCGGTTGCGCATATCCAGATATGCGGCACCACCTCGTGCATGATCTGCGGGGCCGAGGACCTGATCGAGGTGTGCAAGACCAGGATCGCGCCCGCGCCGCACCAGCTTTCGGCTGACGGCAAGTTTTCCTGGGAAGAGGTGGAATGTCTGGGCGCCTGCGCCAATGCGCCGATGGCCCAGATCGGCAAGGATTATTATGAAGACCTGACCGCCGCGCGTCTGGGCGAGTTGCTTGACGAGATGGCGACGGGCCGCGTGCCGGTGCCGGGCCCGCAGAACGGGCGCTATGCGGCCGAACCGCTGATGGGGCTCACCACGCTCAAGGATTTCGAGAGCGGGCGCACCCGGTACAACGGGTCGGTCCAGCGCGCGGTCGACACCGGCGACACGATCAGGCGCATCGACGGAACCGAGGTGCCGCTGGTAACCCCGTGGCTGGGCAAGACGGCCAAGCCCGCCCCCGCTGCCAAGCCCGTGGCGGCCAAGCCCACAAGACCCAGGCCCGCCGCCAAGGCGGCAAAACCGGTGCCCGCGCCGGCCGCGCCGAAAAAGCCGCGCAGCCTTGCGGCGCCGCGCAAATCGGGGGCCGACGATCTGAAGCGGATCAAGGGCGTCGGGCCCAAGCTCGAGGCACTTTTGCATCGCTTGGGCTTTTTCCACTTCGATCAGGTCGCGGCCTGGACCGCAGCGGAACTGGCCTGGGTCGACGACAATCTGGACGGGTTCAAGGGGCGGGCCTCGCGCGACGAATGGGTCGCCCAAGCCAAGGAACTGAGCAAGGGCTGACAAAAGGCCCATAACGCAAGGGTGAGGTGAATGATGAGTGATGCAACGGATATGGCCTGCCGGCGCAACTGCTGGGTGGTTTCGGCGATCGGCGGGGTGCTGATCGCGCTGATGCTGAAGGTTCTTGCGCTCTTTTCGCTGGTGGCGGCGCTCTTTTTCGGGGCGCTGTTCTTCGGGCTGTTCGGGGGCTTTCTGGTCTGGGCCTTCTGCACCGGCAAGGGGCAAGATGCTGCGCCCCGGCTCGCGCCGATGGCCGATGTGGCCTATGCGCCCGCCAAGCCGGCTGCGCCCGTTCAGCGGACGCCGCGCCCCGAGCCCGTTCGCGCGGCGGCAGAGCCGGCGGCCCCCGTGATGGCGGCCCCCGCCGCAGCCCCGGCCATCGCCGAAGCGGCACAGCCGCCTGCCGCAGTGAAGGCGGCCGAGCCTGCACAGCCCAAGCCTGCGGCTCGCGTCAAAGCCGCCAAACCTGCCACCAAAGCGGCCAAACCTGCGGCCAAGGCCAAGACCGCCCCCAAGCCGGCAGCCGGCGCGCGCGCATCGGGGCTCGATGCGGCGATGGACAAGACCAAGACCGACGCGGGCGCGGGCACCGCTGGCCTGATGGCCCGCCCGCGCGGCGGCAAGGGCGATAATCTGAAAGAGATCAAGGGCGTCGGGCCCGCCTTGGAAAAGCTGCTGAACGATATCGGCGTCTGGCATTTCGACCAGATCGCTGCCTGGAAGGCCAAGGATATCGCGCTGGTGGACAGCAGGATGGAAGGGTTCAAGGGCCGCATCAGCCGTGACGGATGGGTCAAGCAGGCCCGAATTCTGGCCAAGGGCGGAACCACCGAATTCTCCGAGCGCGTCGTCAAGGGCAAGGTCTACTGAGGACGATGGCGATGAGCGAGACGACGGATCGGGAACTGGCGCGCACCGGGCGGATGGTATCGCTCGTCATTGCCGGCACGATGATCCTGTGGCTCGGCTTTCAGTGGCTGGGCGGGCGGCTGGGGCTCGACCCGTCCTATGCGCTGCTCGGCGATCTTGCAGCACTTGCGGCCATGTTCTGGTCGCTGGTGGTGATCTGGCGGCTCTGGCGGCGAAAAACGGCGGGCAAGTGACCCTGCCTGGATAAGGACTGAACTATGCTGAACGATCAGGACCGGATTTTCACCAACCTCTACGGGATGCACGACCGCAGCCTGAAAGGGGCGATGAAGCGCGGCCATTGGGATGGTACGGCCAAGATCCTGGCGCTCGGGCGCGACACGATCATCCAGCAGGTGAAGGATTCGGGCCTGCGCGGGCGCGGGGGGGCGGGATTTCCGACCGGGCTGAAATGGTCCTTCATGCCCAAGCAATCCGACGGCCGCCCGTGTTATCTGGTGGTCAATGCCGACGAATCCGAACCCGGCACCTGCAAGGACCGCGAAATCATGCGCCACGACCCGCACACGCTGGTCGAGGGCTGCCTGATCGCCAGCTTCGCCATGGGGGCGAACGCCTGCTACATCTACATCCGGGGCGAGTATATCCGCGAACGCGAGGCGCTTCAGGCAGCGATCGACGAGGCATATGACGCGGGTCTAATCGGCAAGAATGCCTGCAAATCGGGCTTCGACTTCGACCTTTATCTCGCCCACGGCGCCGGTGCCTATATCTGCGGCGAGGAAACCGCGCTGCTGGAGAGCCTGGAAGGCAAGAAGGGGATGCCGCGGATGAAGCCGCCGTTCCCGGCGGGATCGGGGCTTTATGGCTGCCCGACCACGGTGAACAATGTGGAATCGATTGCCGTCGTCCCGACCATCCTGCGGCGGGGGGCGGCCTGGTTTGCGGGCTTCGGGCGGCCCAACAATACCGGGACCAAGCTCTTTGGCATTTCGGGCCATGTGAACAACCCCTGCGTCGTCGAAGAGGCGATGTCGATCACCCTGCGCGAGCTGCTCGACCGGCATTGCGGCGGGGTCCGGGGCGGGTGGCAAAACCTCAAGGCCGTTATTCCGGGCGGGTCGTCCGTGCCGATGCTGAATGCGGCGCAATGCGACGAGGCGATCATGGATTTCGACTGGCTGCGCGAACAGCGGTCGGGCCTTGGCACCGCGGCGGTGATCGTGATGGATCAGTCGACCGATGTCATCAAGGCGATCTGGCGGCTGTCGAAATTCTACAAGCATGAAAGCTGCGGCCAATGCACGCCCTGCCGCGAAGGCACGGGCTGGATGATGCGGGTCATGGACCGGCTGGTGCGCGGCGAGGCCGAGGTCGAAGAGATCGACATGCTTCTGGACGTTACCAAGCAGGTCGAGGGCCACACGATCTGCGCGCTGGGCGATGCGGCCGCCTGGCCGATCCAGGGCCTGATCCGCCAGTTCCGCGGCGAAATCGAGGACCGGATCAGGGCCAAGAAGACCGGTCGCCTGGGCGCGATGGCGGCGGAGTAAGGGGATGATCCTTGCTTGTGGCGCAACGATGACATGGCACGGGCAGCCACCGGCCGCGGACGGGAAGCAAAGCGCCCGCCGGGGGGGGCGGTCGGGCGCTGACCGTGCTGGCGCACGGTCGGGGGTTTTGCGATGAACACGGTGCAATACCACCTCGCCGAACTGAACATCGGGCGGCTTCTGGCCCCGACCGACGACCCGCGCGTGGAAGAGTTCATGGCGGCGCTTGACCGCGTGAATGGCCTGGGGCGCCGGATGCCGGGGTTTGTCTGGATGATGGAAGGGTCGGGCAGGCCGGGCACCGGCAATACCGAGGCCAAGATCGGCGGTGACCCGCAGTTCGTGTCGAACCTGACCGTCTGGGAAAGTGTTGAAACGCTGGAAAGCTTCGTCTGGAACACCGTCCACCGCCAGTTCTACGAACGACGGGCGGAATGGTTCGAGGTTCTGGGCAAGATGCATTTTGTCATGTGGTGGGTGCCGGCGGGGCATCGCCCGACGCTTGACGAGGCGCTGGCTCGGCTGGACCGTCTGCGGGCACACGGCGACAGTGACCAGGCGTTCGGCTGGAAATATCTCAAAGAGGCGCATCTGTGGAAAGCCCGCAGTTGTGCCCCCCTGGCGGCGGAGTAGCGACGATGATGGCATTCCAGATTGTTGGCCCGCTGATCGCCAGCGTCCTTTATGTGATCGTCTTTCAAAAGGCCGGCTTTCGCGGCGGCATCCTTGCCGTCTGTTTCGCGCCGGTTCTGGGGTCGGTCCTGACCGCATTCCTGGTGCGCGCAATGATCGCCGGCGGGGGCGGGGGCATGATGCTGTTGCCGCTTGTCTCGCTTCCGCTCGGGCTGTTGCCGCTTGTCCTTCTGGCCTTCATGGCCTGGCCGCCGGCTCCGGCCGCCCCTCTTTCCACGGAGAAATAACCATGGCCGATCTTCGCAAACTCATCATCGACGGGATCGAGGTCGAGGTTGATCCCAGCCTGACGCTGATCCAGGCGTGCGAACAGGCCGGCGTCGAGGTGCCGCGGTTCTGCTATCACGAGCGGCTCAGCATCGCCGGCAACTGCCGGATGTGTCTGGTCGAGGTGGTGGGCGGCCCGCCAAAACCGGCGGCATCCTGCGCGATGCAGGTCAAGGACATGCGCCCCGGCCCGAACGGCGAGCCGCCAGCGATCAAGACCAACTCGCCCATGGTCAAGAAGGCGCGCGAAGGCGTGATGGAGTTCCTGCTGATCAACCACCCGCTCGACTGCCCGATCTGCGATCAGGGCGGCGAATGCGACCTGCAGGATCAGGCGATGGCCTATGGCGTGGATTTCAGCCGCTACCGCGAGCCGAAGCGGGCGAGCGAGGATCTGAACCTTGGACCGCTGGTCGCCACTGCGATGACGCGTTGCATTTCCTGCACCCGCTGCGTGCGCTTCACCACCGAGGTGGCCGGCATCACCCAGATGGGCCAGACCGGGCGCGGCGAGGATTCAGAGATCACCAGCTACCTGAACGTCACGCTCGATTCGAACCTTCAGGGCAATATCATCGACCTTTGCCCGGTCGGGGCGCTGACGTCGAAGCCTTACGCCTTTACCGCGCGGCCGTGGGAATTGTCGAAGACCGAAACGATCGACGTGATGGATGCCTTGGGGTCGAACATCCGCGTCGACACCAAGGGGCGCGAAGTGATGCGCATCCTGCCGCGCAACCATGACGGCGTGAACGAGGAGTGGATTTCGGACAAGACCCGTTTTGTCTGGGACGGATTGCGCCGTCAGCGGCTGGACGTGCCCTATATCCGCGAGGGGGGCAAGTTGCGCAAGTCGACGTGGGCAGAGGCTTTGGCGGCGGTGGCCGCGGCGATGAAGGGCCGGAAGGTGGCAGGCCTGGTGGGCGATCTGGCCCCGGTCGAGGCGGTCTTTGCCCTCAAGCAGCTGATCGAGGGTCAGGGCGGCCATGTCGAATGCCGCACCGACGGCGCCCGGCTGCCCGCAGGCAACCGGTCGGCCTATGTCGGCACCGCGCGGATCGAAGATATCGACGCGGCCAAATATATCCTGCTCGTCGGGACCAATCCGCGTGACGAGGCGCCGGTCCTGAATGCGCGCATCCGCAAGGCCTGGACGAAAGGCGCGCTCGTCGGTGTGGTGGGTGAGGCCGTCGATCTGACCTATGACTATCACCATGCCGGGACCGACCGGGCCGCCCTGCAGGCGATCCTCGAGCGCGATCACAGCGACGTTGTCGATGCGCCTTCGCTGGTGGTCGTGGGGCAAGGCGCTCTGCGTGAAGCAGATGGCGCGGCCGTGCTTGCGACTGCGATGGAGATCTGCGCGCGGTCGAAGTCGAAACTTCTGATCCTGCATACTGCCGCCTCGCGCGTAGGCGCGATGGATGCGGGTGCGGTGACCGAAGGGGGCCTTGCCGCCGCCATCGACGGGGCCGAGGTAGTCTATAACCTTGGCGCCGACGAGGTCGAGATCGCTGCCGGGCCGGTGGTGATCTACCAGGGCAGCCACGGCGACCGTGGCGCGCACCGGGCCGACGTCATCCTGCCCGCCGCCGCCTACACGGAAGAAAGCGGCCTTTTCGTCAATACCGAAGGGCGCCCGCAATTGGCCCTGCGCGCCGGCTTTGCGCCGGGCGAGGCCAAGGAAAACTGGGCGATCCTGCGCGCACTGTCGGGCGAACTGGGCGCGACCCAGCCATGGGACAGCCTGGCTGCGCTGCGTCACGCGCTGATCGCCACCCATCCGCATCTGGGCGCGATCGACCAGGTTGCCGCGAACGACTGGCAACCGGTGCCCGCAGCGGCTTTGGGAAAGGCCGATTTCCGCAATGCTGTCAATGACTTCTACCTGACCAACGCGATTGCGCGGGCTTCGGCCCTGATGGGCGAGCTTTCGGCACTTGCCAAGGCGCGCGGGCAATCGGCGATGGCGGCGGAATAGGCGATGCGCACTTCGGGGCTGACTGCACAGGCGCTTCTGACCGGCTCGCTTGCCGGGCTGGCGGCCTGCGCGCAGACCCCGGCGGCGGACAGTGCCGCGCCAAGGCCCGCGACCTATCTCGGCACGGATGCCGTGCTGATGGGCGGGGATCTGGTGCAGGTTACCGTTCGGATGAAAGGCGGGGCGGGGGCCGATGCGGTGAACGACTACGCGCGCTGCGCGGCGGCGGGTTTTGCAGTGAAAAACCGCGCCGGGTTCGCGCGCAATGTGCGCACCCTGACCGACAAAGAGGGTGGCGTTTGGCACGCGGATGCTGTTTACAGCATCACGTCGGCGCTGCCCAAGGGATTGCAGACCATCGACGCTGAAGTGGCGGTGGACGATTGCTCCGCAAGGGGCGTTCCGACCGAGTGACCGGGCCGGGCGATTGAGGACAGACGGACAAATGGCAGAGTTTCTTGCAACACCCTTCGGCACTTTCGTTCTGATCGCGGTGCAATGCCTGGGGATCATCGCCTTCGTGATGATCAGCCTGCTGTTCCTGGTCTATGGCGACCGCAAGATCTGGGCCGCCGTGCAGATGCGGCGCGGCCCGAACGTGGTGGGCGCCTTTGGCCTGTTGCAATCGGTGGCGGATGCGCTGAAATATGTGGTCAAGGAAATCGTCGTGCCCGCCGGGGCCGACCGGTTCGTGTTCTTCCTCGCCCCGATGCTGTCGTTCGTGCTGGCGATGATCGCCTGGGCGGTCATACCGTTCAACGAGGGCTGGGTCCTGTCGAACATCAACGTCGCCATCCTTTACGTCTTCGCCATCTCCTCGCTCGAGGTGTATGGGGTGATCATGGGGGGCTGGGCGTCGAACTCGAAATACCCGTTTCTGGGCAGCTTGCGGTCGGCCGCGCAGATGATTTCCTACGAGGTTTCGCTGGGCCTGATCATCATCGGTGTCATCATCTCGACCGGCAGCATGAACTTTTCCGATATCGTCCATGCGCAGAAGGGGTCTTACGGCCTGTTCAACTGGTACTGGCTGCCGCACCTGCCCATGGTCGTGCTGTTCTTCGTCTCGTCGCTGGCCGAGACCAACCGCCCGCCGTTCGACTTGCCCGAGGCGGAATCCGAACTCGTCGCGGGTTATCAGGTCGAATATTCCTCGACCCCGTTTCTCCTGTTCATGGCCGGCGAATATATCGCGATCTTCCTGATGTGCGCATTGATCAGCCTTCTGTTCTTCGGCGGCTGGCTGTCGCCCATTCCGGGGCTGCCGGATGGTGTGTTGTGGATGGTCGGCAAGATGGCCTTTTTCTTCTTCATGTTCGCCATGGTGAAGGCGATCGTCCCGCGCTACCGCTATGACCAGTTGATGCGGATCGGCTGGAAAGTGTTCCTGCCCATGTCGATCGGCTGGGTGGTGATCGTCGCGTTCCTGGCGAAATACGAAGTGTTCGGCGGCTTCTGGGCGCGCTGGACGATGGGGGGTTGATCATGGGTCCGGAACGCACCACCGATTACGGCCGCGCGGCGAAATACTTCCTGATGAGCGACTTCATCAAAGGAATGGCGCTGGGGCTGAAATATTTCTTCGCCCCCAAGGCGACGCTGAACTATCCGCATGAAAAGGGGCCGCTCAGCCCCCGGTTCCGTGGCGAACATGCGCTGCGCCGGTATCCGAACGGCGAGGAACGCTGCATCGCCTGCAAGCTGTGCGAGGCGATCTGCCCGGCGCAGGCCATCACCATCGACGCCGAACCGCGCGCGGACGGCAGCCGCCGCACCACGCGCTATGACATCGACATGACCAAGTGCATCTATTGCGGCTTCTGCCAGGAGGCCTGCCCGGTCGATGCCATCGTCGAGGGTCCGAATTTCGAATTCGCCACCGAAAGCCGCGAAGAGCTGTTCTACGACAAGGCCCGGCTTCTGGCCAATGGCGACCGCTGGGAAGCCGAGATCGCCCGCAATCTCGAGATGGATGCACCCTACAGATGACCGACGAATTCCAGAAGCTTTTCGCGCAGATGATGGAGCAGGGCAGCCAGATGGCGCGCGCCATGAACCCTGCGCTGGAAACGTTTTCCGCGCCGGGCTTCGACAAGATATTCCCCACCCTGTCGAAAGACATGATGGAAATGTGGTTCGGCAAGACGTTCAACCGCGAAGGGCTGGATGCGCGCACCCGGCTTCTGGTCACGGTGGCGGCGCTGACGGTTCTGGGCGCCCAGGCCGAGCCGCAGATGAAACTGACCATCCGGCACGCTCTGGAAGCCGGCGCCACCAAGCGCGAGGTCGCGGAAGTGATCTATCAGATGAGCATGTTCGGCGGTGTGCCCGCCATGACTAAGGCACTTGAAATCGCGCAGAAGGTCTTTGACGAGGGGGACGCCGCATGACGGTTCAGCTATTCGCCTTTTACCTTTTCGCCATCTCGGCGATCGCGGCGGGGCTTGGCGTGGTCATGTCGCGCAACCCGGTCCATTCGGTCCTGTGGCTGATCCTGGCGTTCCTGTCGTCGGCGGGGCTGTTCGTGCTTTTGGGGGCCGAATTCGTGGCGATGCTGCTGGTCATCGTCTATGTCGGTGCTGTGGCAGTGCTGTTCCTGTTCGTCGTCATGATGCTCGATGTCGATTTCGCCGAACTGAAGGGCGAGATGGCGCGCTACATGCCGCTTGGCCTTCTGATCGGGGTGGTGATCCTGATGCAGTTGGGCATCGTTTTCGGCAACTGGGTCGCGGCGGATGGATCGCAGGCGATGCGCAGCGCGGTGACGCCCGACGATGTGCAGAACACCGCGGCCCTCGGGCGGCTGCTCTATGACAAATATATCCTGCTGTTCCAGTTGGCCGGGCTGATCCTGCTGGTCGCCATGATCGGCGCGATCGTCCTGACCATGCGCCCGCGCAAGGGGGTCAAGCGGCAGAACGTGCTGCACCAGATGTGGCGCGATCCGGCCAAGGCGATGGAACTGAAGGACGTGAAGCCGGGGCAGGGGCTTTAGCCCCGGTCCGCACGGCAGACGAGAAAAAACGCAACGGGTCTGAACCCGGAGGGACGAGAAGAATGATCACCCTGACACATTACCTTGGCGTTGCCGCCGCATTGTTCGTGATCGGCATTTTCGGGATATTCCTGAACCGCAAGAACGTGATCGTCATCCTGATGTCGGTCGAACTGATGCTCTTGGCGGTCAACATCAACTTCGTCGCCTTTTCGAGCTATGCGCATGATCTGGCCGGGCAGATCTTCACCATGTTCGTGCTGACCGTGGCCGCGGCCGAGGCGGCGATAGGGCTTGCCATCCTCGTCTGCTTCTTCCGCAACCGCGGGACGATCGACGTCGAAGACGTCAACGTGATGAAAGGTTAAGGGCAAATGGTTCAGTTCATCCTTCTTGCCCCGCTGGTGGCCGCGATCATCGCCGGGTTCGGCTGGCGGGCGATCGGCGAACAGGCGGCGCTGGTGCTGACCACCGGCGTGCTCTTCGTCGGCTGCCTCTTGTCCTGGGTCATCTTCCTTGGCTTTGACGGGGTCACCCAGCACATCCACATTCTCGACTTCATCAAGTCGGGCAGCCTCGATACCGAATGGGCCATCCGGCTCGACCGGCTGACCGCGATCATGCTGGTGGTGGTCACAACCGTGTCTTCGCTGGTGCATCTCTATTCCTGGGGCTACATGGCCCACGACGAAAACTGGACCCATGACGAACATTACAAGGCGCGGTTCTTCGCCTACCTCTCGTTCTTCACCTTTGCCATGCTGGCGCTGGTGACTGCCGACAACCTCGTCCAGATGTTTTTCGGCTGGGAAGGGGTGGGCGTCGCCTCGTACCTGCTGATCGGCTTTTACTACAAGAAACCGAGCGCCAATGCCGCCGCGATCAAGGCCTTCGTTGTCAACCGGATTGGCGATTTCGGCTTTGCGCTTGGCATCTTCGGGCTGTTCTATCTGGTCGACAGCATCCGCATGGATGACGTGTTCGCCGCCGCCCCCACCCTGCAAAAGACCGAACTGTGGTTCCTTTGGGGCCACTGGAACGCCGCAAACCTTCTGGCGGTCCTGCTCTTCATCGGCGCCATGGGCAAGTCGGCGCAGCTCTTCCTGCACACATGGCTGCCGGACGCGATGGAGGGCCCGACGCCGGTGTCCGCGCTGATCCATGCGGCAACCATGGTGACGGCGGGCGTGTTCCTCGTCTGCCGGATGTCGCCGCTTTTCGAATATGCGCCCGAGGCCAAGACCTTTGTGATGTATATCGGGGGGGCGACGGCCTTTTTCGCGGCAACCGTGGGTCTGGTCCAGAACGACATCAAGCGCGTGATCGCCTATTCGACCTGTTCGCAGCTTGGCTACATGTTCGTGGCCGCGGGCGCCGGTGTCTATGGCGCGGCGATGTTCCACCTGTTCACCCACGCCTTCTTCAAGGCCATGCTGTTTCTGGGCGCGGGGTCTGTCATCACCGCCACGCACCACGAGCAGGACATGCGCAACTATGGCGGGCTCAGAACCAAGATCCCGCTAACGTTCTGGGCGATGATGATCGGCACCTTCGCCATTACCGGCGTCGGCATTCCCCTGACCCATATCGGGTTCGCCGGCTTCCTGTCGAAGGACGCGATCATCGAAAGCTCTTATGCCAGCGGCAATGGCTTTGCCTTCTGGGCGCTGGTGATAGCCGCCTGCTTCACCAGCTTCTATTCCTGGCGCCTGATCTTCATGACCTTCTACGGCACCTCGCGGGCCGGCCATGCGCACGACAGCCATGGCCACGATGCGCAGGGTGGCGACGACCATGCGCATGACGATCATGGCCACGAGCCGCACGAAAGCCCGCTGACCATGCTGATCCCGCTTGGTGTTCTGTCGCTCGGTGCGATCTTTGCCGGCATGATCTGGTATGGCCCGTTCTTTGGCGACCCCGACCGGATGACCGCCTTCTTCGCCATGGCCCCGCACGAAACGACCGCCGCGGCCGAAGTCGCGCACGCCGCCCCGCAGGGCGCGATCTTCATGGCCGACGGTTTCGACGTTCTTGAAAAGGCGCACGCGGCGCCGGCCTGGGTCAAGGTTTCGCCCTTCATCGCCATGGTGCTGGGCTTCGTGACCGCCTGGATGTTCTACATCAAGAATCCGTCGCTGCCCGGTCGCCTGGCCGCCACCCAGCCGATCCTGTATCGGTTCCTCTTGAACAAATGGTACTTCGACGAGATCTACGAGTTCCTTTTCGTCCGGAGCGCCAAAGCGCTTGGCCGGTTTCTATGGAAGCGCGGCGACGGCAATGTCATCGACGGGTCGATCAACGGGGTGGCCATGGGGGCGGTTCCGTTCTTTACCCGGCTCGCCGGCCGCGCCCAGTCAGGCTACCTGTTCCACTATGCTTTCGCCATGGTCATCGGCATTGCCGTGCTTCTGACCTGGATGACGCTCTCGGGGGGCGCGCACTGATGAGCAATCTGCTTTCCATCATTACCTTCCTGCCCCTAGTGGCGGCGGTCATTCTGGCCCTGTTCCTGCGCGGCGACGATCCGGCGGCGCGCAGGAACGCCAAGTGGCTGGCGCTGATCGTCACCACGGCGACCTTCGTGATCTCGCTGGCGCTGTTGCGCGGGTTCAATGCGGCGGACCCGGGTTTTCAGTTCGTCGAGGAACGCGCCTGGATCATGGGGCTGCATTACAAGCTGGGCGTCGACGGAATTTCGGTTCTGTTCGTGATGCTGACCACCTTCCTGATGCCGATCACCATCCTGTCGTGCTGGGGGGTGGAGACGCGGGTCAAGGAATACATGGTCGCCTTCCTGGTGCTGGAAGGGCTGATGCTGGGCGTTTTCGTGGCGCTGGACCTGGTCCTGTTCTACCTGTTCTTCGAGGCCGGCCTGATCCCGATGTTCCTGATCATCGGCATCTGGGGCGGCAAGGACCGGATCTATGCGGCCTTCAAGTTCTTCCTTTACACCTTCCTCGGATCGGTCCTGATGCTGGTTGCGATGATCGCCATGTATCACGCGGCGGGCACCAGCGACATTCCGACGCTGATGACCTTCAAGTTCTCGTCCGACCCGATCACCTTTCTGGGGCTGCGCATCGGCGGCGGGCTGCAAACGCTTCTGTGGCTGGCATTCTTTGCCAGCTTCGCCGTCAAGATGCCGATGTGGCCGGTTCATACCTGGCTGCCCGATGCCCACGTTCAGGCGCCGACGGCGGGGTCGGTGGTGCTTGCGGCGATCCTGTTGAAAATGGGGGGATACGGGTTCCTGCGCTTTTCGCTGCCGATGTTCCCGGTTGCCTCGCATGACCTCTCGGACCTGATCTTCTGGATGAGCGCCATTGCCATCGTCTATACCAGTCTTGTGGCGCTGGCGCAGTCCGACATGAAAAAGCTGATCGCCTATTCGTCGGTTGCCCACATGGGCTATGTGACCATAGGGATCTTTGCCGCCAACCAGCAGGGCGTCGATGGCGCGATCTTCCAGATGCTGAGCCACGGATTCGTCTCGGGCGCGCTCTTCCTGTTGGTGGGCGTGATCTACGACCGGATGCACACGCGCGAGATCGACGCCTACGGCGGGCTGGTGAACCGGATGCCCGTCTACGCGTTGATCGTGATGTTCTTCACCATGGCCAATGTCGGCCTGCCCGGCACCAGTGGTTTCGTGGGCGAGTTCCTGACCCTGATGGGGATATTCCAGGTCAACACCTGGGTTGCAGCGGTGGCCACGACCGGGGTGATCCTGTCGGCCGCCTATGCGCTGTGGCTCTATCGTCGCGTGGTGATGGGCGAAATGGTCAAGGACAGCCTGAAGGACATTCTTGACATGTCGGCACGCGAACGCGCGGTGATGGCGCCTCTGGTGGTGATGACCCTGCTTCTCGGCATCTACCCGAGCCTGGTGACCGACATCATCGGCCCGTCGGTCACGCATCTCATTACCCAATATCATGCCGCCGTCCCCGCCGATGCGCTGGCGGCCGTGGTTACCAACTGAAGGAACGCCAGCGATGGTTCATGTCGATTTCACTGCCGTTCTTCCGGAAATCTTCCTGTCGGTCTATGCGATGGCCGCCCTTCTGGGCGCCGTCTACACCGGCAAGGACGAGATGGCACGGTTGCTGACCTGGGTGACGGTCGCGGTCTTTCTTGGCCTTGCCGCCTGGATCGGCCTCGGTGCGCATGACGGGCCGGTCATGGCCTTTGACGGGGCGATCCGCGCCGATGCCTTTGCGCGCTTCGGCCAAGTGACGGTGCTTCTGGCCGCCGCCGGCGTTCTGGCGATGAGCGAAGACTATATGGCCCGCCAGAACCTGGCGCGGTTCGAATATCCGATCCTGATCTCGTTCGCCGTCGTCGGCATGATGGTGATGGTCGCGGCGGGCGATCTCATGTCGCTTTACATGGGGCTCGAGTTGCAATCGCTGGCGCTTTATGTCGTGGCGAGCCTGCGCCGCGACAGTGTGAAATCGACGGAAGCGGGCCTCAAATATTTCGTCCTTGGTGCCCTGTCGTCGGGCCTGCTGCTTTACGGCGCCTCGCTGACCTACGGGTTCACCGGCACCACCCATTTCGAAGGCATCATCGCCACGATCAAGGCCGGCCATGTATCGACGGGGCTTCTGTTCGGACTGGTGTTCCTGATCACCGGCCTAGGCTTCAAGGTGTCCGCCGTGCCGTTCCACATGTGGACACCCGATGTCTACGAAGGCTCGCCGACGCCGGTCACCGCTTTTTTCGCCACGGCACCCAAGGTGGCTGCGATGGGCCTGTTCGCCCGGGTCATGCAGAACGCCTTTGGTGCGGCCGTCCATGACTGGAGCCAGATCGTCGCGCTTCTGTCGATCCTGTCGATGTTCCTAGGTGCCGTGGCTGCCATCGGCCAGCGTGACATCAAGCGGCTGATGGCCTATTCGTCGATCGCCCACATGGGCTTTGCGATGATCGGGCTTGCCGCCGGCACGGCGGGCGGCATTCAGGCGATGCTGACCTATATGGCGGTCTATGTGGCAATGAACCTTGGCACCTTTGCCTTCATCCTGTCGATGGAGAAGGGGGGCCACCCGGTCACAGACATCGGCAGCCTTAACATGTATGCCAAGCACCAGCCGGGCAAGGCTATGGCGCTTCTGATCCTGATGTTCTCGCTGGCGGGCGTGCCGCCGATGTTGGGCTTTTTCGCCAAGTTCGCGGTGCTGAAGGCGGCAGTTGATGCCGGGATGGGCTGGCTGGCGGTGGCCGGGGCGGTGGCTTCGGTGATTGGCGCCTTCTATTACCTGCGCATCGTCTTCTACATGTATTTCGGCAAGGACGGCGCCGAGCTTGACAGCCCCATGTCGGCCGTTCAATGGGCGATGCTGATGGGGTCGGCGGCGGTGATGATCCTTGGGGTCATCAACCTCTTCGGGGTCGAAGGGGCGGCAATGGCCGCCGCCGGTGCCCTTGTCAACTGAGGCCTGGCCCGAAGGCGTGGCGCGCCATTTGCTTGCCGAGGTCGACAGCACCAATTCCGAGGCGGCGCGTCTGGCGCCCGGCCTGACCCAGCCAACCTGGATCATGGCGCGCCGGCAGACGGCGGCGCGCGGTCGCCGTGGCCGGGTGTGGGTCAGCCCCGAGGGGAATTTCGCCGCCACGCTGGTCATGCGGCCAACCGGCCCGCTGGCCGAGTCGGCCTTGCGCAGCTTTGTCGCGGCGCTGGCCCTGGCCGACGCATTGGCGGCGCTGTGCGGCCCCGGTGCGACGATCGGCCTGAAATGGCCCAATGACGTTCTGCTGAACGGCGGCAAGGTGGCGGGGATCCTCCTGGAAAGCGCGGGTGCGGGCGGGCATGTCTCGCATCTGATCGTCGGCGTCGGCGTCAATCTGATCGCGGCGCCGCCGCCCGAGGCCGTCGAGCCCGGCGCCATGACCCCCGTGTCGGTGCTGGGCGAAACCGGGATGCGGCTGACCCCGGACGATATGCTGTGTGCGCTGGCCGTTGCCTTTGCCCGGCGCGAGTCGCAGTTCGCAACCTACGGCTTTGCCCCGATCCGCACCGCGTGGCTGGCCCGCGCGGCACGGCTGGGCCAGGCGATCACCGCCCGCACCATGACCGAGACAATCACCGGGGCCTTCGCTACGATTGGCGAGGACGGATCGCTGATCCTTGACACCGCGGGCGGGCGTCGCGCCCTTCCGGCTGCAGACGTGTTTTTCTGAAAGGGGTGCCCCCCATGCTTCTGTGCATCGACTGCGGCAATACCAACACCGTGTTTTCGGTCTGGAACGGTACCCGGTTTCTGGCCACCTGGCGGATCGCCACCCAGCACCAGCGCACGGCCGACGAATATTTCGTCTGGCTTTCGACCCTGATCGAGGCGGAAAAGCTGAAGGTGAACATCTCTCAGGCGATCATCTCGTCGACGGTGCCGCGCGTCGTGTTCAACCTTCGCGTGCTTTGCGACCGCTATTTCCACTGCCGCCCCCTGGTCGTCGGAAAGCCCGATTGCGCGCTGCCGGTGCCACCGCGCGTCGATCAGGGAACGATCGTCGGCCCCGACCGGCTGGTCAATACCGTTGCCGGGTTCGACCGGCATGGCGGCGACCTGATCCTGGTCGATTTCGGCACCGCGACCACGTTCGATGTGGTCGCTACCGATGGCGCCTATATCGGCGGGGCGATTGCGCCGGGGGTGAACCTCTCGCTCGAAGCGCTGCACATGGCCGCGGCCGCCCTGCCGCATGTCGATATCTCCAAACCCCAGCAGATTATCGGCACCAATACCGTCGCCTGCATGCAGTCGGGGGTCTATTGGGGCTATGTCGGGTTGGTGGAAGGGCTGGTGCGGCAAATCCGCACCGAGCGGCGCCGCCCGATGAAGGTAATCGGCACGGGGGGGTTGGCCTCGCTCTTCCAACAGGGCACAGAGGTGTTCGACAGTATCGAGGACGACCTGACCATGCATGGTCTGGTCCTGATCCACCGGCACAATCTGGAATTGGAAAACCTATGAGCAACGAACGCCTGATCTATCTGCCGTTGGGGGGGGCCGGTGAAATCGGCATGAACTGCTATGTCTACGGCTATGGCGCGCCAGACAAGGAGCGGCTGATCGTCGTCGATCTTGGCGTGGCTTTCCCAGACATGGATACCTCGCCCGGGGTCGATCTGATCATGGCCGACATCGATTGGCTGGCCGATAACGCCAAGCGGATCGAGGCGATCTTCATCACCCACGCTCATGAAGACCATGTGGGGGCGCTTGGCCATCTCTGGTCGCGGCTCAAGGCGCCGGTCTATGCCCGCCGCTTCACCGGGGCGCTTGCGGCAATGAAGATGGACGAGGCGGGCCAGCCCGCAGAGACGATCCGCGTGGTCGGCGCCCGTCCGGCCGTGATCGAAGCGGGGCCCTTCAAGGTGCAGTTCGTGCCGGTCAGCCATTCGATACCGGAAAGCGCA
>Ga0209023_10002546_pt1 | contig 22602 bp, 11 predicted proteins | sample LakOneMetagenome_FD_187468 | JGI IMG/M metagenome (GOLD analysis project Ga0209023, IMG submission 187468) | Freshwater and sediment microbial communities from Lake Erie, Canada (SPAdes) (version 2) | ecosystem: Environmental > Aquatic > Freshwater > Lentic | place: Lake Erie, Canada...
TTTTTTCATACTGGTTTGAAATTAACGATTTTTCAATTCTTCATTATTAAATTCAGGCCTGCAGGTAAGCCAGGCAATATTCTCCGGATCTGTAAATAGAAAAGGCTGTTCTGTTTATATTACAGACAGCCTTTTCAATATTTCAAAGAGGTGGCCTATCGTATCAGAACCATCTTGCCATATCCCTTGTTGAAGAATTTATCCGTCTTCGCATCTTCCGATTTAAATTTATCAAGAGATTTGCCATTCAGGTTTGTAAGCACCCGGTACAGGTAAACCCCATTTGCCAGTTTGGCGCCATACATATCGGTACCATCCCATTTGAATTCGGTGATATTTCTTCCTACATGCAATGGGCCCAGTTCGTCTTTGGTTATTTCCCTCACCACTTTTCCGGTAATGGTCAGTATCTGTATCCGCATATTCTGGGGCACTTCACTTCCGGTAATGTAAAACACAAAAGCGGTTGACGTAGTGAACGGGTTTGGATAGTTGAGCAGGTTACTGATCATTGATTTGGTGATCACCGTGAACGTAATGTGGTAATCAATGGCGCCGGCAGTATTACCTACCACGTCTTTACCTGAAACGATCAGTTCGTACTCACCTTCTTCGGGGAAGTACGGCATGAAGTCGATCACCGCTGTATTGTTTCCTGAGGAAAGGTTGGCCGGTGTAAACTTCAGTGTATCGCCGAAATAATACGTACGCAATGAATTATCCTGCAGGTTACGAACCTGTACTTTCAGTAAAGAAGTATCACTCAATGCCATGAAGCGGCTTTCATCTTTCAGGTTAACAAGTATGTGTGGCTTTGCCGACACAATATCCTTGTTGAGAATATGCACGCCATCAAAAGTTACGTCCAGCAGCGGGTTATAATTATCCGGCTTCACATAAAGTTCCTTGAACAGAATGTTATTGAAATGATATTGCTCCGGTTGTGCGCTGTTCGGATTCACATCCACAAAAATGGTATTGGAGCCGGGATAATTTCTTGTATCAATGCGGTAGCTGACAATTAATGTATCGCCCGAAACCAGCACCTTGCCTTTCGACAGCGTGATGGGATGCGGAACATTATTGCGGTCGGTGATAATAAAGTTGAACTGCATGCTGTCTGTGAACGCCGTTTGGCTGATATTCTTAAATGCCAGTTTAAAGTCAACCAGTTCGCCCTGCTCACAGGTATCTTTCATTACGAAAAGTATGTTTGGTGCAACAGCGCCCTCTGGTATGTAATCTGCATTCACCCTCCAGTAGCGCAACTGCTCTGGTGTTGCGTTTACGGAATCTGTGTTCAGCATCTTCAATTTTAAATAAGGGTATGTGCTGGCATTGATCCAGCTTAATGAAGTATCCGTAGCCGGTTTTACAGTAGCCAGCAGATCCATAGCACCCAATGAAGTGATACCATAAACCTGTACCGCAACCGAATCGCTTGTCGGGTTCTCCAGTGCGGTTCCACGCCAGTGCAGGGTATTCCATTGCCGGGCCGGGCCAAGCCTGTCAGACAGGATCTCACCGCTAAGGTGATTACCTACTGTATAAAAACTTACGTCGAGTTTATCGCTGGGCTGCAGTGCAAAAGTTTGGTTCACTGCACCCGGTGTTCCTTTCTTGTAAACAAATACAAAGGGTAAAAGCGATTTAATGGAATCAATATACGTGAATCCTGCGTTCCGCAAACTGTGATAGAGTGACTTACCTGAACCATTTGTTAACGTATCTGCCTGCCAGGCCGGCGGGAAAAATGTGAATGGAGCAGCAGGGCTGTTTGTTACAACAACATAGTTCCCGTTCTGAATAATATTGTCAATGAAGTTCATTGCATTATTCCTTTCGGCAGTAGTGGTAAGTTTAAAATGGAAGAAGCCCGGCAGTACGGTATTGTTAATTGGTATCGGCCTTACACTGCCATATAAACCGGATGTTCCGTTATCAACATTAACCCAGGCTTTTTTAGTAACCGTATCGATCACATAAAACCGCAACACCTCACTGTTGGGGCCCAAACCCGGTCCATAGAAACCGGCCTGCTCAAGCAACCCGTCGTTACGGAGTGAATAGTCGTTGGTTTGGTTTGCAGCAGGATATACACCCGTTCGTACATTAAACTCGATGGGCCGGGTCAGGAAACGCATCACCCGGTCGTTGCCAAGCTGCATGTTGGTAAATGTGTTTTTCTGCATCTGGTAATAATGCGACTGGTTAAAACCGGCCGAACTGTTTGCCAGGTATATGAAGGAGAAATCATTCCAGATATAGTTATTACCCGATGTAGGCACCGTTGTTGTCCGCCAGTAATAGACCGTACTGTCGGTGAACGTGATATTTGATGGTGTGAATTGTATTACACCACCCTTGCCGGATACATTGTAAGCTTTTTTAAATGCGGAATTGAAAAGTTCGGTGGTATCGATCTCCATTATATATTGGCGCAGGTCACTTAACGGGTTTGCGGTACTGGCATAAAAACTGATGTTCTGCTGATTGATGATGGAATAATTGTAGGGGGAGATGGGCCTCAATTCGTCTTCAAAAATGTAAAAATCTTTGGTAAGGGTATTATTCAATTCCGACAATTCATCAATACGGCCATCCACATCCAGTGTTACGATCAGTTTATTGAGTCCTTTATCAGTAAGCGGGTTTATCGGTACCGTAAGGCTTACCGAATCCATATACATGGTTGCGGGAACCAGCTTGTTGTATAAAACACGGATGCTGTCGTTGGGCAGTTTCTGTTTTATTGTCACCCGCATAGAGTCTCTTATCGACCTTCCGATATTCATATACTTTACATCTACCTGGAAAGTATTGGCAGCAACGGTAATGATGGTAGGCGTGAATTTCACTAACTGGTCTTCTATCACATAGTCTGGTTTTGCATGTGCATTTATCCGCAAGGCCGGGTCGCCATGCAGGTTTACTTCCTCCAGGTGAATACGGGTATAGAAATCAAGGCTGTTGGGATTACCGCCTAACAGTTGTAAGGTTTGTTTTATCTGGTTACCGATGGTATTACCATACATGTCTTTACAGAAATTATTGAAAAGACTTGTATTGTAATAATTGAGGAACGGGGCAATACCAAAGTGTGTACTTCCCAAAAATCCAATACTTCCCTGGTGATCGAGGAAGATATATTTTTCAGAAAGCGACATGCCGGAATACCCGTTAACCCGGTTGGGGCTATAGGTAAAAAAGTTACCCACGGTACATCCGCTCACGTGCATGAAGGGATATTTTCCGTAGTTCTGGTATGTCTCGGGATAGTTAAGGTTGATCGCCAGTTCATTGGCTGATGAGTGGCCAAAATATTTAACATAGCTCAGCCCTTCCTGGAAAAGCTCACTGATGCGCTGGCTCTGTTGCTGCTCGATGGTAACTACCGATGTTTTGGCAAAGGTTTCAACATGAGCGCCAAATAAGGTATCCTCTGCAATGGCCTTATACCCGTTCATGTATATGAGGAAGTCTGCATTTTCTGTACTGTCAGATCCACCAATGGTGTGCAGCATATTCTTCATCCAGCCCTTATCGGCAATGGTCTGGCTGGTTGATTGCTGAACCTGTTCATATTGTTTCATTTTGTCCAGGTAAATGCCAACCTCGTTTCCATTTATAGCACCCAAACGGCCGATCGGTACCAATGGAACATTACTACCGGGCAGGCAGGACAATAAGACATCCGAGGCCGGCCATCCAAAAGTCTGCACCAGGTCTATCTGCTCTGCAATAGGATTGCTTTGGTTAGCGGCATAATCAATATAACTTAATCCACGGCCGATGATGAAAATGTATTTAGGTGTTACACTGAAATTTTGTACGGCATACTGAATAAAATCACGTATGGCTGCCGGGTGTTTCTTTATCCCGAATCCAAACTGGTCATTCAGTTCATCAATGCTGTATATTTTGGCATTGAAGCTGCCGCCTGCTATCGAACTCCGGTACTGCCGGTACAGGTCAACATTATTAACCCCGCTTCCGTTGTTATACAAAACAGGATTGCTTATGATTAGGTAATCGCCCTGAAGCGATGTGTTTGCAAAATTTGTAAATGTTTTACTGGTAACAGATGTTACTAAATTGATGTTGGAAACATCCTGGCTTACCAGGTTAAACTTTCTTAATGTATCTGATGAAGCAGGCAATGCAAATTTTACCTGGCCCGGGGTGCTGATATCGCCCAGGTATCTCCTGCCTTCGTTATAATCGTAAAGAATGGGTGCAATGCCATTGCTGTTGAAATTGGTTATCACCAGGTAATTGCCCACATTGCTGTTCTTCAGTTCAAAATAAAAATTCTTTTCATTGTTGAAATTGAACGTGGCCGGGTACGTAACCGTAAAACAACTTACCACGATGCGGTCGTTTGCATTACTTGAATTGCCACCAACAGATACCGGCAGGTTGGTAGCACTTGCAAGAAGTGATAAAGGCAGGTTCCGGATGGTATCTTTATGATAATTAAAATACGGCATGGGGGTTTGTGAAATGACCGTACTATAAAATTTTGCCACCAGGTCTCTTGTATAAAGTGCATTTCCTGCAGCCGCCATGGTAAACGTTACGCTGTTGGCCGGTCCCGCTGCATAGCGGTTCATGTTCTGCAGGTCTTTTGAAACGGCGCAACATGGTGCAGCATCATTACTGGTCCAGCCTTCGCCTATATCATAGGCAGATGAGTAAACATACTCACCGATAACGGCTGCATATCCTTTATTTACCTGTTGCCGGTAATGCGTTTCTATCCGGCGCATAAAATAAGGATCAGCAGGCAATACATTGCCCGCTGTATTATTTACCGATGCGGCATAACGCAGGTTGCCCCCGGCAGGATTTACGGTAAGAAAATAAGAAACCGTATCAGTTTCGAGGCTGTATTTATCACAAAGCTGGTAGTCGGGATTGCGATAGAGCGCTTTGTCTGGCTTACCATCATTCATTTCTCCCCAGAACTCCAGGTAATCGCCCGAACCCAATATCCCTGTGGGAACTGATGTGTACATACGCACTTCTTTGCCATTACGCCATAGCTGAAAATTCTGTGCAGGCACATTTGCCAGGCCCGCCGCGGCCAGAACCGGCTGGGGAATACGGGTAAGAGTATCCTTGGCAAGTTTGAATTTATAATACGTCTTGTTATAATCGATCCAGCTGTTGTTTAATTGCGAATAACCGGCGGTTGCCAGTAAAACAACAAGGAAGGTTAATAAAATTTTTTTCATACCGGTTTGAAATTTTTATTCAGTTTCTTTTTTGCCTGCTATATTCAGCCGTAAGGAAAATACATGCGTATATAATGGGTTCGACTGGTTGGCCAGGTTTGTAAAAGCATAATCGATCATTACATTCTTCAACTTAAATCCGGCACCAACACCCGGCTGGTATATCCACACTTTTTTCTGGTTGGTGGTATCTCCGTCTTTAATTGCTTTTTGAAAATTGCTGATGCCCGCCCTGATAAAAAACACATCTTTTATGTTTGCTTCCAGGCCGATATGCGGATCAACACTTATTGTGTTCCCGCTGAGTACGGTGTTTCTTTTCCCATCAAAGGTCACATCGGCATTCAGCTCAGCCATCAGGCTTACTGAATTACCCAACCTGAAATCATATCCTCCGCCCACGATCACCCGGGGGGCAGTAAGTTCGGTAGACTTAACGGGTATATCATTCTTAGTGAGGTATAGTACTTCCTTCTCCTGGTCGGTGAATTTAAATGACCAGGCATTAAAGGTAGTGGTGATGTCACGGGCAACTATTCCAAAATGGCTGCGCTTGCCGTGGTACTGCAAACCGGCATCCAGGCCAAAGCCCCAGGCTGTTGCAAAACTTCCTATTTTACGATAGATGACCTTGGCATTGATACCAAAGCTCAAATTACTTGTTTCGGTGGTTCTGATATTCTGTGCAAACGAAAGCAACAAGGCCCAGTCGGCCACTGTAAATGTTTTTATGTTATCATAGTTGATGCTTCCATCAGGTTCTACCAGGTTCAGTGTATTTGGAATTTCATCTACGGCAAACCGCATCAAAGATATTCCCAATGCACGCCTGTTATCCTGGATCGGGATGCCGGCAGACAGGTAATCGTATTTGGCAATGCCGCTGAAATATTCCGCATGCATCAAACCCACCGATGGATGATCTTTTATCCCGGTCAAACCCGCCGGGTTCCAATAGCCGGCCGTTTCATCTTTTGTTGATGCGATCTGTGCACTTCCCATGGCTAAGCCCCGGGCACCGGCACCAACGTTTAAAAACTCATTTGAATATTTTCTGAACTGCGAATGACAGGGGATTGAAATAGCCAACAGGGCTAATAGGCATATAAACAGGTAGCTTCTCATAATGTCATCAGGTTAGTTTTTGCTTTTTATGGGGGTGGATTCTGATAAAACGTAATTATACTTGGTAAATTGTGTACATATAATAATATAAAATTAAGTCTATTCGGGCATATTCAGGCCGGGCTTTCTCAAATTCCGGTTCCCTGCCGGGAAACGGGGATCCGCTGCAAATAAAGACGCTCATTGGCCGCAAAAAGATGCCTTAGAAGAACGAAAAAACCTTGTAAATGTTGGCCCGATAGCCGGGTTAATCTATCCACAAGAGGTCTGCTTCAAGGAAGTTATCATTTTATCAATTTTTATGAGCATTTTTGCCGGAACGAAATACGTAACCCGGATCTATAAGGTTTGATCTTAAAAACTTTCTGAAGAACATGCATTCTTTAATCGACGAATTACAATGGAGGGGGATGATACAGGATATTATGCCCGGCACAAAAGATCAATTAGACAAGGAAATGACCACCGCCTATATTGGCTTTGACCCTACGGCCGACAGCCTGCACATAGGAAGCCTGGTACCCATTATATTACTGGTTCATTTGCAAAAAGCCGGACATAAGCCCATTGCCCTCGTTGGCGGAGCCACCGGTATGGTGGGCGACCCCAGCGGCAAGAGTGAAGAACGGAACCTGCTGAGTGAAGACGTGCTCAATCATAATGTGGCTTGTGTAAAAGCACAACTGGAAAAATTCCTGGACTTCGATAAAAGCAAACCGAATGCAGCAGAAATGGCCAACAACTACGATTGGTTCAAAGAATTTTCTTTCCTCAATTTCATCAGGGATGTGGGCAAGCACATCACCGTGAATTATATGATGGCGAAAGACAGTGTGAAGAAAAGACTGGAAGGAGAGAACGGGATGAGCTTTACCGAATTCACTTACCAGTTGGTGCAGGGATATGATTTTTACTGGCTATACCAGAACAAGAACTGCAAACTGCAGATGGGGGGCAGCGATCAGTGGGGAAATATTGTTACCGGCACCGAACTCATCCGCCGGAAATGCGGCGGCGAAGCATTTGCCTTTACCTGCCCGCTGATAAAAAAAGCCGATGGCGGCAAGTTTGGCAAGACTGAGCAAGGTAATATATGGCTGGATGCAAATAAAACATCGCCTTACCAGTTTTACCAGTTCTGGCTTAATGCAAATGATGCCGATGCAGAAACATGGATCAGGATTTTTACGTTCCTTGACCAGCCGGCCATTAATGAATTAATTGCCGAACAGAAAAAAGATGCTTCAAAAAGAGTATTGCAAAAAGCACTGGCAAAAGAAGTGACCATACTTATACACGGTACCGATGAATACAATAAGGCAGTAGAGACCACCGAAAAATTATTTGCCAATCAGAATGCTCCTGCAGAAAGCCTGAGTATAGCAGACCTGGAAGGTATGGATGGTGTGATGAAGATGGATCTTGCAAAGGAAAAAATGGCATCGGGTATTGACGTGGTATCCTTCCTGGCTGAGTGTGCTGTTTTTCCCAGCAAGGGTGAAGCAAAAAAAATGATACTGGGCGGAGGGGTTAGCATCAACCGGAAGAAAGTAGAAAGTACGGATATGAAAGTAGATAACTCCCTCTTGCTTCATAACAAATACCTGCTTGTGCAAAAAGGAAAAAAGAACTATTATCTTATAAACGTCATTTAAAAAAGAGCCCCTGTTACCAGGGGCTCTTTTAAAATACGGTCTATTGTTTTTTAGGTTCAGCGGGTTTGCCACTGAGGTGTTTGTCGAAAAACTTTTCCATCGCCTTATAAAAATCTATTCGGTTGTTCTCGTTATGAAATCCATGGCCTTCGTCATTCTTAACCATGTATTCAACTGATACGCCTCTTTTCTTCAAAGCCTCCACCATCTGGTCGCTTTCATCTTTATTTACCCTTGGGTCGTTAGCACCCTGTGCAATAAACAGGGGAGCTTTTATATTTCCGGCATGCAGTACCGGCGAAGCCGCTGCAAGCAGAACGCTGTCCTTTTTCGGATCGCCGACCAATTCATAAAACATGGCTTTGTATGGTTCCCAGTAAGGCGGGATGGTTTTCATGAATGTGAACATGTTTGCCACACCCACATAATCAACTGCACAGGCATACAGATCAGGCGTGAAGGTAACACCGGCCAGCGTTGCATAACCACCATAGCTGCCGCCATAAATTGCCACCCGTTTCTTGTCAGCAATTCCTTCTTTTATCAGCCAGTTCACACCATCTGTAATGTCATCCTGCATCGCTTTGCCCCATTGCTTCTGGCTCTTCAGCCAAAATTCCTTTCCGTAACCGGTGGAGCCACGAAAATTCATTTGTAAAACCCCGTAACCACGGTTGGCAAGAAGTTGCGCTTCCGGATTGAAACCCCAGGCATCCCTTGCCCACGGGCCACCATGCGGATTAACCACAACTGGAATATTCTTAGCCTCCACTCCCTTGGGTAAGGTCAAATATCCATGAATGGTTAAGCCATCCCTTGATTTATATTCTATAGGCTTCATGGTAGCCATGTAGTCTTCCTTCAAACCGGGAAATGCATCTGCAAGAAATTTTGTATTGCCGGTTTTTTTATCATAGAAATAATACCGGGCAGCTACCTTATCGTTCCCGGTCCACACTATGAATTTATCTTCCTCATTATTATTTCCATACAGGCCTATCTCGTATCCCCTGAATTTTTCTTTCATCTGGTTGAATTCTGTTTCAGATTCTTTGTCCAGGAAATATCTTTCCCCTTTCCAGGAAGTATAATTTGCACTGGTCAGCACTTTTCTTTTCTCTGAGTAGCTGAGTCCGTCTACATCATAATCGGGATTCTGGTAAATTTCCTTTACTTCTTTCCGGGCTGCGAGGTCATATTCCACAATCGCCTGTTTATCTCTTCCGATATTCGTTGACACATAAATGTTCTTATTATCGAAAGTGAAAAACTGGATCGAAAACTGGTCTTTATATGTAGTAGTGAGGATTGAATCGAACGGATCTGCTTCCGTGGCCCGGTGGTAAAAAGTTGTATTTACGCCATCCGTTTTTGTAGCTATGCGTATGATACCTGTATGGTCGGTGAACCAACTATCGTAGTTTTTATCATTCTTATATAAAACATTCATCTCGCCGGTCTCAATATTGATGCTGTAAGGATCAAAATAACGGTTATCTCTTTTATTCAATCCAATCATCACTTCTTTCTCTTTGCCGGGTATATAACGCCAGCTATCAAATATCTCCGTTCTTACTTTTGGGAACGGGGTCAGGGCTTTCATGTCTTTACCATCAAAAGCAACAGAAAATAATTGAAAATTTTCATCCCCGCCTACGTCTTGCAAATACAGTATCCGGTTCCCCTTCCACTGGTACTGGTAAATATTACGTAGGGTATCATTGGTTACCGGAATAGCAACGCTGTCAGAAATCTTCCTGACAAATATATTAGTATGCCCGTTATGCGGCGACAGGTAAGAGATGTATTCCCCATCGGGTGAAATACGCCAAGCGAACTTTTCAGGATTTTTAAAGAACTCTTCCACTGCGATCAGGGGTGGTTTTTCTTCTTTTTCCGTTTTTGATGTGCAGGCTGCTGCAGTGATCAGTAATAGCGATAGCAGCCAAAGTGTTTGTTTTTTCATGAACTTCATAGCGTTTGTTTGTTGGTGAGTAAAAGACGTGGGGCCCGGGCAAGCAGGTGCTGAAGATATATCTTTTTTTATATACTTGTGAAAGCAGAAATGTTAAAGCGATTGTAACACTTTCCATATTTCATCGGCCACCAATTGATTACCCTTTGCATTCAGGTGCACCCGGTCGGTGGTCAGGATACCAGACTCTTTGTTACCCGGGTTGTTCTTCAGGTTATAGTCGAGGAAGGCTTTACGAAGATCAACCAGCGGCAGGCTATTTTTTGCGGCAATATCCCTTATGATGCTGCTGTACTTATTGAGGTCGCCATCCTGTTCATTGCTGAAATCGGTGCGTTCGCCGATCACCGCCGGCGTACAGAGAATGGCTTTGATATTCTTCTCCGCCAGCTTTTTAATGATGGCAGTATAAAACCGTTCAAACTTATCTGCATCGGTGCCGGTGCCCCCGGTTCTTTTATGCCACACATCATTCACGCCAATATAAATAACAACGATGGCTGGTTCTTTTTTCAATACATCATCTTCCAGCCGGAGGTACAGGTCGTAAATTTTGTTTCCGCTTACACCGGATCCTGCCAATTCGTAATTGCTGCCAAGCCCCTGTGCATTGACCATCGAATCCATCCGTACGATATACCCGCCTGGTTTCACCCCGGCTTCGGTAATGGAGTCTCCAAAAAAGATGACCCGTTTTTTTAAAGGGGAAGGCATAAGAAAGGCAATTAGTGCAAAAATAGCCGTAAACAAAAAAGTCTTCATCAAAAAAAAATTAATTCAGCAAATGTCTTCTTTCTTTATAAACTTTCCATACAAATTCACCAAATAATGTATTGGCCCAGGCAAACCACTTCCGGGTAAATTTTGCAGCATCGTCTTTATGGAAGGATTCATGTATGAACCCGGTCCCGGCATGAGTCTTCTGCAACATGTCAAGGCACTTCTTTATTTCTTTATCATCGCTGCTTGTTAACCCCCGCATAATAATGCTCATCGGCCAGATATAATCCATGCCCACATGCGGGCCACCAATGCCTTCGGCTGCTTTGCCTTTGAAGAAGAAAGGATTGTTTTCAGACAGGACAAATTGCCTTGTATTTTGCATGACTCTGTTCACTTCATTTTCCTCACTTGCAAGATATGGCAACGCTAACAATGAAGGAATATTTGCATCATCCATTAAATTATAACTCCCAAATCCATTTATTTCGTAAGCGTAGATAACCCCGAATTTTTCGCTCTCAATTTTGCCGTATTCTTTTATTGCATTTACTATTGAATTCGCAATTTCAAGTGAGTCTTTTTTTAAAGCGGTGGATAAATTAAGTTCTGGGCCCATTTCATTAATTAAATATGAAAGTGCAATTACAGCAAAGAAATTGCCAGGTATATTAAACGGGAAAACCGTCGCATCATCACTCGGCCTGAACATAGAATGTATGAGCCCGATCTTTTTTGTGGGATAACCATACCCGCCCAATGGCACCCCATCGGTTGCCCAACTGGTTGTACGTTCAAATTTATACGGACCGTTATTTTCCAGGCGCTGCTGTTCTTTAAAGGTTTTTACGATGAGCCGCATCGCCTCCTGCCAGTCCTTATCAAAAACAGAAACATCACCTGTTTCTTTCCAATAGCCATAACTCAACCGTATCGGGTAACACAAACTGTCTATCTCCCATTTGCGTTCATGAATGCCGGGTTTCATGGTTGTCTTATCATCCTTCCATTCGCTGATCTTCGTTTCGTCTTTATAAAATGCATTGGCATAAGGATCTTTCAAAATGCATTTTACCTGGCGGTTGATGACGCCTTTGATCAATTCCTGCAGGTTCCGGTCTTCCTTCATCAGCGGCAGGTAGGGCCATACCTGTGCCGATGAATCCCGCAGCCACATGGCATCAATATCGCCGGTAATGACAAATGTATCGGGCTTGCCATTGATGATCTCAAAGTCAACCGTGGTATCCAATGTATTGGGGAAACAATTTTCGAACAGCCAGGCAATTTCCTTGTTGCCGGCATTCTTTTTTATATCAGCGATCAGTTTTTCAACAGCGGGGCTTTTAAACTTACGCAGGTTTTCGGGGGTTCTTACAACAGGAAAATCATTGTTCGTTTTTGCGAAAGAAAGGTCACTCATTAAAATGGCTGCAGAGGCAAGCGATGTTTGCCTTATAAATTTTTTCCGGTTCATACCGTTAAGGTAAAAAGAAAAATGCATCCCGGCGGCGGATGCATTCTCTTATTTTATGCAGATCGTTTTATTCCACTTTCACCTGTTTCTTTATCACCGAACCATCACCGGCTTCCATTAAAAATTTACGTTCTTTTATTAAGTAGCCATTGCCATGTTCACAAAAATGAACTTTTAAATTTTCTATGCTGATGGGATTGCCGTCGGGTATGTCGGCGATGTTTGAATGCAGCATCTCATGCCCGTCGATGATCATCACCAGTCCGCTGCCGATGGCTTCCATCTTATTGCCACCTGTTACCAGCATGGCGGTGTCTTCTCCCAAACCAATGCCGATGCAGGCCGGGTTACTGGCAACGGCCTGGGCCAGCCGTACAAACCGTCCCCTTTTTTCAAAATGCGAATCAAATATCACATTATCCATGAACCCGAGGCCCGTAGTTATCTTCACTTCACTTTTTAAATGTGCCCGGGCCGCATTGCCTTCATAGATCATGGTATTGCTCATGGCCATGGCGCCTGCCGAGGTTCCGGCAATGAGAAAGCTTTCATCATTCAGGTAGCGTTCCATGATCTTCTGAAAAATTGCCGTACCGCCAAATGTGCTGCTCAGCCTTAACTGGTTACCGCCGCTGAACATTACTACGTCGCAGGCTTTTATGCGTTCAAGGTATTCGGGATTATTGGTATCGGCCCGGTTGCGGATGTGCATCACACCGATATCGGTGCAGCCGATCTTTCCAAAAGCATTCAGGTAATTGTCGCCCACTTCGTAAGGGATGGTGCTGGCTGTGGTGATCACTTCAATCCGGGAAAGCGGGCCGGAAGCGGATTCTTCCACTATACGGCGAAGGATGCCGAGTTCAAAAAAGTTGAGGTTGTTGCGATGGATCTCTCCTTTCTCCAGGTCTGTTCCCTTATCTTCTGCTCCTCCAATCGCTATCAGTTTTCCTTTAGCAAATTGCATTTAATCTTTTTATGATTAACGCAAAAATAAGGTAATTCGTGTTTGAGGGAGAGAAACTACTTATTAAGGGTTGTTAATTAATGGGTGTTGAAGATGGTTGAACGTTGTTGAAGCTTGTTGAAAATTATTGAAGACGTTAAGGGCATTGCTTATCTTCAACAATTTTCAACCACATTCAACGATCTTAAACGGCTTTCTAGGTTTTCGCAAACTTTTCAATCCCTTCCACCAGCCTGTCTAAATTCTTCGTACTGGTATATACATTGGGGGTGATGCGTACCCCGCTGATGTTTTCCCACTCAATGCCCACGCAATGGATCTTGTAATTGGTCCACAGGTAACTGTCGAGTTCTGCCGGCTTCTTCCCTTCCACGCTCACCAGGCCAATGGCACAACCGAATTCTTTTTTAAACGAAGTATGCAGTTTCACTTTGGGAATGTCTTTTACTTTACCCATCCAGTAATTTTTCAGGTATAGCAACCGTTCTTCTTTCCTTTTGGCGCCGATCATATCGTAAAAATCGATCGCCTTATCAGTCGCTTCTTCAATGAAGAATGGACGGGTGCCCAAATGTTCAAACTTGCGGATATCATCTTCTTCCTTTTCACCGGCGCCAAACAAGGGCCAGATGTTCTTTATCTTTTCTTTACGCACATACAGGAGCCCGGTGCCGATGGGTGCGCCCAGCCATTTGTGTAAACTTGTTCCAAAATAATCGCAGTTGAGATCGGGAATTAAAAATTCAAACTGTGCAAACGTATGTGCCCCATCCACCAGCACATCTATATTTCTTTTTTTTGCCGCATCGGCGATCTTACGAACAGGCATCTTCTGCCCGATCCAGTTTATCATGTGGGTGATCTGCACCACTTTTGTTTTTGCAGTGAACGCATCGGTGTATTGTTTCACCAGATAACTTTCATCTTCGCTCGGCAATTCTAAATTTATCCAGACCAGTTTTATACCTTCCCGTTTCTCCCGTTGTTTCCAGGCGCCGATCATGTTGGGATAATCCTGTTTGCTCAATACCACTTCATCGCCTGCTTTCAGATCCAAGCCAAAAATTACGGTCTCCAATGCTTCCGAAGCATTGCGGTGTAAAGCGATCTCTTCTTTATCACATCCGGCCAGTTGGGCAAGATTTTTACGTAACGGTTCCCTCCCCTGGTCGATGATGCGCCACATAAAATAACTGGGGCCTTCATTGCAGAAGTCGTAATTCGTTTTCAATGCATCGGCCACCGTTTTTGGCGCAGGCGATACCCCTCCGTTATTTAAATTGATGAAATTGGGTGCAATGGTATAAGACTGCTGCACATAATGCCAGAACTCCTCGTCGGTTGCCAGGTCGGAAGGATCCACGGCCGCCGCATTCTTTAATGCAGACTGCAGGTCGCGGCTCCAGGCCGGCTGAATAAGGTTTGCAGCAAGTGCAGAGGCAGACAATATCCCCACTTTATTAAGGAAAGAACGGCGGTTGCTCATGTGTTTGATTTAGGATTACAATGTACAAATTTTGTTTTTTGCAAAGCAAGATGATTGTGCTAATTTTCATTTTTGGGTATTCTGCCACAGAAGCACAGAAACACAGACGTTTTCTTCGCTAATATCAAAGATCCCCAATGATTTGCCGTACAAGAGTGCGACGCAACGATGATGCTATGAAAAACAAATGCCCGGAACCACAAACCATAAACACCAAACCTACCTGCCGGATAGGCAGGCTATAAACTGTTTTTATTTATGAAGATCGTTGAAATCAAAGTGCTTAAAGGGCCTAACTACTGGAGCGTTCGCCGTACCAAACTGATACAGATGAAACTCGACCTGGAGGAGATGGAGCAGCGCCCCACCAATTCCATTGATGGTTTCAGGCAGCGGCTGGAAGCAATGTTCCCTACGATGATAGAACACCGTTGCAGCGTGGGTACCCGGGGCGGCTTTTTTGAAAGAGTGGAAGAAGGTACCTGGATGGGACATGTGATCGAACACATTGCACTCGAGATACAAACCCTTGCCGGTATGGATGTAGGATTTGGAAGAACAAGGACAGCCAATGAAAAAGAAGGCGTGTACTATGTATGCTTCACCTATATGGAAGAAGACGCCGGTGTATATGCCGCAAGAGCAGCGGTGCGTATTGCACAGGCATTAACGGATAATACCGTGTACGACTTGAATGAAGACATTCAAAAACTTCGGGAGATACGGGAAGATACCCGGCTCGGGCCTTCCACCGGCTGCATCGTGGACGAAGCAGCAAAAAGAAATATCCCTTACATACGATTGAACAAACAAAGCCTGGTGCAACTGGGTTACGGTGTTTATCAAAAAAGGATACGGGCAACCATTGCATCCACCACTTCCAACATCGCCGTTGATATTGCTTGTGATAAAGAAGAAACAAAATTACTTTTAGAAGCAGCCGAAATTCCGGTGCCCAGAGGAACCGTGATACGGACCGAAGCCGGCCTTGATGAAGCGATACAGAAATTTGGTTACCCGCTGGTATTAAAACCCATTGATGGTAACCATGGAAAAGGAAATACAACCAACATTACCAACCGGGAACAGGCCATCAAAGCATTTGAAGCGGCCAAACAATATGGCCGCAATGTGATCGTAGAACGTTTTATCACGGGCTATGATTTCCGGTGCCTCGTGATCAACAATAAATTTATCTGTGCCGCCTTGCGAACACCGGCATCGGTTGTGGGCGATGGGGTACATAATATTCAGTGGCTGATCGATGAAACCAACAAAGACCCACGCCGTGGTTATGGCCACGAAAAAGTACTTACACAGATAACCATCGACCAGTTCACTCAAAAAATGCTGGATGATGCGAACATTACGCTGGAAACAATTCCGGCAAAAGGTGAACGTGTTCTGTTAAAACCAACGGCCAACTTATCAACCGGTGGCACATCAACCGATGTTACCGATGAAGTACATCCAACCAATGTATTCATGTTTGAACGCATTGCAAAGATCATTGGCCTGGATATTTGCGGCATTGATGTGATGGCAACCGACCTGCGTACGCCGGTAAATGAAAATGGCGGTGCCATCCTGGAAGTAAATGCAGCGCCTGGTTTCCGCATGCACATTGAACCGGCCGAAGGCTTGGCAAGAAATGTGGCCGAGCCGGTGATCGATATGCTCTTCCCCAAAGGAAGTGTGGGACGGATTCCCATCATTGCCGTAACGGGTACCAATGGCAAAACAACCACTACAAGATTAACGGCTCATATTGCAAAGAGCGCCGGTAAAAAAGTGGGTTATACCACCAGTGATGGCGTGTACATACAAAACCAGCTGATGATGAAGGGCGATTGCACCGGGCCGATCTCATCCACCTTTGTTTTAAAAGACCCGACGGTTGATTTTGCCGTGCTGGAATGTGCAAGGGGTGGTATTTTAAAAAGCGGACTTGCTTTTCAGAATTGCGATATAGGTATTGTAACAAACGTGGCCGCCGATCATATTGGCCTGGGAGGAATTTACACGGTGGAGCAAATGGCGAAGGTAAAAGCCGTTGTACCCGAAACGGTTTTTCCGCATGGCTTTGCCATTTTGAATGCCGAAGATGACCTGGTGTATGCCATGAAGAATGATCTTAAGTGCAACATCGGGTTATTCAGCATGGATGAAAATAATCTACGGATAAAAGAGCATTGTGCTGCCGGCGGACTGGCTGCTGTTTATGAAAACGGGTTTGTAACCATCATGAAAGGCAACTGGAAGATCCGGGTGATGGCGGCAAAAGACATTCCGCTTACTTACGAAGGAAAAGCCGTGCATAATATTGCCAACTGTTTGCCGGCTGTGCTCGCTACTTATTTATATCGTGACATTACCATTGATGATATAAAACTCGGCCTGCAAACCTTTATGCCCGGTGAAGCACTGACACCCGGCCGTTTGAATTTCTTCCACTTTAAGAACATTACGTTCCTCGCCGATTTTGCACACAACCCCCATGGATTAAAACTGCTCTGCGATTTTGTAAGCAAACTCGATTACAAAACAAAGATCGGTGTTATCAGCGGCACCGGTGACCGGCGGGATGAGGACATCATGGAACTGGGAGAGATCTCTGCGCAATACTTCGACCAGATCATCATACGCTGCGACAAGAATTTGCGTGGCCGCACCGCCGATGAGATCATCAGCCTGTTGAAACAAGGCATCGATAAAGTGAACCCGCATGTACCTACTCTTACCATCGCCAATGAGAATGAAGCGCTGGAATATATTTATGCCAACCAGGTACCCGGCGCTTTATATACCATCATGTGCGATGTGGTAGCCGGGGCATTGGACAAGATAAAGGAACTGAAGGCAAGGGAAGAGAGAGGATAAATTTCATTTGGCACATTTTTCTGCTGAAGTTATTTTTGCAATCCAATCATTGGGTCATGGTGTAACGGTAGCACTACAGATTCTGATTCTGTCTGTCTGGGTTCGAAACCTAGTGACCCAACTTAACCCGCCCACGGCGGGTTTTTATTTACGTTGAACCACGTAGACACATAGTGAACATAGAAAATATGCATAGAATCTTATGCAAGGCATATATTTCCCATGTGCCTATGTGGTTCAACCGGGCAGACTCTTGCTTCCTTTTGGCTGAAAAGCGATGAACCCTTATTTTTGCAGCCGATTTTGCAATGGGTTATGGTGTAAAGGTAGCACAACAGATTTTGATTCTGTTTGTCTAGGTTCGAATCCTAGTAACCCAACAAAAGGAACTGGAGTGATTCAGTTCCTTTTTGTTTATGGCATGTCCATATCTTAGATATTACGATTTTTAATCCCCTGAAGGATTCCTTGCCGTTTACTACCCGTTTTGAGCTAAAAAAATTATCTTTGTCCGCTTGCATGAAGCGTATTTTTATCATCATACCACTACTGAGCAGTATCACTGTTTTTTGCCAATACAACTTCTATTTTGGCAACATACACAGTCATACCTCCTATTCAGATGGGAATAAGGACAGTGCGACCACAGGCTACAATAACCCAGGCAGCGATTACAACTATGCCAAAGCCAGCTACCACATGGATTTTTTAGGCATTGCAGAACATAACCACTACAGTTCAAATAATAATCCGGGCATGCATGTGGCGCATTACCCGATGGGACTTTACCAGGCAGACACGGCCAATCAGAACGGAAGTTTTGTTGCCATGTTCGGGATGGAATGGGGAACCATCAGCCAGGGGGGGCACGTGGTTGTTTATGGCGTACCCCAGCTTATTGGCTGGGAAAGCGGCAGCGGCGGATGGGGGCCTACCAACAACTATGATATTTATTGTAATAAAGGTGACTTTACGGGTTTCTGGCCGATAGTAAGAACCTTTTCAGCAGGTTTTTGTACGCTTGCCCATACGCAAAGCGGTGATTACGGAAACCTGCTTGATGGCGCTGCATACAATGCCAATACCGACAGCGTGATCACCGGGCTAGCCATCCGAAGCGGCAGCGCCATGTCAACCACCACCAATTATACCGATCCACCGGCTACTTTATACGAATCGAAATTTTTAAAAGCACTTGCTCTCGGATACCATCTTGGCCCTACCATCGATCATGATAACCATTATACCACTTTTGGACGAACCAATAAAGGTCGTACGGTTGTATTGGCAAGAGCATTGAACCGCGACAGCATCATGGCGGCGTATAAAGCGATCCGTTTTTATGCATCAGACGACTGGAATGCACAGGTAAATTTCACCATTAATGGGAACGTGATGGGAACGGTAACTACCACCGGGCTCAATTCGTCCATTTCAGTTATTGTTACTGATCCCGATGCCCCGGGAGATCCTAATGACAACATCAACAAGATCGAAATATTTTACGGCATCCCCGGCAGCGGAAACAATGCCACGCTGTTAACTTCCAACACAGGCAGTACGTCGCTGAGTTATGCGCACATCACAACCATAAACACCGGTTACTATTATTATGCAAAGATCACCCAGGCAGATGGCGACATCATCTGGACCTCTCCCATCTGGATCAACCGCATTGCCACCGTGGTTCCGCTTGAACTTACAAAATTTACCGGCCAGCAAGAGGGCGAACTGATCAAATTAAACTGGGCAACAGAGAATGAGATCAACGTGAGTCATTTTGAAATTCAGCATTCTGCCGATGGCATCAATTTTGAAAAGATCGGGACCGTTTCCAGCAAATATTTAACTACGGCCACTGATTACGATTTTATTGATGCATCGCCGGTAAAAGGAATGAACTTCTACCGCCTGAAACAATTTGATAAAGACGGCCAGTTCAAATACTCACCCATCGTTCCGGTTTTATTCAGCCTTTCCATAGTTAAAGAGATAAAAATAAATCCCAACCCGGTCATCAGCCAGTTGAATATGGTATTAACGCTTTCTGAAAATGCGTCGCTTGTTTATAAGATCTATACGGCGGAAGGAAGAGAAGTAAAAGCAGCTACTGCTTCTGTTATTCCCGGAAGAAATACCATCAGCACCGGTGTTTCAAACTTTGCAGCGGGTACTTATATGATAGTGTTTATGAACAACAATGAAAGAATCGGGGAGGCAAGGTTTATAAAACTATAAGTTAAGAGAAAAAGAGATTCTGCTTCATGCCGTTTTTTCTCCAGGCTTTTGTCCAGGTACAAACGATTGGTTCCCTTTTTACTTAACCACTTCAGTGATTACTTTTCCTACGCAACCACTCGGCATTTGTATCTTCAGCATGGCTGCTATGGTTGGGGCTATATCTGTCATATAGGTTTCCCGGTTTGTTTTGCCGGGCCTTACGCCCCATCCGAAAAATACACAGGGAATATGGGAGTCGTACGGATACCAGGCCCCGTGTTCAACACCTTCAGTTATCCCTTCAATGTACTGCGGCTTATAAAAGTATTGTATGTCGCCGCTGCGGCGGAAATAATAACTGTTGGATATCTTTTCCTTTACAACCGGCGGCAGGGTGGTGGTTGCCAGTTCTTCTTCATCAAACGCATTCCATATTTCAGGCTGGCCTTTTAAATAAGTAACCAAGGCATTCTTTACCTCTTTCGCTTTCAGCCCGAGCGAATCAATGCGCTTGATGTTCAGGTAAGTCTGGAAATCGTATACCTTTTTCACCAGCATGCTGTCACCAAATCTTTCCTGGCAAAAGCGGTTCATCTTTTTTGTCATCTTATCCGAACTTAATGTACCCGTATTAACATATTTGTTCTCTTTTAAAATACCGGCGGTATTCGGCGCTCCATGATCGGCACTCAGGAACAATAAATAATTATCCTTACCCAGGGCCTTATCCAGGTAATTTAAGAATTCACCGATCTCTTTATCAAGGCGCAGGTACATATCTTCCACTTCCATTGAATTGGGGCCAAAGCGATGGCCTATATAATCCGTTGAAGAAATACTCACGCAAAGCATATCCGTTGCTGCACCCTGTCCCATTTTTTCTTTGCGGATTATTTCTTTTGCAAAATCCATGGTATAAACAATACCATACGGGCTGGACCGGAACGGATCATAACTCTTACTGCCGATCACCGATTGGTATTTGTGCGGGAACACCCGGCTTTTATCAGACTCCAGTAACCGTTCATTTCCCTTATCGTCTTCGGTGCTTTGAACATACTTCAATTTGTCGTAAAGCAAATTCCAGTCTGTCTTCATCAAAGAATCGGGTATCCGCCTGCTGTTGTATTGCTGTACCCAAACCGGCAATTCGCTCATGTAATAAGTACTCGTTATCCATTGCCCCGTCTTATCATCAAACCAGTAAGCCGCATTGGCGCTGTGCCCGGCAGGAAAGATCCCTCCCCTGTCTTTTAATGCAATGCCGATCACCTTGCTGCGGAAATTAGTTGCCAGCCTCAGCTCATCTCCTATTGTATTGGTAAGCATATTTCGTGGACTCATCTGTCCTTCCCATAAACTGGCCGAGCCAACAGGCCGCACACTCGTATCCGATGCACAATACATACGCATGCCTGTTTCTCTTTCCACCCAATCATTAGCAACAATACCATGTATGGCAGGCACACTACCGGTATAGATACAGGTATGTCCGGCTGCCGTTACAGTGGGTGTATAAGGGACCATGCTGTTCTCACAACTGAAACCCTGCCCAAGCAACCGCTTGAATCCATTGCTACCATACAGATCGCTATAACGGTATAGATAATCCCAGCGCATCTGGTCTATTACCAGGCCCACTACCAATTTTGGCCTGTTCACCTGGGCAGTTGCAGATGAAAAAACAATAAGCAAAAAGCAAAAGTTAAAAAGATACTTACGCTGCATGTAAACCTGTTTTATCAAAGGTAATTATTAAGCCCCTATTTCAGTCTTGCGCTATGTTACGTCAATGTTATGCGTTTTGCACCCAAAACCTTAATTTTGCCGCACTAACTGCAGATGGGTTTCTCATTCAACATTTAGCATTAAAAATTCAAAATTTCAGTTATGGATGTTTTTGAAAAATTAGTAAAAGACGGCGGACCGATCGGTCAGCATATGGACAGGGCTCATGGTTATTTCACTTTCCCGAAACTGGAAGGTGAACTGGCACCAAGGATGAAATTCCGTGGCAAAGAAATGATCGTTTGGAGCCTGAATAATTACCTGGGCCTGGTAAATCACCCCGAAGTAAGAAAAGCGGATACTGAAGCTGCTGCAAAATACGGCATGGGCAACCCCATGGGTGCACGAATGATGAGTGGCAACACATCGATGCATGAAGCCCTGGAAAAAGTGATCAGTGATTTTGTAAGCCGGGAAGATACCATGTTACTCAACTTCGGTTACCAGGGCATCATGAGTTGTATTGATGCATTGGTGAACCGCCGGGATGTGATCGTATACGACGCCGAAGCACACGCATGTATTGTTGACGGTGTGCGGCTGCACATGGGTAACCGCTACGCTTTTAAGCACAACGATATTGCTGACTGCGAAAAACAATTGCAACGGGCAACCGAAATGGCTGCAAAGAACGGCGGCGGGATCTTATTGATCACCGAAGGTGTGTTTGGCATGGACGGCGAACAGGGAATATTAAAAGAGATCTGTGCACTTAAGAAAAAATATGAGTTCCGCATTTTAATTGATGATGCTCATGGCTTTGGTTACATGGGCCCAACAGGCGCCGGGGCCGACGAAGCACAGGGTTGCCAGAAAGATATTGACCTTTATTTCTCCACTTTTGTAAAAAGCATGGGAAGCATTGGGGCTTTTATCAGCGGACCAAAGAATGTGTTGAAATATTTACGTTATAATGTACGCTCACAAATTTTTGCGAAAAGTTTACCGCTGATAATTGTTGAAGGAATGCTGAAGCGTATGGAAATGGTAAAGACCATGCCCGAACTGAGAGAAAAATTATGGCACAATGTGAACAGGCTTCAGAATGGTTTAAAAGAACGAGGTTTTGATA
>Ga0209023_10002549_pt1 | contig 22568 bp, 18 predicted proteins | sample LakOneMetagenome_FD_187468 | JGI IMG/M metagenome (GOLD analysis project Ga0209023, IMG submission 187468) | Freshwater and sediment microbial communities from Lake Erie, Canada (SPAdes) (version 2) | ecosystem: Environmental > Aquatic > Freshwater > Lentic | place: Lake Erie, Canada...
GTCGCGGTGCCCCGCCGGGGGGTCGACGCTGGCGTAGGCTCGGGCCACCGAAGGACACATGGCAGGAGCGGACCCACCGATGGCGCACCTCACGCTCGTAGGGCTGAGTGCGAACAAGGCGCGTCTACTCCTCGTCGACGACGCGGGCACCGAACACACGCTCGACATCGACGCACCGCTCCGGGCCGCCTTGCGCGGCGACCCCTCTCGACTCGGCCAGTTGGAGATCGACATGGACAGCGCACTCCGCCCCCGCGACATCCAGGCCCGCATCCGTGCCGGTGAGACCCCTGAGACCGTGGCACGCGCCGCGCAGACGACGGTCGAGAAGATCATGCCGTTCGCGGCCCCGGTCCTGGCCGAGCGGGCCCACGTCGCCGACCGGGCCCAGCGCGCGTCCGTGCGCCGTCGTACGGCGGAGGGCGGAGCGCGGACCCTGGGCGAGGCCGCCGAGACCCAGCTCCGCGCCCACCACGTCGCCATCGACACCGTCGGCTGGGACGCCTGGAAGCGCACGGACGGCCGATGGACCCTGACCGCGACCTATGCGTCCGAGGTCCGGTCGGGCACCGGGACGTTCACCTTCGACGCCCCCGGCAACTTCGTGGTCGCCGATGACGACGACGCCCGCTGGCTGGTCGGCGAGCTGCCCGACGTGGCCGTGGAGGAGCAGCCGGCCGACGATCTGTCCCTGGCGCGGCGTCGACGCCTAACCGCCGTCTCGTCCGACGACCAGCTCCCGCTGGGCGAGGATGCCATCGGGCTCGTCTCCGACGTCGACCCCGATGCCTCGACCGCCGACCTCACCGACACCGCCGCCCGGATCCGCGCCGAGGCGCGCGCCACGGCCTCCGCCGTCGATGACGGGTTCGGGCTCGAGCCACCTGCCGAGGCGTTCCTCGACGGCGTGTTCGCGCGCCAGAACCCCGATGACCCGGGAGCCCCGGAGGACCTGGCCTACGACGACGAGGGGGCGCTGGTCGACGGCGCCTCCGCCGTCGAGCCTGCCGAGGTCGAGGCCGAGGCAGACGACCACGAGCCCCCGTCGCGGCGCCAGGTGAAGAAGACCCGGGGCCGTGCCTCGGTCCCCAGCTGGGACGAGATCATGTTCGGCGGCGGCGGACAGGACTGACCCGCCGGTGACCCTGGGGCCGGCCTCAGCCGGTGGCGATGGGCCGGTCCGGGTCGGTGATCCAGCCCGACCAGCTTCCCGGATAGAGGGCGGCCGGCACCCCGGCGACCTCGAGGGCAAGGACTGCCTGCGCCGCGGTGACCCCGGACCCGCAGTAGGCAGCGACGTCGGCACCTGGGACCGCGCCGACGGCGGCGAAGAGGTCCGCCAGCTCGACGGCACCGCGGAGCCGGCCGTCCTCAGCGAGGATGCCCGCAACCGGGGCGTTGACGGCTCCCGGGATGTGCCCGGCCACGGGGTCGATCGGCTCCACGTCGCCTCGGTAGCGCTCCGGCGCCCGGACATCCAGGAGCACGTCCACGCCCCGCACTCCGTCGGCATCGACGCTCGGCATGCCACCTGGCTCGCCCGAGAAGTCGCCGGCGGGTACCTCGCGAAGCCCCGTCTCCACCGGTCCACCCGAACGCAGCCAGGCGGCCCAGCTGCCGTCGAGCACCCGGACGTCCGGATGGCCGTAGGCGCGCAGCAGCCACCAGGCACGAGCCGAGGCCAGCCCGGCCCAGTCGTCATAGACGACGACCGGCCGGTTCCGGCGTACTCCTGCGGCCCGCATGGCGGCCACGAAGACGCCCGGCTCCGGCAACGGATGGCGGCCACCCCGCCCCGGAGGCGCGGCCAGCGCCGTGTCGAGGTCGACGTACGCCGCACCGGGCACGTGTCCTGCCTCGAACTCCGGGAGCCCGGTCGGACCGACGAGCCGATAGCGCACGTCGAGCACCACGACATCGGCCAGCCGGGCAGCCAGCTCGTCGGCGCTGATCAGTGGCGAACCCATGGCGAGAGACCCCATGGTGCGACCCTACGACGGCGGCGGCCGATCACCCGGCCGTCGTCCGTTCCCGGCGGGTGGCATGATTCCTCCCCGTGGCGGAACTGCACTTCTTCACGGGCACGATGGACTCGGGCAAGAGCACGCTGGCCCTGCAGACCAACCACAACCATGCGGCGCGGGGACGGGCCGGCCAGATGTTCACCACCCACGACCGGGCCGGCGAGGCGACGCTCTCGAGCAGGTTGGGGTTGACGGCCAATGCACTCGAGGTGAGCCCCGAGTTCGACTTCTGGCGCCACGTCGTGGACACGCTCACCCAGGGTGGCCGGATCGACTACCTCATCTGCGACGAGGCCCAGTTCTACTCCCCCGTCCAGATCGACCAGCTGGCCAAGATCGTCGACGAGCTCCAGATCGACGTGTTCGCCTTCGGCATCCTGACCGACTTCCGGACCCAGCTCTTCGCGGGCAGCGCCCGGCTCGTCGAGCTCGCCGACCGCGTCAATGTCCTCCAGGTGGAGGCCCTGTGCTGGTGCGGCAAGCGCGCCACCCACAACGCCCGCACCGAGAACGGCGCCATGGTCGTCGAGGGTGAGGTGATCGTCGTCGGCGACGTCGATGCCATCGACGAGGAGCCCGCCGACGTCGCCTACGAAGTGCTCTGCCGCCAGCACCACCGCCGCCGCCTCACCGCCGCCCGCGCCCGGGCGGTCTCCCTCGCCCCGGACCCCCTCCCGTTCGGCTGAGCCCCGCCCTCGATCGGCGGAGGGAGGGTCAGGAGACGAGGATGGGGATGAGCATCTCGTCGGGGGTGAGGGAGCCGTGGAGGCCGACGAGGCGGGTCTCGTAGGAGAAGTCGACGCTGGAGAAGATGCCGACGTCGCCGCGGCAGGCCACGATGACGTCACCGAGGCGCGGCAGAACCTGGGGCTCGACGGCGCCGAACCACCCGCGGGCGATCACGTCCTCGCGAGCCATCACGTCGGCGTCGTCCCCGAGGTGCTCCCGCCAGGTGGCGACGACGTCCGGCACCGCGCCACGGGCGCAGTACAGATGCCGGAAACGCGCCTCCCCTGCCAGCAGCACCACACCGTCGCGGAGAGCGGGGTGGGCGTCGACGTCGGTACGGCGGTCCGGCGGCGAGTCCACCATCCCGTGGTCCGCGATGACGACGAGCCGCGTGTGCGGCGGCAGTGCCGCGCGCAGCTGCTCGGCCTCGGCGTCGACCATGGTGAGCTGTTGGAGCCAGTGCTCGGAGGCGACGCCGTAGCGATGCCCGGTCCAGTCGAGGTCGCCGTCATAGACATAGGTCAACGACGGCGACAGCCGGGCGGCCGTGACGACCGCCGCGATGCGCTCCCCCACCCGGTCGGCGCCCACGAACTCGGCACCACGATGGGCGGCCACGGTCAGGCCCGACGACGCGAACTCGCGCTTGTTGACCACGGTCACCTGCACCCCGGCGGACGACAGCCGGTGGAACGCCGTCGGGTGCGGCTGCCACTCGACCGGGTCGATCCGCTTGTCCCAGAACAGGGCGTTGAGCAGTTGATCGGTGCCGGGCACGCGGGAGGTGAAGCCCACCAGCCCGTGCGCGCCGGGCGGGAGGCCGGTGCCGAGCGAGGTCAGGCTGGTCGCGGTCGTGGACGGTACGCCGGCGGTGCCGGCCTCCTGCCCGTCGACGAGCGCGCTGAGGAACGGCGCGGCATAGCCGTGGCGACGGAGCAGCTCGGAGCCGAGCCCATCGACGAGGAACACGACGTAGGAGTGCGCGTCGGGCAGGACCAGCCCCGCGGGAGCACCCCCGAGCACCGACCCGGGGACGCCCAGGGCACGAGCCACCGCGGGCACGATGTCTCCGATGGACCGCGACCGGTAGTCGGGGGCGACGAACCCGCCCGGGGACACAGTCACGTCGGCTCCGGGAGGGTCAGACCGTCTGGGTGCGCGCGGACAGGGCGTCGGCGAAGGCCAGCAGACCGGCGACCGCGTCGGTCCCGTCGGCGGCGGCGGACACGCGCAGCGAGAAGTCGTCGCTGGCGAGGACCCCGGTGTAGCCGTGGTCGGCATCGCACTGGGGGTCGTTGCAACCGGCCGGCTCGAGGTCGATCCTGCTGACGCCGCCCCAGCCGATGGTCAGCACGGCTTCGGCGGGCTGCGACGGGCCCTTGGCCGGGTTGGTGACCATGCGGGTGACGACGACGGATCGCACCGAGCTGAGCGCGATCGCCTCGGAGGAGGTCGAGGTGTAGGGCTCCGGGAGGAGGTCGTCCCCGGCGTACTCGTCGGTGTGCGCGAGGATCAGCCGGCTGGGCGTGAGGACGACGACAGTGAGGTGCCGGCGCACCTCCTCGCGCTCGAAGGTCGGCTCGTGGTGGACGTAGAACGCAGCCACCTGCTCGCCACCGACGGCGCCGGACACGCCATCGGCCACCACCTCGGGGTAGTAGCCGGTGCGCTCGATGGCCTTCTTGAGGTCACGCGAGCGGTCCTGCTCGTCGATCAGCGTGCGGCGCATGGGCGCCAGTCTGTCACGCCCGCCCGACCGCGGTGGCCTCGGCGGTGGGCCTCCCGTCCTGGGCGTCGGTGAGGTGCCGGCGCAGCCGCAGGAAGAGGTACGACGCGGCGGCGGTGCCGCCGACGACACAGCCGACCCACACGTGGGAGTGCCCGTGCCCGATCAGCATGCCGGCGAGAGCCGGCCCGATGATCGACGCAACGGTCCAGGTCATGCCCTGCAAGGCGTTGTAGCGACCGCGCATCTCCTCGGGGGCCAGGTCGTTGACGATCGCGGGCGCGACCGGCGCCCAGAGCGTCTCGCCCAGGCCGAAGACGCCGAGGCCGACCACGATCGCCACGATCGCGGCGAGCCCCGTCACGGCGTCGGACAGCGACATGACCACCCAGGCCGCCGACCAGATCCCCGCGGCCGTCGCCAGCATGGCGCTGCGTCGCCGCCCCTTGATGAAGCGCAGCGCCACCAGCTGGCCGATCACGATGGCGCTGGTGTTGGCGGCGTAGGCCCACCCGAGCGACCGCGCGGGCACCTCGGCCACGTCGACGGCGTACGCCGCGAGGCCGGCCTCGAGCTGGGCGTAGCCGAAGGTGACGGCGAGGATCGAGATGCCGACCACCCGCAGGAGCGTGCGGTCGCGCAGCACCAGGCGCCAGGAGGGCTGGGACTCGGGCTCGCCGTCGTCGAGTTCGTCGGGGGCCGGAGTGGCGCCGGTCCCGCGGGGCAGGGTCACCAGCACGACGATGTAGACGACGTAGGCGAGCCCGTTGACCAGGTAGAGCCGCTGGAACGAGGCGACGGAGTCGGTGTCGATGATGAGCGCACTGATCACCCCGCCGATGCCGAGCGCCGCATTGAGGAGCATGAAGTTGAGGCCGTAGACGGTCTCCCGGGCGTGTTCGGGCACGAGGCGGGTCAGCATCGCGGTCGAGGCGGGCCACAGCCCGACGGTCCCCACGACCATCACCGAGGAGGTGAGGAAGCCCTTGAGGATGGTGTCGACGTAGCCGAGATAGACCAGCGCCGACGCCTCCACGACGAGCCCGACGATCATCACCGGGCGCGGGCCGAACCGGTCGATCAGGGTGCCGCCGATGGGCGCCGTGACGAAGCCGAGCAGCCCCATCCACGCGAACACCCACCCGACCGTGGTGGTCTCGAACCCGCGGACCTCGGCCAGGTAGACATAGAGGAACGGCATGGTCAGGCCGCTGCCCAGCGAGGAGAACGCGAAGCCGAACAAGATCCGCCGCGCCCTCGGGTCGAGGTCACGCAGCCGGAAACGGCGGGCCGGCGCGTCGTCCGGGAGCAGGTCGGTCACAACGGTCAAGTCTCCGCGATGTCGGCGGGCTCCGGCGAATCAATAACCGACTCCCCCGGCGTGACGCTGCCGACACCCGCTCACCGGTCTGCGAGCTCGCCTCGGCTCAGCCGGGGATGGTGTCGCCGGGCATGGTGCTCATCCGGCGGACATACCAGTCCGAGCGCGGGTCGGGCATCGGCTCGACCCGGATCGCGGTGGTGAGGACACTGGCGCCCTGGGCGTTGGCGAGCACCAGCGACAGGGCGAGCGCGCGCACCTGAGGCAGGTCGTGCTGGAGCTGGGAGACCCGCAGGATCAGCCGCTCGACCTCGGCGACGTCGACAACCTCGCTGCCGCGATAGCCGAAGAGCAGGGGTGAGGACTTGATCTCGCGCACCATGTCGGCGGCGTCCTGGGTCGCGAGCGGCGGGATCCGGAACGACTTGTCGGCCAGCAGCTCGGTCATCACCCCGGAGATGCTGAACGAGACGACGGGACCGAACAGGGGGTCCTCCATCGACGTGATCGCCACGGGTACGCCGGGCGGCGCGTTCTTCTGCACCACGAAGCCGGCGCTGTCGGGGTCGGAGATCGTGCGGACCAGGGTCGTCCAGGCATCGGCCATCTCGTCGGCCGTGTCGATGTTGCGCCACACGTGGGCCAGGTCGGGGCGGTTGCGCAGCCGCTCGTGGGTCGCCTTCAGGACCACGTCCCAGCCGAGCTCCTCACCGATGGCCTGGGCCTGCTCCAGCGAGCCGACCCGGCGCACCGGCCAGACGTCGATGTCATAGGCCGCGAGCAGCTCGGACCGCTCGGCATGGTCGAGGTCGTGCCCGTCGGGGTGCTTCATGAGGATCTCGTTGACCAGGCGCTTGCCGGCCGGTGTGTGGGCGTTGATCTCGGGGTCGAGCGGCTCGTCCACGGGGTGGCGGCGCCACACGGCGTACTCGACGACGCGCGCGAGCGCCCGTACGGCGGCCTCGACGGCGGGGTACGACGGCACCGACCCACGCCCCGCGGTGTGACCCGCGACGTCGGGGACCCGGAGGAGCTCGGGGATGCCCTCGGCACCGAGGAACGTGGAGACGAGCGGCTTGTCCGACTGCTCCCCCACGGCCGCCAGCACGTTGGCGACGTCCTCGCCGGAGACGTTGAGCGGCGGGATGTAGACGGCCACCACGGCGTCGACGTCGCGGTCGTCGATGGCGGCGTCGAGCGCGTCCTCGAAGTCCTCGGCCGTGGCGTCGGCCCCCAGGGACACCGAGTGGTTGACGACGAGCCCGACCGAGGCGGCCGCGTCGATGGCCAACAGCCCGAGCGCGTCGGAGTTGCCGACGACGGCCACCCGGCGGCCGGCCGGCAGCGGCTGGTGGGCCAGCAGCTGGGCGACGTCGAACATCTCGTCGAGGGTGTCGACCTGGATCACCCCGGCCTGGCGGAACATCGCGTCGACCGCTTGCTGGGGCGCGGCGATCCGTCGCACGGTGTGACCCATCGGGACGCCCTGGGTGGTCCGCCCGGACCGGACCGCGATCACGGGCTTGCGGCGGGACACCTTGCGCGCCACGCGGGAGAACTTGCGGGGGTTGCCGATCGACTCCAGATAGAGCAGGACGACCTCGGTGGCGTCGTCCTCGAGCCAGAACTGGAGGAGGTCGTTGCCGGAGACGTCGGCGCGGTTGCCGGCGCTCACGAACGTCGAAAGGCCGAGACCACGGTTGTGGACCTTCTCGAGGATGGCCGAGCCGAGCGCCCCGGACTGGCAGAAGAAGCCGGCCCGACCGCGCGGCGGGATCAGGGTGGCCAACGACGCGTTCATCGACACCGCGGGCGAGGTGTTGATGACGCCGAGGCAGTTGGGCCCGATCAGCCGCAGACCATAGGACCGGGCCAACCCGACCAGCTGACGCTGGCGCTGCCGGCCGATCTCGCCCGTCTCGGCGAAGCCCGAGGAGATCACGACGAGTCCCTGGACGCCCTTGGCAGCACAGTCGAGGACGACGTCTTGCACCGACTCGGCCGGCACGGCCACCACGGCCACGTCGACGCTGTCGGGGATGTCGGTGACGCTCGCATAGGCCGGGAGGCCGGAGACGGCCTTGCCCTGCTGGTTCACGACATAGACGCGCCCGGTGTAGTCACCGGTGATCAGGTTGCGGACCAGCGCGTGGCCGATGGTGTCCTGGCGGCGGCTCGCACCGATGACGGCGATCGAGGCCGGGTTGAGGAACCGGTCGATCGAGGCCGCCTCGGCGCGGTGCTCACGCGCCTCCATCACCCCGATGGCCGTCTCGGTCGGGTCGATGGGGAACTCCAGCATCATCACCCCGTCCTCGTAGCCGCTCCCGAGTCGGTAGCCGGCGTCGCGGAAGGTGTGGATCATCGCCTGGTTGTCGGGCAGCACCTCGGCGACGAAGCGCTCGATGCCGCGTTCGCGCCCGGCCTGGGCGAGGTGCTCCAGAAGCAGCTGGCCGATCCCCCGGCCCTGGTGGGCGTCCTCGACGAGGAACGCGACCTCGGCCTCGCCCGGCTTGACCGTGTCGTAGCGGCCGACGGCGATCATCTGGCCGCCGACGAGCAGGATCATCGCGACCCGGTCGACGTGGTCGACATGGGTGAAGCGGTAGAGGTCGGCGGGCGAGAGCTCCGGCATCGGCGCGAAGAAGCGGTAGTACTTCGACTCCGGGGAGACCCGCGCATAGAACTCGACCATCAGGTCCTCGTCCTCGGCGCGGATCGGCCGGATGTGCGCCGTACGACCGTCGCGGAGCAGGACATCGGCCTCCCAGTGGCGCGGGGGGTCGGGGATGACGGGCGCAGTCTCGACGTCTGTGTCGGCCTGCGACGGCGTCATCGACTCGGCCACCGGGACGTCGGTCGTGGCAGGCTCGGTGTCGCTCACGCTCCTGAATCTATCGCCACCTCGTGTCGGCGGCGTGCCCACCGTGAAACGTCCCGGTGAACCGGAGAGAATCGACCCCATGTCCCGGCGTACGAAGCAACCCCTCCCCGATGACTTCGAGGAACACATCCTCGACATCAACGTCTCCGACGAGATGCGGTCGTCCTTCCTCGAGTACGCCTACTCCGTCATCTACTCCCGGGCGCTCCCCGACGCCCGCGACGGCCTCAAGCCGGTTCAGCGCCGGATCCTCTACACGATGAACGACATGGGCCTGCGCCCCGACCGCGGCCACGTCAAGAGCGCGCGCGTCGTCGGCGAGGTCATGGGCCGGCTGCACCCCCACGGCGACGGGGCCATCTATGACGCCCTGGTCCGGATGGCGGCGCCCTGGGCGATGCGCCTGCCGATGGTCGACGGCCACGGAAACTTCGGCTCTCCCGACAACGGTCCGGCGGCGATGCGCTACACCGAGTGCCGGATGGCGCCGGCCGCCGTCGCGATGACCCAGTCGATCGACGAGGACACCGTCGACTTCCGACCCAACTACGACAGCCGCGAGTACGAACCCATCGTGCTGCCGTCCGCGATCCCCAACCTCGTCGTCAACGGCACCACCGGCATCGCCGTCGGCATGGCCACCAACATGGCGCCCCACAACCTCATCGAGGTCGTCCAAGCGCTCAAGCACCTGATCAAGCACCCGTCGGCCACCATCGACGACCTGATGCGCTTCATCCCGGGGCCCGACCTGCCGACCGGCGGCAAGATCGTCGGCCTCGACGGTGTTCGCGACGCCTACGAGACCGGCCGGGGCACCTTCCGGATGCGTGCCACGGCCCGGGTCGAGACGCTGGGGCGGCGCAAGGGCATCGTCGTCACCGAGCTGCCCTACGGCGTCGGGACCGAGAAGGTCATCGAGCGGATCAAGGTCCTCGTCCAGGGCAAGAAGCTGCAGGGCATCGCCGACCTCAAGGACCTCACCGACCTCGAGAAGGGCCTGCGGCTGGTCATCGAGGTCAAGAACGGCTTCAACCCCGAGGCCCTGCTCGAGCAGCTCTACAAGCAGACGCCGATGGAGGACACCTTCGGCATCAACAACGTCGCGCTCGTCGAGGGCCAGCCACGCACCCTGGGCCTCAAGGAGCTCCTCGAGGTCTTCCTCGGGCACCGGTTCTCGGTCGTACGCCGCCGCACGACCTACCGCCGCGGCAAGGCTGCCGACCGGCTGCACCTCGTCGACGGACTGCTCATCGCGATCCTGGACATCGATGAGGTCATCCAGCTGATCCGGTCCTCCGACAACGCCGCCGCGGCCAAGGAGAGGCTGCGGCAGGTCTTCGACCTCAGCGAGATCCAGGCCGACTACATCCTCGACATGCCGCTGCGGCGCCTCACCAAGTTCTCCCGCATCGAGCTCGAGAAGGAGAAGGAGGAGCTCGTGCGGACCATCGAGCGCCTCGACGCGATCCTGGCGGACGACGCACTGCTCCGGAAGGTCGTCGCCGACGAGCTCGGCGAGGTGGCCACCACGTTCGGCACCCCGCGCCGTACCGTCCTGCTCGAGTCCGCGGGCGCCCAGGTCACGGCGGCGGTGCCGCTCGAGGTGGCCGATGACCCGTGCCTGGTCTTCCTCTCCTCCGCCGGGCTGCTGGCGCGCAGCTCCAGCGACGAGGTGCCCGGGTCCGGCGGGGCCCGCAGCCGTCACGACGTGGTGACCTCGGTCGTCCGGGCGACCGCTCGCGGCGACGTGGGGCTGCTGACCAGTGCCGGCCGGCTCCTCAAGGTGAGCGTGCTCGAGATGCCCCACCTGCCGGCCACGGCCAACGACCCCCACCTGGTCGGCGGGGTCCCCGTCACCGAGCTGGTCGCGCTCGCCGGTGGCGAACGGCCGCTCGCGCTGACCACGTTGCGCACCGACGGGCCGGGGATCGCCCTCGGCACCCGCCAGGGTGTCGTCAAGAGGGTCAACCCGGAGGTGCTGACCAACAAGGACGACTGGGACGTCATCTCGCTCAAGGACGGCGACGAGGTCGTCGGCGCCGTGGAGCTCACCACCGGCGACGAGACGCTCTGCTTCATCACCAACGACGCCCAGCTGCTCCACTTCGGCGCCGGCGGAGTCCGACCGCAGGGGCGCGGCGGTGGCGGCATGGCCGGCGTTCGGGTCGCCTCGGGGCAGCAGGTCGCCTGGTTCGGCGCGATCGACCGCGACGACTCCGTGGTCGTGACCGTGTCCGGCGCGTCCAGTGCGCTGCCGGGCACCGACGCCGGGAGCGTCAAGGTCGCCCCGTTCTCCGAATACCCCTCCAAGGGCCGTGGCACGGGCGGTGTGCGCTGCCACCGCTTCCTCAAGGGTGAGGACGCCCTGGTCTTCGCGTGGGCCGGCACCGCGCCCGCCCGTGCGGCCGCCACCAGTGGTGCCCCGGTCGACCTCCCCGAGGCCACGGGAAGGCGGGACGGTTCGGGGACGCCCGGCAGCCAACCGATCGCCGGCTGCGCCGGGCCCGTGGCGCTGCGCGTCCCCGCGCCAGGGGTTGTGGCAGGCTGACGCCATGTCCCGGACGACCACGGCCGCTCGTCGCGGCCTCGCCACCCTCCTCGTGGCGCTCGTAGCACTGACCACCGCCTCCTGCAGCAAGGACAAGGGCGTCGGCGCCGACAAGTCACCCGAGGAGGTCATGACGCTCGCCCAGGGCAAGCTCGACGACACGACCGGCCTCGAGCTCTCGCTGACCACCGACGACCTGCCCGAGGGCGTGACCGGACTCGTGGCCGCCATCGGAACGGCGACCAGCGCTCCGGCCTTCGACGGCACGATCACCGTGGTCATCGCCGGCACCAAGGTCCCGGTCCCCGTGATCGCGGTCGACGGCAAGGTGTTCGCCAAGATCCCCCTCACCGTCGGCTGGTCCGACGTCGACCCCGAGGACTACGGCGCCCCCGACCCCGCGGCGCTGGTGGCCCCCGGCACCGGTTTCTCGGCCCTGCTGCCCAAGACCACCGAGCTCGCGCAGGGGTCGACGACCCGCGGCGGCAAGGACAACAACGAGATCCTCACCGTCTACACCGGCAAGGTCCCCGGCGACGCCATGAAGTCGGTCATCCCGAGCTCGTCGGGCGACTCCTTCGACGCGACCTACGAGGTCGCCGAGAACGGCGAGCTGCGCGAGGCGCGCTTCACCGGTGTCTTCTATCCCGGCAGCGACTCGATGACCTACTCGGTCACCTTCGACGGCTACGGCACGACCAAGGACATCACCGCTCCATGACCGTGCCGGCGGGGACCGCACCGGGGGCCCCCGACACCGGCCGGGTCAGCCGGCACACCCGCCTGTTGCTGACGATGGCGGCCGTCGCGGTGGCGTTCGCCGCGGCCGACACCTACGTGGTGGTGCTCGCCCTCCCGGACATGATGAGCAGCGTCGGGATCTCGCTCGGCGAGCTCCAGCGGGCCGCTCCGATCGTCTCGGGCTTCCTCCTCGGCTACGTCGCGATGCTCCCGCTGATCGGCCGGATGGCCGACCTGCGCGGCCGGGTGCCCGTACTGCTCCTCGCCCTCGTGGTGTTCGCCCTGGGCTCGTTCATCACGGCACTGTCCTATGACCTCCCGACCATGGTGGCCGGACGCTTCCTCCAAGGCGTCGGGGGTGGCGGCCTGGTGCCCGCGACACTCGCCCTGGTCGCCGATCTCTACCCTGTCGAGCGCCGCGGCGTCCCGCTCGGCGTGGTCTCCGGGGTCCAGGAGCTCGGCAGCGTGCTCGGTCCGCTCTTCGGCGCCGTGGTGCTGGCGGTCGCCGACTGGCGCGCGATCTTCGCCATCAACCTCGCCGTCGGCCTGGTCCTCGCCGCCGCGATCCGGCCCCTCGCCTCAGGGGTGTCCGACCCCTCGCAACGACGCCCCGGGCGCTTCGACGTCCTCGGGCTGCTCCTGCTGCTGGTCGCCCTGGTGGCCACGGGCCTGCTGTTCGCCCAGCCCGAGGCGATCCGCAGCGACATCACCTGGGGCGAGATCTATGTCCCGTTCGCCGGCAGCGGGCGTTGGCCCACCCCGATCGGTCTGGTGACCGTCGTGGCGACCGTGCTCTTCCTGGTGCGTTCGGCCACCGCGCGGCGCCCGTTGCTCGACCTGCGCGGCTGGGGCCGGGCCATGGTCGATGCCGACCTCCCCGGTGCGCTGATGCTCGCCGTCGCCCTCGCCGGCGTCATCCTCGCGTTCGCCACCGCGGACCCACAGATCCAGGTCTTCAGCCCGCGCGGGTGGTACTACCTCGCCGCCTCCCTGGTCGCCACCGTGCTCTTCGTGCGCCACCTGCGCCGCGCCGAGGCGCCGCTCGTGCCCCGGCGGGCCATGGCGGCTACCCCTGCCTGGGGATCGCTGCTGGTGAGCTTCTTCGTCGGCGCCGCGCTCATCGCCGCGCTCATCGACATCCCGATCTTCGCCCGGACGACGATCTACACCGACTCCCAGCTCTCCGCGGCCCTCGTCCTCGTCCGCTTCCTGGTCGCGCTGCCGGTGGGTGCCGTCATCGGCGGCTACGCCATCCGCCGGCTCCCGGCTGGCGTCGTGACTGCGGTCGGGATGGCCTTGGCGGCCGTCGGGTTCGTGCTGATGTCCCGGTGGGGCGTCACCACCTTGGAGCACGCGAGCGCCACCGTGCCCCTGGTCCTGGGCGGCTTCGGGTTCGGGCTGGCCCTGGCCCCCGTCAACGCGGCCGCCCTCGCCAGCACCGACGACGACAGCCACGGCCTCGCCGCCGCTCTCGTGGTCGTCGCCCGGATGGTCGGGATGCTGGTCGGCATCTCGGTGCTCACCACGCTCGGCCTGCGCCGCTACTACGCCGAGCAGGCCGACATCCCGCCCATCCGTGAGGTGTGCGGCGGCTCGACCAAGTGCGACGCCTTCAACGACCTGCTGCGCGTCGCCGGGATCGCCCAGGAGCACACCGTCTTCCTCGGCGCGGCGGTTGCCGCCGTCATCGCGGGAGCGCTGGCCCTCGTCCTCTTCCGCGGCGCTGCCACCCGTGGTGTCGACACGGGCGAGCTGCTCCGCAGCGGCCGCTGACCCGCCGCCACCTCGGACCGCCCGCTGAGCCGGTCAGCCGACCAGTCGCGCGCCCAGCCACGCCAGCTGGTCGGGGAGCATGCGCGTCCAGTAGCCGACGTCGTGACCGCCGGCGTCGAAGTGGGTCTCGATGTCGGTGCCGTCAGCGAAGTCGCGAACGTTGCGTGAGAACGGGTCGCCGGTCCCGCAGTCGACACGCCGCTGGGGCACGTCCTCGGTGTCCAGCAGTCGCATCGCCTCCTCGTACTGCGGCCGGTCGCGGAAGGCGCCCGGCGCCACCTCGTCGTAGCGGGGCCACAGCGCCGGGCTCACCGCACACACCGGCCCGACAGCCAGGCCGGCAGCGTGGCGCTCGGCCGCGAGGTGCAGGACGCCGTACCCACCCATCGACCAGCCGAGCCACCCCGCCTCCGCAACATCGAGCCCGCGCGTGTCGAGCCAGGGCAGGAACTCCTCGACGACCATCCGCCCCGGATCGCCGTCGTCATGGGCCTGCCAATAGCTGTGGGAGCCGCCGTCGACCAGGGCCAGCACGAGCCGCTGCCCGCTGGCGGCGAGGAACTGCGGGAGGCCGAGCGAGGTCATCGTCTCCTGGGCCCCACCACCGGCCGGGTGAAGCACCACGACGAGCGGAAGCCGGTCCCCAGGTCTCGCGTCCGGTGGGTAGACGAGCCGGTAGGCCGGGTCGGGCGCGACCAGGGCCGAGCTGAGGGTCCCCGCAACGATCCTGCCGATCGGGACGTCCGGGACGGTGCCGTCGCGGCCGTTGAGTCCCAGGGTGCGATGGAGGAACGGGCGGCCCGGCAGGACATCCTCCTCGACCAGCGCAACACCGGCGACCCCCGCGGCCAGCGACGCGGCACCGGCGAGAAGCGCGGTACGACGACGCAGGGGCACGTGTGCACCTTAGGCCCGGGCCGGAACCGGGTCTGGGATCGTCGGCTACCGTGGCGACCCGTGGGTGACTTCGACGACCTCCTCGACGCCAACCGTGGATTCGCCGCCGACTTCGCGCTGGGCGGTTTCGATGGCGTGGCCCATGCCGGCATCGCCGTGGTGACCTGCATGGACTCGCGCATCGACCCGTTGCGGATGCTGGGGCTGAGCGCCGGCGACGCCAAGATCTTTCGCAACCCTGGTGGCCGGGTGACTCCGCAGGCGCTCGAGGCGCTGGTCCTCGGCGTGCACCTGCTCAGCGTCCGGCGGATCCTCGTCGTCCCGCACACGCGCTGTGCGATGACGGCCCACACCGAGCGCGAGCTCCAGGAGCGCGTCTCGGCCTCGGCGGGGCAGGACGCCAGCTGGCACCACTTCCACGTGATCGAGGACCAGCGCTCGGCCCTCGAGGAGGACGTCCGGCGGGTCCGCAGCCATCCGCTGATCCCCGGGCACGTCCAGGTGGGCGGCTTCGTCTACGACGTCGACACCGGCCTGCTCGCCCAGCACTTCTGAGCCTCCGACGCCCGCGGGGTCGTCAGGAGCCAGTGGTGGCGGGAGGGGCGACCAGCGTGTAGCCCACCGGGAAGATCCGGAACCTCCCGTTGCGGGAGATCAGCCCCCAGAGCCCTCCGGGCAGGAACAGCGTGACCAGGATCGCGATGACGCCCAGGATCACGAGGTACCAGGCGCCGAGGTCGGAGAGCCACTGCTGGAGGACGAAGAACAAGATCGCCCCCAGGATCGGTCCCTCCACGGTCCCCAGCCCTCCGATGATCACCATGAAGATCATGAAGACGGCGTAGTTGACCGAGTAGATCGACTCCGGCTGCACGCGCAACGTGTTGGCCGCGATGATCGCGCCGGCCAGGCCCGACCCCATCGCCGCGACGACGAACACGATGCGCTTGGACCGCGTGACGTCGACGCCCAGCGAGGCGGCCGCCGTCTGGTCGTCGCGGACGGCGGTGAACCCCAGTCCCAGCCGGGAACGCATCAGGAGGTAGGTCACGGCCACGACCACGACGACGCCGACCAGGGACAGCCAGTAGACGTAGGCGATCCGCCGCCCGGGCGTGAGGTCTGAGAAGCCGAGGAAGCTGATGCCGATCCCGCCACCGAAGATCGGGATCTGCTCGCTCACCAGCTTGACTACCTCGGCGATCACCCAGGTCCCGATGGCGAAGTAGCCGCCGGAGAGACGGAAGGCGAGATAGGAGATCGGGAAGGACACCACCCCGGCTGCGACGACCGCGAGCGGCACCGCCATGAACGGGTCGAGCCCCACCTTGTCGGACAGCATCACCAGCCCATAGGCACCCAGCCCGATGTAGGCCTGCTGGCCGACCGACAGCATGCCGCCGTAGCCCGCTAGGAGGTTCCACGTCGTCGCCATGATGATGAGCGCGAACAGCGACGTCAGGTTGCCCTGGGTCCCTCGAGGGATCGCGTAGGGCGCGATGGGTGCCACCAGCACGATCGCGACCAGCAGTCCGAGTCCGATCCACGACGACAGCCCGGCCCGACGGACCTTGGAGCGCGGGTGCACGACGTGGGGGTGGTCGACGTGGGTCGAGGCGTCCTGGGCGACGACGCTCGGCGGAGTCTCGCTGCTCATGCCGTCGCCACCTTCTGCATCAGTCCGGTGGGTCTCACGGCCAGGATCCCCAGGAAGACCAGGTGCCCCACCAGGACGCCGTACGACGGGTCGATCTGCGCGCCGATCGCCTGCGCGACACCCAGCACCACACCCCCGATGAGAGTCCCCCAGAGGGAGCCGAGGCCGCCGATGATGACCGCTTCGAACGCGAAGATGAGCATGGCCTGGCCGTAGTTGGGGTCGAAGTTGCCCCGCATGCCGAGGAACATCCCGGCGACGGCGACGATCGCCATGGCCAGCGCGGTCGACAGGGCGTAGACCCGTCGCGGGTCGATCCCCATCAGCGCAACCGTCCCCGGGTCGTCGCTGGTCGCCCGCATGGCCCGGCCCAGCGGCGTGTGGTTCAAGAACAGCTGGGTGCCACCGATGACGGCCGCGCCGACCACGAAGATGATCAGCGGCAGCACACCGATGGCCAGGTCCTTGCTCAGCTTGAGGCTCGCGATGCCGAGCGAGCCCGTCGACAGCGTCTGGCTGTCGGAGGTGAACCGGATCTGGAGGAGCTGGGCCACCACCACGGACAGTCCGAACGCAGCCAGCAGTGGCGCCAACGGACCCACCTCCAGCGCCCGGTTGAAGATCGCCACCTGGAGGAGGTAGCCGACCGCGGCCATGATCGGGACCACGAGGACCATCGCGACGAACGGCGAGACCCCGGTGCGCTCGATCACCACCAGGCCGACGTAGGCCGCGAGGATGGCCAGCGACCCGTGAGCGAGGTTCACGATGCGCATCACGCCGAACATCAGCGACAGCCCCGCCGCTAGCAGGGCATAGAGACCGCCCAGGAGCACTCCCTGCACGATCGCGTTGATCCAGTTCATCGCTCGTTCCTGTCTCGCGCTTCGAGGCGGTCAGATGCCGAAGTAGGCGCTGGCGATCCGGTCACGATCCAGCTCTCCCGGGACCCCTTCGAGCGCGGTCCGTCCTTCGAGGAGGCACTGCACCCGATCGGCCACCCGGAGGGCCTGGTTGACGTCCTGCTCGACCACCAGCACGGTCGTGCCGTGGGAGGTGATCGCGGGTAGGGCGTCGTAGATCTGCTCGATGACCACCGGCGCCAGGCCCAGCGACACCTCGTCGAGCAGGAGGAGCTTGGGGTTGCTCATGAGCGCTCGACCGATCGCGGCGGCCTGCTGCTCGCCTCCGGACAGGTGGGCGCCCAGGCGGCCGCGCCGCTCGCTGACGAGCGGGAACGCGTCATAGACGCTGGCGAGGTCCCACGGCCCGGGGCGCTTCACGTGCGCGCCCACCATGAGGTTCTCCTCGACGGTGAGGCTCGGGAAGATCCGCCTGCCCTCCGGGGTGAGCGCGATGCCGAGCCCGACCCGACGGTGCGCCGGCAGCCGGGCGATGTCGGTCCCGTCGAACGTGATGGACCCGGCGGAGGGGAGCACCTGGCCCGCGATGCTCTTGAGCAGGGTGGACTTGCCCGCGCCGTTGGCGCCGATCACCGCGAGCGACTCGCCCTGCTCGAGCGTCAGGCTGACCGAGTAGATGGCCTGGAAGTCCCCGTAGTGGACGTCGAGGTCGGTGACGGTGAGCAAGGTCATGAGGCGGTCCCCTCGACGTCGAAGGTGGACCCGAGATAGACCTCCACCACCTCAGGGCTGCGCATGACCTCCTCGGGGCTGCCGGAGGCCAGGATCGTGCCGAAGGCCAGGCACATGAGGTCGTCCACGACCTCGAGCAGCGCGTGCACGATGTGCTCGATCCAGATCAGGCTGACGCCTGCCTCCCGCAGGCCCTGCAGCATCTCGATCAGGGGCGGCAGCTCCTTCTCGGTGAGGCCACCGGCGATCTCGTCGAGGAGCACCAGCTGCGGACGTGTCGCCAGGGCCCGGGCGAGCTCGAGACGCTTCCGGTCCAACAGGCGCAGCGACCCTGCCGGTCGATTGGCGAGGTGCAGCAGACCGGCGATCTCCAGAGCCTCGACGGCGGCCTCGTAGCCGGCCTGCCCGCCGGTCTCGCCGCCGAAGGACGCCCCGACATAGACGTTCTCGAACACCGTCATCGTCGTGAACGGCCGTGGGATCTGGAACGTCCGCGCGATCCCGAGCCGGCTCCGCCTGCCCGCGCCGAGCCGGGTGATGTCCTGGCCGTCGAAGGAGACCCGACCCTCGTCCGCCGGCAGCACGCCGGTGATGAGGGACAACAGGGTCGACTTCCCCGCCCCGTTGGGCCCGACGACGCCGAGCGCGGATCCACGCTCGACGGAGAAGGACAGGTTGTCGGCTGTCACGACCTTGCCGAACCGCTTGCTGAGGCCGTCCACCCGGAGGATCTCCGTCACGTTCCCTGCCTCCTCACCGAGAGTCGCTGGGCGACCCCCCTGACCGGGGAGTCGCCCAGCGGCCGGTCCTAGTTGGTCGGCTCGACCTCGCCGCCGAGCGGCACGTCGAGACCCATCTCCTTGGCGTGCGCGTTGGAGACGATGATCAGCTGGAAGTTGCCGTCGGCGTCCTTGCGCCACTGCCCACCAGTGAGGGGGGTCTTGGCGATGTTGGGGAACGGCCCGGAGTTCCAGTCCAAGGTCCCGACGAGGGTGTCCAGCTTCATGCTCCCGACGGCGTCGTTGATCGCCTGCGGGTCGGTCCCACCAGCATCGGTGACCGCCTGGGCCATGACCTCGAAGAGGGACTCGGAGAAGCCCAGGGTCACGTTCCACTGCTTGTCGGTCGCCTCGGTGTAGGCGTCGGCGAACTCCTGCGAGGACAGGCCGGTGAGGCTGGAGCTCGTGGGGTAGCTCGGCGCCCACCAGACCTCGGTGGCGAGGTTCTGGGCGAGGTCGCCCAGGGCCCCGACCGCCGCCGGGAACTCGATAGCCTTGCCCGCCGTCACGATCTTGGGCGCGTAGCCCTGCTGCTTGGCCTGCTGGTAGAACGCGGCGAAGTCCGGCGGCGCGGAGATGCTGTCGAGGATCTGGTCGTCGTTCTTCTTGAACTGCGAGATCTGGGCCGAGAAGTCCTGCGTTCCGGCCGGGTAGAGACCAGGGTTGTCGTAGGTGTAGCCGGCCGGCTCGACGATGGCGGGCTGACCGAGCTTGGTGTCGGTGAAGGCCTGGCCGTCCGCGTCGTTGGCGAAGAAGGCGCCGACCCGCTTGTTGGTGTCCACCTGGCTCCAGATGTCCATCTCGACGGCGGTGATGTCCTCGAGGCCCCAGAAGAAGTGGTGTGACCACTTGAGTGCCGTCGCAGGGTCACCGGGGTTGGCGCCGAGGCCGGCCACCCAGGGCTGCCAGGGGGTGTCCGCCGTGATGCAGGGGATGCCGTTGGCCTCGCACTGCTGGGCGACGGGGACCGTGGTCTCGGGAGTCGCGTGAGCCATCAAGACGTTGACGCCGTCGTTGTTGATCAGGTCGGCAGCCACCTCGCCGGCCCGCTTGGGGTCGCTCTGGCTGTCCTTGAGCAGGATCTCGACGGTGTACTCCTTGCCGCCCGCCTCGATCGGGTTGTCCTTGAAGTACTGGGTCATCTGGTCGACGACGTACTGGTCGCCTTCGCCGAAGGCGGCCAGCGGTCCGGTCAGCGGCGAGATGTAGCCGACCTTCACGACGGTGCCATCTCCAGAGCCCCCGGACTCAGGCTTGTCGAGGCTGCCACCGCAGGCTGCGAGTGACAACGACATGGTGGTGACCGCCAAGGCGGCCAGCACGGAGCGAGCTGACATGAATCGGACTCCCATCGATCCGCCGGAACTTCCCGGTGCCGGCCCCGACGGCCGAACGCAGACGGAGACTAGGAATCATCGTTCGGCACCGAACGTGACGTTCCTCACTCCGGAACGGGGAGTCCCTCCGGACAGGAGCGTCCCGGGCTGGGCTCAGGCGTCGAGGGTCGCGACGTCGATGTCGTAGGCGCCCTGGACGATGAACTCCTTGCGCGGCGCGACGTCGGAGCCCATCAACAGCTCGAAGACGACGGCCGCGTCGTCGGCGTCGTCGAGCGTGAGCTTGCGCAGGGTCCGGTGACGCGGGTCCATCGTCGTCTCGGCCAGCTGGCTGGCGTCCATCTCACCGAGCCCCTTGTAGCGCTGGATGGGCTCCTTCCAGCGGACGTTCTTCTTGGTCAGCTCGGCCAGCTTCCGCTGCAGCTCGTCGTCGGAGTAGGTGTAGACGTACTTGTCCATCCCCTTCTTGGGATTGGCCACCTCGATCCGGTGGAGCGGCGGAACGGCCGAGAAGACGCGCCCTTCCTCGATCAGCTCGCGCATGTACTTGTGGAACAGCGTGGCCAGCAGGCACCGGATGTGGGCGCCGTCGGAGTCGGCGTCCGCCATGAAGATGATCCTGCCGTAGCGCGCGGCGTCCAGGTCGAAGGTGCGCCCCGAGCCGGCGCCCACGACCTGGATGATCGACGCGCACTCGGCGTTCTTGAGCATGTCGCCCACGGACGCCTTCTGGACGTTGAGGATCTTGCCCCGGATCGGCAGCAGCGCCTGGAACTCCGAGTCCCTGGCCAGCTTGGCGGTGCCGAGCGCGGAGTCGCCCTCCACGATGAAGAGCTCGGAGCGCTCGGTGTCGTTGGTCCGGCAGTCGGCGAGCTTGGCGGGCAGAGCGGAGGACTCCAGGGCGTTCTTGCGACGCTGGGTCTCCTTGTGCTGACGGGCGGCGATCCGGGTCTTGGAGGCTCCCACGACCTTCTCCATGACCCGGCGCGCCTGCGCCTTGTCCTTGGCCTTGGTGGAGGTGAGGAAGCGCTTGAGCTCCTGCGACACCACGCGGCGTACGACGGTGCGCGCGGCGGGGGTGCCCAGGATCTCCTTGGTCTGCCCCTCGAACTGGGGCTCGGCCAGCCGCACGGTGACGACCCCCGTCATGCCCTCGAGCACGTCGTCCTTGATGACGTCGGTGTCGTTGACCTTGAGCTGCTTGGTGGCCCTCATCGCCTCGTTGAAGGTCTTGGTGATCGCCTGCTCGAAGCCGCTGACGTGGGTGCCGCCCTTGGGAGTGGCGATCACGTTGACGAAGGACCTGAGCTCGGTGTCGTAGCCGCTCCCCCAACGGATGGCGACGTCGACGGCGAGCTCGCGTTCGACCTCCTGGGGGGTCATGTGCCCTTTGTCGTCCAGGAGGGGAACCGTCTCGACGAACGTGTCCTGGCCCTGGAGCCGGATGACCTCGGTGACCGGCTCGTCGTGGGCGAGGAACTCGGTGAACTCCGCGATGCCACCGTCGTGGCGGAACTTCTCCTCCACCGGCTGGTCACCGCGCAGGTCCCGGATCACGATCTCGAGACCCGGCACGATGAAGGAGGTCTGTCGGGCCCGGCCGATCAGGTCTTCGAAGAGGAACGTGGCGTCCTTGGTGAAGATGTTGCGGTCGGGCCAGAAGCGCACCCGGGTGCCGGTGCGGGTCCTGGTGACCTTGGGGCCCTTGCGGGTCAGACCGCTCCGCGCCGTGAACTCGGCGCCTGGTCCCTCACCGGCGAAGACCCCGGGGGTGCCGTGCTGGAAGGAGATCCCCTGCTGCGCGGGAGGCCGCTCGACGTCGACGTCGAGGCGGGCCGACAGCGCGTTGACCACGGAGGCGCCGACACCGTGCAGACCACCGGTGGCGACATAGCTGCCGCCGCCGAACTTCCCCCCCGCGTGGAGCTTGGTGTAGACGACCTCCACGCCCGGCAGCCCGGTCTTGGGCTCCTTGTCCACGGGGATGCCGCGGCCGTCGTCGTGCACCTCGGCGGAGCCGTCGGGGTGCAGGGTCACCTCGATGCGCTTGGCTGCCCCGGCCAGCGCCTCGTCAACGCCGTTGTCGATGATCTCCCACAGGCAGTGCATCAGCCCCCGGGTGTCGGTCGACCCGATGTACATGCCCGGGCGCTTGCGAACGGCCTCGAGGCCCTCCAGCACCAGGAGATGGGCGGCGTTGTAGGTGTTGTCGGCGATGGTCTGCTCCCTGCGGTCCCTCTGTGGCTACCGGTCGAATCTACCTGCGACACGCCGTCGGCCCGCGCCGCCACGCCTGCCGCCCTCCGGCGCACGACGGGGTTAACGTTGCGGCCACGCCGTACGCTGTGCGACGTGGCCGTCTCCACCGGTGGGAAAACCGAGTGAGAGGGTCCGAGTCCGTGATTACATGGGGGGTGTCGAGCACCATGGCGGGGTGGGAATCTTCCGTCCCCTCCCGACGTTGAGCCAGACACCGACGTAGGAAGAGAGGTCGACGTGAACACCGCCGTTGTCCAAAGCACAGCAGCTTTGAGCGCTGCTGACCGTTGCGACC
>Ga0209023_10002550_pt1 | contig 22563 bp, 20 predicted proteins | sample LakOneMetagenome_FD_187468 | JGI IMG/M metagenome (GOLD analysis project Ga0209023, IMG submission 187468) | Freshwater and sediment microbial communities from Lake Erie, Canada (SPAdes) (version 2) | ecosystem: Environmental > Aquatic > Freshwater > Lentic | place: Lake Erie, Canada...
CCCCCCCGGGAACGCGCTCGATTCCACATCTGGTTGTCGACCACACCGAGCGCGACCGTGGGCTGCTCGCCAGTGCGGCGGTCATCACCCGCAGCGGAGACCCGCACATGTCGCTGCCGCAGATGGCGCGGTGGGCCCGGCGCGTCCTCCACGACCACCCAGGATGCCGAGTCGCCGCCAGCTTCGACCCGCAGGCACCGCGCGTCATCGCATTCATACGTGACAGCAACCCGGTCAACGTCGCCGTCTCGCCGACATCATCGTCTGTTCCGCAGGCGCTTCTCGCCACGGTCGCTTACGTTGCACACATCACGAACTCCCGAACACCCAACGCGCCCCACCAACTGACAGACATGAACGTGCGCTACGCCTCCGCTGAATCCCTGATCACGATCCAGCCGCTTAGCGAGCCCTACACCGAGAGCCCCTGATCGACATCGCCTGCCGCCTCAGACACGCCGCAAACAGTGCGTGGCGCGGGCCAGGCGGTCGCTTGTCATCGCGCCCAGTTCGAGGCCGGACGACGGGGATCACCGAGCACCACAACGGCGACCGAGCCGCCGACAACGAATTTGAGCTTGACATTCATGTCGGAATATCCGACACTGAATGTCGTGAAGAGTGACATTGCTGTCAAGGGGGCGATCGCCCCGCCGAAGCGCCGAGGGACGTCAGCGCCCGCTGCGCCGCTGGCCGCAGTTCGGACCCGATCTGTCGCCGAACTCGAACAGGACCTCAGCGATCTGCTCCGCAGGGCTCAGCCAACCCGCGGATTGAACGACCTCGCCGCGGACGGGAGTCCGCGCGTCCCGAGCCTGGTCTCGGTGTGGCTGATCAGTCAGGTCGGCAACGCCGTCGGTCGCCCCAAGCTGATCAACCTCGCCAAGGTGCGACGAGAGGAGTTACGCAGCATCGGCGGGGTCGCACGTCTGATTCATCGCACGCTGCACCCCGTGCCGTCGGAGGTGAAGGCGTCATGATCGCTCTGCCGCCAGTCGCCTCGTTGAGCGAAGCCTGGGCCCTCGGGCTGGAACGCACGATCAGCGAGCCGGGAGGACGCCTCGTACACCTCGTGCTGACCGTCACCAAACCTGGACTAGAGATCCCCGCGGTGCGCCACGTTCTCGATAGCGCCCTCGCGCACGCTGGGTCACAGGATGTGGACACCGTCGCGGAGACGATCTTTCCGTCCTCGCTGTACCCGGATCCGGGCTTCGACTGGCTCCCGGGTATCGCGCGCGACAAGGAGACAGACCTCGACGACGCGGCGGATTCGCTCTACAGCAGTTACTGCGACATCTTGCCGATGCTGCGCACCGTGCAGGCCAACAACAAGGGAACGTACTTCGGACGGATGATCACCTGGCCCGGCAAGCAGGCCGGCGGAGTCAACCAGCTCGCCGATCGGGTGACGGCGCTGCGCCGCGAGCACAACGCAGGCCGGCGAACCAACAACACTCTCGACGTCGATCTCGCAGCTGACGCTGTAGCCGACACGGACGTCGACGCCGACGAGATGTTGAAGGGGCTGCAGGTGTACGCGGCGACGGACCGTCGCACGCGCAGCTTCCCGTGCCTGACACACATCGACCTCACGCTGCACCACGGTCGACTGCACTGCCTGGCGGTGTACCGCCATCAGTATCTGATCGAGAAGGCGTACGGGAACATGGTCGGCCTCTCCGCGTTGCTGCACTTCCTGTGTCAGCAAAGCGGGTACGAGCCGGGTGAACTGGTCGTGCACGCCACGATGGCCGACGCACAACGCGGGTTCACCGGCATTGCCCGGCTTGCCGCAGACGCCCGGTCGGCCCTCGACACACGCTCCACCGTCAGCACCGGAGCCGGCGCGCCGTGACCGGTTCACCGCTCGCTGCCATCCGCTCGGCTTGGGGCGCGTCGGTTGGGTCATTCGGCGTGACCGCCGGGGCCGGCATCGATCTGGTCGACATCTCCGACTTCGCGGCCTTGATGACCGCGGGTGGATCGGCGTTCCTCGACAACGGTTGGTCCGCCCAGGAGCAGCACGACGCTGAAGGCTCCGCGGAACGGATCGCTGCCCGATGGGCCGCCAAAGAAGGTGTGATGAAGGCACTTCGTTGCGGTCTCGGTGACCTCGATCCGTTGGACATCGAGATCCTGTCCGAAACCGACGGTTCGCCGCGCGTCGTGCTCCACCGCAACGCGCTCGCCGCCGCGTCGAAACTTCAAATCGGCGAGTGGCACCTCTCGCTCTGTCACGAAGACGGCTGGGCGGTCGCGATCGTGATCGCCAATCGCCAGCCGCTCGCGGCGGAACCCGAACCAGCAGACGAAGGGAATCGACATGCCTGACCAGAACGGATCACGCCCTGACCGCGAAGACCGTGACCCCGCCGACGGCCTCGACGTCGAAGACAGCGAGCAGGTCCAGCTCGGTGCCCGACTCAAGCAGGCCCGCGAGTACATCGGTCTCCTCCAAGAAGACGTCGCCACCGCGCTGGGCATCCCACGCACCAGCGTCCATGCGCTCGAGGCCGGTAAACGCAAAGTCACCGGCCTTGAGCTGCGACGACTCGCTCGCCTCTATCGACGGCCGGTCGGCTGGCTGCTCGGCGAAGAGGAAGCCGAACTCGCCGACGCTGAACCATTGTTCCGAGCGACCGCTGCGCTCTCACAAGAAGACAAGGATCAAGTGCTCCGATTCGCCGAGTTCCTCGCCGCCGCCGGCAAACCGGGCAGCACCGGACGGCGCGCCACGCGTGGAGCGCCGATAGGTGAAGGTCAGTAGGACCATGGCATCCCAGGCAGGGCGCTGGCAGCGACGGATCCAAGCCGCCGAATCAGCCGGACGGTTGCTCGACGAACTCGACGTCGATCAGACCGAACAGGTCGACGTGTTCGGCATCTGCGAAGACCTCGGACTGTGGCTGGCGTTCTTGCCACTGGACAACCTCCTCGGCGCGTTCATCCCCGAAGGTGTCGGTGGCGTGTTGGTGACCACACAGCGACCGATCCCCATCCAGCGATACACCGCCGCCCACGAAATCGGTCACTGGCGCCTCGACCACGGTCACGGCCTCGCCCTTGACGGCGAGGAACACGTCCTCGGCGCGACACCCGTAGAACGTGAACAGCTTGCCCAAGTGTTCGCCGGGAATCTGCTGATGCCACCGCCCCTGGTTTTCGGAGTGCTCGAACGACTCGGACTCACCGGCGAAACGGTCGAGCCCGACCACGCTTACGCCGTCGCCCGCGAAGCAGGCGTCAGCTACGAGGCCGCCGTACGGCAACTCACACACCTCGAGGTGATCACCGGCGAACAGGCCACAACCCTTCGGCAGCGCCGGCCACTCCAAGTCAAAGCCGACCTCGCGCTCGGCCGCCGGCCGATCAATGGGTACGCCGACGTGTGGCCCGTCAACGAGGACTGGGACGACCAACTCCTCGCCCTGCGCGTCGAAGACGAAGTCGTCATATCCCTCCCGGAGAACCGCAGCACCGGCTACCGGTGGATGTTCCCCGACGAGCATCAACCAGTGATCATCGCACCGCCACCTCCACCGGCAACGGGAACACGGCCAACTCGACCCGACCCGACAGCAATCTCGCAACTCCGCACGAACCTCACCGCCGCAGCGTCGGCCCAGCCCGCACGCGTACCCGGCATCGTGCTCGACCGCGCCCGCAGCATCGTCGCCCCGGCCACCCGACCGATACCCGTCGGCGGCGTCGCCGAGATCGTCGGCGACGAGTACCTACCAGCCCGATCACCGTGGCTTGCGCCTCGCCAGGCCCGACAGGCCCGCCTCGCGCGGCACACAGCGCAGACCGGTGCCGAGCTGCCCTCCCCGAGCGAGGACGTCGTCGCCGGAACCGGTCGACGGTTGCTCGGTGTCCGGTTCGCTCGTCCTGGCCCGGCAACCGTGCGACTCCACTACCGAAGCCCGTACAGCAACGACCCTCCGATCGACGAGTACGTCCTCCACGCGCTCGTCGAGTCACGCCACGTCGGCTTCTCCGTCGATCAACTCGCAACAGACGACGACGAGCCGTGGACAGCGCAGGTCCGTCAACGCCAGCTCGAGCGTCCAACCGAACCACTCGACGACCCAGAACAGATCGCCGACTCCGCACCCGACAACCCGGATTGATCGGCAGCCAGGGATCCCATGACCACCTACGCACAGCGGCGAGCCGCGAGTCTGGCGCTCGCCCCTATCGATCTGCGCCACCTCCTGACCGTCGACGTCCGCCGACAGGGACCGCGTCCACTGTGCCTGCCATTCTCGGTCTCGGTTGCCCACGAGGCGGCACGGTCCATGACGCTCGCCGTTCCGCCCGAAGACCTCGCCGTAGAGCCGCTCTGGCAGCAGTGTGTCAACACCGGCTCGGCCGGCCATCACGGCACCACCCTGCGCGCTGTCACCGCCGCCGCCACCGCCGCCGGCCAAACCATCGGCACGATCTGGCCGTACAACGACACGCTCGGCTCAGGCACTGAGCCCACCCCCGCCAGTGCGATCGCCGGCTCGTTCAACACCGCCGAGATCTTCACCGTCCCACTCGCCCACGATGGCGTCGAACCGTACATTGAAGCCACGCTCACCGTCGGTCTGCCGGTTGTGCTCGTCCTCGAAGTCACCACCCAACTCGCAACACCCGACATCGACGGCGAGATCGACACACCACCCCTGAACGCCCCAGTCGGTGACTATCACGCGGTCACCGCGGTCGGCGCTGCGACCAGCACCGACGGGACGTCCCGACGGCTCCTGATTCGCAACTCGTGGGGACCAGGTTGGGGAGCCGCCGGCTACGGCTGGCTCCCGTACGACTACCTCGTCAACTTCGCCGGCCAGGCCGCCGCCGTCGATCCCACCACCCTCGCCGTCCGATAACCAGCAACCCTCAACCCAGCCAGCCGACAGATAACATCTCTGTAGTTTGAGAGGCCCGACATGTCAACTCGCACATCTCCCCGAGACACCAGCACCACCGACCCGGCGAACAATCGCGCCGCGCTCTTCGAGGACAGCGCACGCGGAGTGATCCGCGCGGCAGCAGCGCTCGCCGGATTCTGCGAGCACGTCGAACACAACGAACCCACGATCCAACAGCTCCCGATCGACGCCGCGCGACGCCTCAGAGCGATCGCGGTCGACCTCGCGACGGGCACCGAGCTCGACCTCGCCCGCTCCTACACGGCCCGAATCGCTCACGTCGAGCGGACCAGTCTTCACAGTCAGGTCCCAGGATCGCCGATCCCATTCCTCCCCGGTGCCGACGCGATGACGGCGGCGTCCACGTGGGCAGAGTTCCAGCTCGCCCAAGTAGTCCACGACCGACAATTCCATCCAGATGTGTTCGGGCTCTCCAAGATCGACCAGCTTCGTCACTACACCCTTCACGTCACCAAACTCGCCGGGCTGCTCATCGACGCGATCGACAGCAACGACTGGCCCAGCTTCAGCCCGCACCGACTGTCGGACCTCGCGATCTTCGGCGTGAAAATCGCGACAACCTGCAACGACCGGCTTCCCGCCACCGCCTTGACGACAACATGACCACCCGCGTCCGCCGCGCCACGCCGGCCGAAGGCACACCGTGACCGCCGGGTTCTGGAGCTCCGAAACGATGCATCAGCGGCTCCCGACCTTGATCGAACCGTATGCCGAAGCCAGAGTTGTCAACTGTGCCTACGAACTGGCGCTCGGTTCCCAGGTCTACATCACCGGGGAACCCTCCAAGACCCGCCGCGTCCTGCAAACAAGCGATCAGATCAACATCCCACCCGGCCAGTTCGCGCAACTGCTCACCCGCGAATCGGTCACCGTTCCGAACGACGCCCTCGCGTTGATCTCGATGAAGTCCGGTCTCAAGCTCCGCGGTCTGATGAACGTGTCCGGCTTCCACGTCGACCCAGGATTCAACGGCCATCTCCTGTTCTCCGTCTACAACGCGGGCCCCAACGACATCGTGCTGTCTGAGGGGTCGCCCGCGTTTTTGATCTGGTACGCGATGCTCGACGCCCCGACCGAAGACACCTACGCCGGAGCGAGGATGGGCCTGTCGTCGATCTCCGACGACGATGTGATGCGGCTACAGGGAGACGTCTTTACCCCCCACGCACTCGCCGATCGAGTTAACGCGCTCGAACGCCAGACACTCAACGATCGAATCGTCGCGCTGGAAACCAAAGCGAATCGGCGCGACCGTCGCCGCAACTGGATCGACATGGCGATTACCGCTCTGATCGCAGGACTGCTGACACTGGTCGCAACATGGATCGTCGACCAAGCAACGTCCGATGATCCCCAGCCGGACCACACACCGATCTCCGTACCGGTGACAGCGCCCTGACCTCGATCGAATTCGGTTACACAAGTTCGAGCTGAACAGCTGCAGCCGAGCCTGCATCCGCCGCAGCCGTCGGCACCTGAAGTCCCCACTTCGGCGGAAAGAACGGAGTCGGGAGCGGGCCGAGCGCCGTGAACGTCTGCTTGATCCGGGTTCGACCCGCCACACCGAGGTGCTCGGGGTGGGCGACGCGGGCGTACTTGCTGATCTCGCAAAACAGGTTCTGCACGTCGATCAAATGCAACCGGCGACCGAACAACCCTGAGAACCCCAACCCAAACTTCTTGAACCAGCGCTCCTGATCCTCGGTGAGCTCACGGATCACCCCAGCCGCCCGCCGCAGATCCATGCCCGGAAACACCTTCGACAGACCGTCGAGCGCCCCAGGTCCGGCCACCACGAAATCGTCCTCGTCGTGATCAACGACCGTGCTGTAGCAGACATCGACCGCGAACTGGTACGCCAAGAAGTCGCCGAGGCCAGGCACGCCCCGCAACAACAAGAACAGCTCTTCCAAGCTGCCAGTCGCACGAACCCGCTCGGTGAAACCCTGCTCGGCAAGTTCGACCGCGAGGCGTAGATGGCCGGCGTGCTTTGGGGTCCGCCAACCCGGCACGGAGGGAATGATGTACGCGTTCGAATAGATCCGACGACCACGCGCCCGAGCACGCGACAACATGGCGTCGACTCGACCTGGATCGAACGTCGCCAGTGACAGCGCTCCGAACTCGCCCTCGAGCAGCTCCCAGGTCTCGATTTTGTTGAACAACTTGAACAGCAAGATCCGGAACAGCACCTCATCGGGGGACTCGTCGCCCCGGTAGATCACGTTGCGGATCAGGTACTGGCTGACCCGGTCCGACGCACGAAAGACGTTCGTGAACCGGAACGAGGCGAGCACTGCGTCGTCGGTCCATGGCGGCGGCTCGCCGCTCAACCGTCGCTCGTACATCGCTTGGCGTTCCGCCGCGAACCGCCAGTACGACTCGAACACCGGACTCGGGTTGGACAGAACACTCATCGTTCAGCAGTCTGTCCGCAAGCCGGGCTGGCCCCGCGGATGGCCGATCGACTGCGGGTGTCGGCGGCCCCCACCGACGAGGCGGGAGCAGCAATTGGACCGCGACCTAACGTCATGTGACGACGAGAGCCAGAGCGATCCCCACGGCGACGCCAACAGACTGGAGGTCTGGCCGTCACCGATCCGACACAAGCTCACATCCGGGTTCCCACCGCACGACACGACACGGCGCGGCACGAGCGACCTTGAGGGCCGCATCATCGCAGCCGGATCGGTGAGTGCCTCCGCAATCGGCACTGTCGATGATCTTCGTCGCGGATCAGGGTGCGATCAGATCAATCACATCCTGCGGCACCCCGGCCTTGGTGGCAAGCGAGGCCTGATCGATTCCCTCGTTCAGCGCATCTTCCACTGCCTGTCGCAGTACTCGTGGACGTTCAGGCGCTCCCAGCTCGGTGTCGCCGGGTTCATCAATTCGCCAGCCGCGGGCCGACATCGCCTTCAGAGCGTTCACGTAGGTGTGGTCGTTCATCTTGCGCAAGGTCTTGGCGCGATACAGCAGCGCTCCGATCGACACACGCCAGCGCAGCTTGAGGTCGACGAGCACGTCCCAGTCCGCGCGCTCGGGGAGTTCGTCGATGATCGCGGCCGCCGGCATCAGGAACTCGGCGGCGAAGGCATGCGCTTCATCCTCGACGGCCTTCGTCCCGGCGTCGCCGACGTCGTGCAGTAAGAGGTGGCCGAGTTCGTGGGCGGCATCGAACCTCGACCGCGCGGTCTTGCCCTTGCCCGTCGACAACACGATCACCGGCCGATCCGGGTACGGCAACGAGAACGCGTCGATCTTGTCGTAGTTGAGCACGAGCCGGCATGTGACGACACCGTGTCGCTCGAGCACCGCGACAACATTGCGGATGGGACCTTCGCTAAGGCCGAAATGCCGACGAGCTCGCATCGCTGCCCGGCGAATCGCCTTGCGCGTCGGCCGCCCGAATTCAGCGTCGTCGTGCCAATCGATATGAGGCAGGTCGAACTCGGGCAACTCGCCGAGCGTGTCAAGGGTGACCGCAAGATCGTGCACACAGACCGCGTACGCCAACGCTTGCTTACGGTCCCTCGCCGGGGTTGCCCGCAGACTGCGGAAATAGCCGTCCGGCAGGGGACCGCGACGGTCAAAGAAGTTAACAGGCACATCGAGAGCGGCGGCGAGCCGCGCAAGAGTCGCTGGACTAGGACGGGATGCGCCGGTTTCGATCTGACTCAGCGCGGGCGCAGAGAGCTGTCCGTCGAGACGGCGGAGAAGTTCGACTTGGGACACGCCACGCAGTTCCCGGCCAAGGCGGAACCGGTCCGGGTCGGTCACTCGCGCGTGACGGGCTGACGGCGTCGGGGAGAGACGGCGGTTAGTCAAGGGCTACTCATTCCTCGTCCTCATGGTCATCCACAGCATCTGAACATAGCAACTGTGCTGGTGTTACCGAAGTACCCGCCTGAAACTTCAACCAAACGCAGCTCTGATTGGATGATCGCTTGACCGGTGCATGAAGTCGCGATACCGTCCGAAATGGGAAGAGGCCCGACGAATCGTCGAGCCTCGACCCGAGCAAACCAAACGACCCGAAGGCCTGTTCAGTTCGCGGGTAGCACCTGAACAGTAGCGGACCTCCTCGTCGCCGATCAACGACCAGGAGGTCGCGTTCATGCCCCATCCCCCGATCCATCAAGCCAGCATCACGGACGGGAGGTCAGCGCGATGAGCGTCGAGTTCCCTCCGAGAGGGTTTATCTTCTGGCCGGTCGGCTGTGGCGACAGCACGACGATCAAGGTCAACGACAACGTCGTGATGCAGGTCGACATCCACCACCTGGCGTCCGCTGACGACGACGACACTCCCGTCCATCCCGTGGTTGACTCGCTCGTCGAGATGTTGCCGACCAAGGACGGCGACGACAAGCCGTATCTGGCTGTGTTCGCGCTGACTCACGCTGACCAGGATCACTGCAAGGGATTCGCGGAACTGTTGGAGCGGGTGTCGATCGGGGAGTTGTGGTTCTCGCCGCGCGTGATCCGCGACTACGAGGACAACGCAGAGCTGTGCGACGATGCGGCAGCGTTCTGCACCGAGGCCAACCGGCGGATCGCCCTCAACCAGGGTGTCGAGGCCGACTCCGGGGACCGAATCCGGATCATCGGCAGCGACGACATCTTGGATGAGGATGCCTACAAGAACATTCCCGCCGCCCGCAAGAGCAAGCCTGGCGACAATGTCACGGTCCTCGACGGCGTCGACCTCGACGGCACCTTCAGGGCGTTCCTGCACTCGCCGTTCGGTGACGACAGCACTCGCGAGCGCAACAAGACCAGCCTGGGTATGCAGATCACGTTGTCCGAGGGCGACTACTTCGGCCGCGTGATGCTGCTCGGCGACCTCGACTACCCGCCGTTGCGGCGAGTGTTCGTCGAACACGAGGATCCGGAGAACACGGCCTGGGACGTGCTGCTCGCGCCCCATCACTGCTCGAAGTCGGCGATGTACTACCAGGACGACGGTGACGACGAGCCGGTCCTCAAGCAAGACCTGCTCGACGCCATGGCACGCACGGCCGGCAAGACCGGGTGGGTGCTGGCCTCGTCGACCAAGGTCCCCGCGACGGACACCGCCGGCGCCAACCCGCCCCACGCGCTTGCGAAGGCCCGATACGACGAGATCGCCCCAAACGGGTTCCTGTGCACCGGCGACGACGAGAACAGTGACGATCCGATCGTGTTCGAAGTCAACGCCGACGGCATCTCGCTCGTCAGCGGCGTCGCCGACACCGGGACCTCGAAGGCGGCAGCGGCGATCGATGGGTCGCGCGGCGGGTCGCAACCTCACTCGACGACGGTCGGTTTCGGACGGCGATGATCGACGGTCACGAACTAGCACTCAGCCAGTTCCGCTCGATCACCGCCGAAGACCCTGAAGCGTTCGAGATCGTCAACATCGTCGACAAGGGCGACACGCTCATCGTCGACGTGTCGATCGATCTGCGCGGCACGCCACAAACGCCGGAAGGAATCGACGTGCGCGCCCGCGAACGATTCTTGATCGCCGTGCCATCCGACTTTCCATTCCGCTCACCGTCGGTGTCCACGCGGCACCGGCGGTGGGCAGGCGCGCCACACGTGCAGTGGGGCCATCACCTGTGCCTCCACCAGTCACCAACCGCCGAATGGAACCCATCCGACGGCATCTACGGACTTCTCAGCCGTCTTCTCGACTGGATCACCGCAGCCGCAGTCGATGCGCTCGACCCGGTCGGCGCACCGCTGCACCCGCCGGCGGTGTATCCCGGCGCCGGCACGCCACTGGTGATCCCGCTCGCCGACGCACCCACCATCGACGGACCGTGGTGGATCGGCTTCGCTCACCTCCACGAACATCACCCCCAACGAGTCGACCTCACCGGGTGGAGCGAACTCGCGACCACCGACATCGATGGCGCCGTCGCGGGCGTCGTGCTGCTCGACAGACCGCTTCCACACGAGTACCCCACCAAGCTGGCCGACCTGATCGACCACCTCGAGCAATCGATCAGCCGCAACCTGCTCTACCGGATGTTGCATCTCACCCACCTCTACAACCCCGACGCCGACAGGATCCTGTTCGTCGTCGGGAGCCCGATGCGGGGCACCCGTGGCGGCGTCCTCAAACAACACCTCGCTATCTGGCAAGTCGCAGCCGACACCACCGACATGTTCCGGATGACAATCCCCGACGACGACGACAGCGACGAACACCGTCAGATCCGCCGTAACCTCGCCGAGGCACTCGGCCGGTGGGCTGCCGACGCAGGAGTCGACTGGTGCCCGGTCGCCGAGATGCGCCCCGAGATCATCCAGCCCCGCGACAGCGGCTCACCACTCGCCCAGTGGGCCGGCAAGACGGTCGAGATCTGGGGATGCGGCGCAATCGGCAGCCACCTCGCCGAACATTTCACTCGCGCTGGCGTCCGCCGAATCGTGCTCCGCGACAACGACATCGTCTCCCCTGGAGTGCTGCTCCGACAGAACTTCAACGACACTGACATCGGCGAACACAAGACCCACGCCCTCGCCCGGCGCCTACGCGCGATCCGACCCGGCCTCGACGTCGACGAACAGTTCGGCAACCTCACCACCACCCCACTGTTCGCCGCCAACTTCACGACGGCCGACGCGCTCTTCGACACGACCGCCTCACCCGCCGTCTCCAAACGACTCGAAGCACTCCACCGACAACACCTGACCAGCACTGCGCTGGTCGCGATGCTGATCGGGCACGACGCCCGAACCGGCATCGCCACGATCTCACCCACCGGCACCGTCAGCGGCACCGCCGACATCCTCCGCAAGACGAAACTGGCGTGTAGCCGACCCGGCGGACTGACCGCCTTCGCCGACGAGTTCTGGCCGCTCGAACCACGCACCGAGCTGTTCCAACCCGAACCGGGATGCTCCGACCCGACCTTCACCGGATCCGACAGCGAAGTAGCCGCGCTCACCGCCACACTCCTCGACGGCGTGTCACAGCACCTCGCCGCCAGGACCAACCCGGCCACCGTGTTGACGTCACTGCCCATCAGCGACCAGCCGGGAACGACGACCACGATCGACTTTGATCACGACCTCGTACTCACCGAAGCGCTATCGAACTACGAGGTCCGCATCTCCCACGACACCCAAACCCAGATCCAGTCCTGGATCAACGAATCCAACCGCGACCGCCCCGGCGCCGAGACCGGAGGCATCCTGTTCGGCGAACGCGACGACGCAACCAAGATCTGCTGGGTCTCCCACGCCACGGGCCCACCGCCCGATTCGACGATGTCACCAACCGGGTTCGACTGCGGCACCGCTGGAATCGACGACACCGCCCGAGCCCTCCAGATCCGCAGCCGCGATGCAGCACGCCCGATCGGCATGTGGCACACCCACCCCGACGGCGCCCCGACCCCCAGTCTGACCGATCTCATCGGCATGGCCCAGATCATCACCGACCGCGACCGTCCGCTTCCCAAACAACTGATGATCATCGTCGGCGGCCACGAAGCCAACCGCTCGATCGCCGGCTACCTCTTCGACCGTCACAAACCGCCGCAAGGTCCGATCCGCCCGCACTCCGCACCCTTTCCAACGCCAGCAGCGCCGACCGGACGGATCGGGCTCGCACTGTCCGGCGGAGGTTCCCGCGCGATCGCCTTCCATCTCGGCGTCATGCGCGCCCTGAATGACCACGACCTCCTCGATCACCTCGATGTCATCTCCGCTGTCTCCGGCGGATCCGTCATCGCCGCGATGTGGGCCTGGACCGACGAACCGTTCGTCGAGTTCGACCGTCGGGTCACGGACCTGCTCCGCCGCGGCCTGATGGGCGACATCACCCGCCGAACCCTGTTCTCCGCCAACACCCCTCGCGACTTGGCCTCGCTCGCCTGCGCCACCGCGGCCAGCGCCCTCGCCGTCGCCCGCAATACCGCCCGACGCGCCCGCCGAAGCAAGACGCGGCCGAGACCACCCAAGACCGAACCGATCCTGCGCCGATCCGTGACACGAACCACCGCGTTCGAAAGGGTGCTCGCCACACGATTGTTCGGCGAGCGCCGATTGGATCAACCCGCCCGTCACATCCACGTCATCATCAACGCCTGCGAACTCCGAACCGGCACCGCCTTCCGGTTCGGTACCCGTGAATCCGGCAGCAGCCGCTATGGCCACCTCGCCGACAACACCATTCCCGTCGCCCACGCCGTCGCCGCGTCGGCCGCGTACCCGATCTTTCTCCCAGCGATCGACGAACGACTCGAGTTCGTCGGCTGGGACGGTCACGCTAGAACCGAACGCGTGATGCTCACCGACGGCGGCGTCTACGACAATCTCGGCACCACCTGTCTCCTACCGGGCCGCTCACACCGTCACAGCACCAACGTTCATCCCGTCGACTTCATCATCGCCGCCGACGCCGGACACGGCACCCTTGACGACGACGCCTATCCAATGTGGTGGCCAACACGCACCAAACGCTCCTTCGAAGCGATCTACCGCAAGACCCAAGACGCCGGCCGCACCATCCTCCACGACGCCAGAGCCGCCGGCCGGCTCAGCGGATTCGCGATGCCCTACCTCGGCCAACGCGACCAAGCCCTGCCGTGGCAACCACCAGACCTTGTCCCACGCAGCGCTGTTGCCGGCTACCCCACCAACTTCTCCAAGATGACCGACCAAGATGTCGACACCCTCGCACGACGCGGCGAACAACTCACCCGCATCACAATCGAGCATCACTGCCCCGGCGTCACGTCGACCCACCCTCCACGCAACCGACCGTCCCCACCGCCGATCGTGCCATCGCCTCGGCCATGACAACCCGGATCGTCATGGCCGACGCCGGACCCGGCGATGCGCTCATCGTCCACATCGACGACAATCCAGCGATGCCATGGTCGGCCGTGATCGACGGGGGACCGCCCGGCACCGCTGGGCAAACGCTGCTTCCACTCCTGAGGACTCTCACTTCGAGCGGCTCGCCACCACCAGCGATCGATCTTCTCGCCGTCACTCACATCGACAATGATCACATTGGCGGCATCATCGAGATCGTCCGCGCGTTCAACGCCGACATCCTCGGAATGTCGATCGAACACGCCTGGCACAACAGCTTCGCAGCCATCACCAACGACCGCCGCCTCGTCCGAGACGCGTCGCTCCGACAACACACCTTCGCCGCTGCCGCCCGCCTCGCCGATCCGGGCGAGACGCGCGCTCTCGTCGGCAGCGTCACTCAAGGCGAGGATCTCACCGATCTTCTAACCGACGCCGGGTTAGCAGGCAACGCTCCATTCGGCACTCTGCTCAGCGCTGGTCAACGAGCGATATGGGCACCAGGTCCCGAGATCACCATCGTTGGACCAAGCGAGGCGCAACTGGAACGACTTCGTCATCGTTGGAACAGCCACGTCAACCAACAACGCAACACCGAACTCGCCGCCCGCATCGCCGCCACGGCGATCGATCAATCGGTCACGAACCTGGCGAGTCTCGTGTTCCTTCTCGAACACGGCGACCAGCGCATCCTGTTCACGGGCGACGCCCGCGGTGACCGAATCGTCGCCCAGCTTCGTGAGCTGAACCTGCTCGATCGGTCCGGGCGCATCACCGTCGACGCACTCAAGGTCCCGCATCATGGCTCAGCGAGAAGCTGCACCCCCGATCTGTTCACCGCCGTCCACGCCGACCACTACCTCATTTCAGGCAACGGCCACAACGGCAACCCGTCACCGATCACGGCGCAACGGCTTGGCAAATCCCTGCGCGGCCGTACAGCAACCGTGTCACTCAGCCATCACGTCGACGACGTCATCGCTGTCCTCGGCCAGTACCCGAACATTGAGTGTTGGCTCCCGGAGGACGGCGACAGCGGGATCGCCATCGAACTCTGAACCACGCCCTCTGGGACAGATCAGCCACGATGGCCAGAGCCGGGAGGTGTTGCCCGGCGTCCGGATCGACCTGCTCGACAGCGACCGGTTCCTACAACACGACGCCCGCGGCTCTCATCTTCGGACTTTCGCATTTGGTCAGCCGCCTCGCGTGCTGTCTCGAGCCGCCCTGCACGGATCTGGACCGGTGCGACAGACCGCATCGGAGCATCGTTCGCAGGGAGGCACTAAGTCCTTTGCCCCTACGCTGCCGTTGCGAGTTGGCCGCTTGGCATCCGCAGGAGTTCGTCAGACACGCCCGGTCGGTCGAATCGACCTTGACCTCGGAGACCGAAGGCACAATACGACGGTGGAAGCGCACCGCAAGCTGAGCATATTGCGAATGCCCCCGGCGAAGCAGCTCGTCGAGGCAGTCCGTAGAGAGCCCTCGCGTACCCGAGCGCTCGATGATCCGATACTGGCGGCTGCGCTCGACCAATTCATCGCACTCGGGATGGCCCCGCAGATCGGACCCACCGTCAAGGAGCTGCTCGAACGATCGGGCCAAACGCGCTACGCGTCGGCGCTCACCGCGATGACTCCGACCATCGCCGTGGGGGGTGCAGCCGCGACTGGCACCGCCGCGACGGCGCAACGCTTCGACGATGGCTCGTGGCTGATCGTCTATGACGTCGGCTTGGAGGCCGTGCTCTGGTATGCAGCGCAACTGTTAGTCCTTGTGGCACGCGAGGATCCGGCCGACACGGGGGTCGACCCCATCGCGGCTGCGCGAGCGATCCGTCTAGGCGTGGCCGTAGCAGCACTTGGTTTCGACGCGAACGACCTTCTGACGTTCCGTCTCGACGACGAGCGATTGATCAGGGCCGGCGAGCTGTTCACGGAGATGGAGTTGTTTGTGCTTGCCCACGAAGTCGGCCACGTACTCGATGGTCGAGACCCGCTGGCTGTGTCGACGAAGTCGCCCAGCGATTGGCACACATCGGAGAACCTTGCCGACGAGATCGGAGTTGAGTTGATGATGGGCGACGTCACTCCCGGACGAGACGTCTATCCAGATCTGGACGTGCGGTTTGCCGCTGTGCGCCTTCTCATGTCGGTGCTCGCCGCGTACGAGCGCGGAGTCTTCGCTGTCCAACCGCGCAGTCACCCCCTCGCGTTGGATCGGTGGCGTCTCGTGGAGCCGCATCTTCGGGCCCGCTTCGGCCTGGGGCTCCGGCCGATTGCGGCTGCCGCAGAAGCGTTTGCCATCGAGATCGAGGTCATTGATGACGCACATCCCGACGTGGAACGAGACGCGGATGTCGTTCTCGATGCACTGGCGTTGTACGTCGTGCCGACCGTGGCAGCTCAACGATCCGTGCTCGACGGAGTCGCGAAGGGATACCTCCTGTTGAATCCTCCTCCAGCGAGGCTTGTCGCATTGGCCGGGCGGCGTGTCGGTACTCGGGACTCGTTCGCCATTCCGCCCGATGTCCTTGAGTTGGCGACTGAACTGCGGAGCCTCCGAGATCGTGGTGTTGCGGTCACGCGGCGACAACTCTCCGAGATGGCTGAGCGGTCGACCTCGACGTCACTACTGCCGTCATGGATGAGCTCGGCCCTGGCGGCGTGGATCGTTGCTCAGGACCACACCTCGCGAGAATGACGACGTGCGTCGTCCGCGTTCATGGTTCGGATGGTCGAGACTGTCGCCGCTGCTCCGAGGACGAGCGCTGCCAAGAGCGCGTCGGTCGTGGCGTAGACCCGCTCAAGGTCCGCAGCGAGGCTCGGTGCCGATCGCCGCGTGACGTCGCGGAGAATCGCTCGTCGACTTTGCGGCGACGGGTGCGACTCGGTGTCAGAGATCGGCATCGCCATCACGGTGTGCGGATCCGGGTCGTCGGAGGCCACGAGGCGAACGATGTGCTCGACGAGTTCGAGCAGAACGAAGAAGAGTTCACCGCCGAGCACGGCTATCGGGACGGGCATAGCGGTCAGCTGGAGTGCCCGGATGCTGAGTTCGAGGCCTTTGGCGTCCGCCTGGAGTTCTTGATCGCGAATGAAGTCGAACTCAAGGTCGACGCCAGGACCGGTGAGGTGCCCGCACAGCGAATGGCTGACCTCGTGCGCCACCACGAAGAGCTCGACCGCATCTCGCAGTATCGACGCCAGGGGCTCGGTATCGACAGCGGGAGACAACATCGTCACGGCGGGGTCGCCGCCGATGGCGTACGTCATGGCAGCGATCGTGACGCGCGCCGCAACGTCGGGATGCGAACGCAGCTGCCGCTCAATGCTGTCGGTGTCTGTGCTGAATGTCGTGTAGTCGGCGTTGACCCCGTCCCGGGGCAGTAGCTCCACGAGATTCGAGGTGAGGATGTGGATCCAACAAAGCAGGTCCACATCGATGAGCACGACGGGCACCGCGCACCCCGGGACGGCGAAGCTGCGCGCGCTGACCTGACCGGTGCGGGCGGTGCCGAGGACCGGTCGAGCCGTTTCACTAAGGCCGAAGGACTCAAGCGCATCGTCGATTCGGCGACTCAACCGTTCAACGATCTCGTCCGTCCCGGCGAGCTCATATCCCAGCTCGCTACCGCCGAGGCGATCCAGGAACGTCTCGAGGTCGTCGGTGACCGCCTGACGCTGATCCGCTCTGCTGTAGTTGGCCCCTGCGTACAGCTTGCGCATCGACGCAGCGATCTCTGCCGAGTCCAGTGCTTGCAGCTCGCGCGGCGTGCGGGTCAGCGGCCAAACACGTCGTTGCAGCGCGATCAGGTGCGCACGCGCCGCCGTGCGCTCGGCGTCACCTTCCCTCCCCTGGGCCGCCGCTTGTTCTGTCACTCCGCCATGTTGCCGCGTTCTCAGCTATAAGTGGCACTGTGTCCGCGCCAGACGACCCCGCCGTGCTGCTCATGCTCACCCACGAGGAGCTCCTCGAACTTCTTGGTGACGAGTTGCTCGGTGACGGGCGCGGCATCACGCCGGAGAACCGGGACCGAAAGCGACGGTTCGCCGCCCAATGGCTCGAGCGCTGGTTGGACGAACGGCGGACGGCGATCTGCAGCGACGCCCGGGTCGTCGCCATCACGTCGCACGCAGGAACGCAGACTAACCTCGAGGAGCTGGCGGTGTTACTGGACGTGCTCAGCCCGATGCTTGGCGTGCCACCACTCGTCACAGTGTCAGTCATCATCGTCAAGCGCGGCCTCTCGCGCCTGTGCGCTGATTGAGCAAAATCCCGGTCGCACCCGTGCCGAAGAACGATCGCTCACGGCCCGGATGCTCTGAGTCGACGCGCGGCTCGTCCATCACGGTCGAACTCACGGCCATGGGGATGTCACACTCGGGCCGTGGAGGCTCACGATCGACTTGCGTTGCTGGCGCAGCGAGCGTCACCTGACATCCTGACCAAGACGTTCGACGTCATGCGCGGCCACGTGCAGTCCGGCCGGATCTCCACCGCTGACCTCGACCATCTCGACCGAGCGATTGCCGATCTAGACAAGCACGGGACGATGACGGCGATGGTCGAGCGCGGTTGGCAGATGCTTCGCGAACGCGTGCAGGATCCGAGCCTCTCGGCACGGATCGAAGCGCTCGAAACCCGAGTGGCTCGTGGGGCCTGCAGCGGAGGCGAGGTGTCGACCGCAACATTCGCGTTCGTCGACGAGTCGTTCCTCATCCTCGTTGATCATGGGCTTGCAGGCCTGACGTGGCTCGGCGCCCAACTCAGCGCCCTCACAAGTGCATCCCCGACGCAGATCATGCAACCGACGACGAGAGTGCCGGCGACTGCCGCCGCGCGAGCGCTTCGACTTGGAGTTGCGTACACGTCGCTTGGTGGCCGTGCCGGGGTCCTGCCGCCAATGATGCTGCCATCAGCAGATCTGCGTCTCGCCGGCGCTCTGGTCGCCCAGATCGACATCTTCGTTATGGCTCACGAGCTTGCTCACGTGCTGCTCGGCCACATCGGCTCAGGCAGTCGTGTTGGCATAGTGGGGGGGACCAGCGAACTCCTCGGCAAAGTATCGGATCAGGAATTCGAGGCGGACCGTCTGGCTGCGGCGCTGGTGTTCAGCGACGCGGCGGACGAGATCGACGCCACTCTGGCGGAGCTGAGACTGAGTGCGATTCGACTCTTCTTCGAACTGATCGAGATCTACGAGCGCGGACGCTTCGTGATTCAGCCCTCATCCCATCCCCCTGCGAGAGCCCGCTGGGCTCGCCTGCGAGCTGCAGCGCTGGACGATTGGTTCGAGAATCTGGATGCGCTGGTGCTCGTTTGTGAACCTCTCCTTGCGAGCTTCGGTCAACTCGCCACCGACCCGGAGGATCTCGCTTCGGATGCCGAGATTGTCGAGCACGAGCTGGCAGCGGTCATCGACTCCACGGTGTGGGACGTCGACCGGTGGAGAGACACCGCGCGCCTCAACTCCCTCGTGGCACCCGCTGGGGTTTCGGCAACGGCGGCTCTCCTCGCTTGGGACGGCTGGCAGACGGGGGCGGTCGCCGAACTACCGGCGCTTGTGGATCGAGTCATCGGTTCTGAAATAGTCCGCGGAGTCGTCGCAAAGGCGATCGCCGGGGAGGACGTCTTGACTCGAATCGACATGGTCGATGTAGTCGCTCGCGCCGCGGCCCCGTACGTCCCAGAGAGCGACCGGACCGATCTGTTTCCGTTCTGGGCGCTGTCTGCGCTCATCTCCGATCTCCTGCAGCACGGCCACCGATCGCCTGCGCATGGCGGCGACCAAACGGGCGCGGCGCCCCTGAGCCGACGCAGGATCCAAACCTGAGCCGATCGCGACGATGGACCGACGTGGACCGACGTTGCCTTGCCACAGGCTGGCCAACTCTGCGCCCCGCTCACGTTCACGGTCTCGCCAGCGTTCGCCGTCGACACACTCCGGAGACCGACTATTCTTCGTTTGGCTTGGTTGGCTCGCAATCGAATGGACTTTCGCGTCGACAGCGCCGGGGTCACGAAAAGGTCACACGAACCGATCGCACTGCCTCCCACTACCACCTACGAGATGGTCCGTCGACCCTTGCGAATGTGGTGCTGAGCAGGCATAATGACCACCAGAGTTAATGCCCGCCCACGAGGGTCATCGTTCTCATAACCCGAAGGTCGCAGGTTCAAATCCTGCCCCCGCCACCAAGTAAAGAACCAGGTCAGAGGCCCTTTCCGAGAAATCGGAGAGGGCCTCTGCCGTTGGCGGAGGGCCCTCGGTACAACACCCGTACAACACGAGCTCTTGGCCGTCTCCGGCGCCGCAGCCGTGCGTTGTCCCGGAGAGCGGGGTCGCGACGCTGCCCGGCTCGAGAGGGAAGTCCTTCCCTTGTCGCGTTCGGGCGACGTCCGAGGTGCGACGATGGTTGTGGAGGAGTCCGCAATGACCGCTGAGGTCTTGAACACATTGGTGGTGCTTGGTCACCGGTTGTTGCTCGTCGAGGTCGGCGGTGGGTTCGAGACGCACCTGTGCGAAGCGACGAGTGACTCGGCCGCCCGCGCCGCCCTCGATACTCGCCGGGCACTGCCGGACTCATTGGCGGACGCGTTGGAACGAGGCGGTGAGGACGACCGACTCGATGCCTTGCTGGACCGTCTCCTGGACACGGCGTGGAAGCCGACAACGTTGTGCGGTCGAGCGTGGGACGAGATGGCCGCCGGCGAGGCGGGTACGTTCCGGCGCTGGCAGGAGATCGAGCTGACGCCGACGTGTCGGTCGTGCCTTCGGGTGGTCGACACCTGGTTCCCGCGGTCCGGGTCGCTGCCCGGGATCGGCGTGCTCGTCTCGGTGATCGGCGAGAAGGTCGAGGCCCTCGGGTCTGCGTGGGTGACCGGTGTGCCAGGCGAGTTCCTCGAGGATCTCCGCAAGGCGATTCGCAAGCACCTGCGCCAGAAGGGGTGGCGATCGCAGACCATGGTCGCTAGCGGAGTGCTGCATGTGATGTCAGCCGACGCGCTGGAGGCGATCGAACCGACCGTGCGGGCGGCCTGGATCGATCAGGCGATTCGGCGGATGGGCGTGGTGGAGCAACCGACCGATGACGAGGCGATCGTTGATCGACCCCGGTTGGGCGTCGCCTGGCAGACGTGGGTGCTCGATGAGTAGCTCGCACACCAACGTCTCGCGCCGATTCGCGTTGGCTTTCAATTTCTGAAAGTGTGGGTGATGTATGGCAGCACGACCCACCCTTGATCCCCTTCGGGAAGCGGCACAGCGACTGAACGAGGCGGAGATCGAGCGCAATCGGCTGATCCGAGCGCTGCGCTCGAAGCGCGAGACGCTCACCGACCTCGCCGAAGCGGCGGATGTGTCCCTCGGGACCGCGCACAAGTTGACGCGACCTTCGACGATCGTGTCCGTCGGCTACGAGGGCCGCAGCGTTGATGAGCTCGTCGACGCTTTGGTCGACGCAGGGGTCTCGGTGCTGGTGGATGTTCGGGAGAACGCGATCAGCCGCAAGCGTGGCTTGTCGAAGCGTGCGCTGGCCGAGAAGCTGCAGGCACGGGGCATCACCTACGTGCATGAGCCGACGCTCGGCAACCCCCGAGACAACCGTGACGGTTTCCGAGAGCAACGCCCGGACAGCGTCGCCGCCTTCGAAGCCCACCTTGACCGCAACGGGTCGGCGGCGCTCGATCGGGTCGACGCGATGCTCAGAGATCGAACAGTCGCCCTTCTGTGCTTTGAGGCGGATCCGTGCTCCTGCCATCGCTCGATCGTGGCGCGTTATCTCCTGGACCGGGACCCACTGGCGTCGGTTCGACCGGCGTGACGTCGCGGGCGATGCCGAGCACGAGGAAACCTTGCGGTGCCTGGTGCTGGTTGCCCACGTACAGGGCCGGCCGCCGCGCCGGGTCGACCAGGCTGAGCCACTTCTCTTCGATCCGATCGAGATAGTCGGTCGGGTAGCTACGCCGCCAGTTCCGCCACGCCTCGGAGATCTCCCAGTCGACAATGCTCTGTTCGTGACCGCGGCACGAGGCCGACTGGCAGCGGTACCCAAGCTTGAACGTGAACGGCGAGAACTCGAGCTTCGGGGCGCCCTGAGCCAGAAGACTGCCCTGTGCGGCCCGGTTCATCTTCGCTGCGTGGGCGGTGGCGCCGTTGTGGTCCTCGCGGGTGAAGCCGGTGATCTCGCGCGGGACGACCAACCCCAGGGACGGACGCGCCCAACCCTTCGCCGCGACGAGATCGCACATTGTGTACTGGGGTAACCGGTTGAGCACTTCGGCGCGGCGCTTGCCTGCGGGGAGCTGGTCGAGCACGGCCGTCGTCTCGAGTCGCGGCCGATACGACTCTGGTCGTTGGTCCTTGTCGTGCTTGTCGATCTCGAGCTCGATCACCTGGTACTTGGGATGCTCGCCCTGCCAGAACCACTGCCACTGCACCGGGAACAGTCGGATCCAGCGATAGTCGTTGCCGTCGAGGCGAATGCCGGCGACGCACACCGTCTCGCCGTGTGTGCGTCCGATCTCAGGAGATGCCTTGACGGTGATGAGTACCGTCGCTCGCTCAGCGACCATCGGACTCATCGTACGATTCGTCGGGCGACCGGTTGTCGCCTTCAGCATCGCCGCCTGCCGGCGAGGCATGGCCCTGACCAGCTGTGGCCTCGTCCGATTGTTCAGGGGCGCTGGTTCCCTTGAACACGATGTGCGCGATCTGATCTGCGGCGTCCTCCTCCACGGCGGGGATGGCGTGCATGTACACGTCCTGGGTGAAGCTCGTCGTCGCGTGGCCGAGTCGGTCC
>Ga0209023_10002551_pt1 | contig 22561 bp, 17 predicted proteins | sample LakOneMetagenome_FD_187468 | JGI IMG/M metagenome (GOLD analysis project Ga0209023, IMG submission 187468) | Freshwater and sediment microbial communities from Lake Erie, Canada (SPAdes) (version 2) | ecosystem: Environmental > Aquatic > Freshwater > Lentic | place: Lake Erie, Canada...
ATCCAATTTTAAACTTGCTATATCGCAAAGCCCATATCAGTCAATTGCAGCAAATAACCTTGGTACTGCCTACTTGCGTACAGGTAAGTTCCAGGATGCCATCACAGCATACAAACTCGCTATCCAGATCAACCCCGGATTTACAGCGGCATTCTTTAATCTCGGCTGTTGCTTCATACAGTCGCAGCAGTATGATTCTGCGGTCAAATACCTGAATGTAACGTTGGCTATGGACCCTAACTATGCATCGGCGAATATGCAGTTGGCCATTACTTATTACTACATGGGCAAAGGTGAGCTGGCTGTACCATATATACAGAAAACGCTGCAGTCTGATCCTAATAATGTGGATGCGCTGAATACACTTGGTGCCGTTTATCTGAAGATGAATAAGTACAACGAATGTATTGATGTGCTGAAAAAGGCGATATCCATCAACCCGAATTACGTAAATGCATACACCAATATGGCCCACTGTTATTACCAGATGAAGCAGTACCAGGCTACTATTGACGCTGTTAATAAAGTGTTATCCTTAAATCCTGCTGCAGTGAATGAGATACCATATATCGCCCTCGCCTACAAGGGTATGGGTAATATGGAGATGGCGTTGAAGTATGAGGCAATATCCCGGAAGTATTTCAGCGAATTTAAATTATAGGAGTATTACCTCGCTATTGAAATTTGTGTACATTTAATGTAAACACATACCAGGTATGAACTTCAATCGCAGGAATTTTATCAGGTCTGCATCTGCACTGGCCGCATTTACCATTAGTGAAATGCAGGCATTGGCTGCAAAAGGCGAGATCGTGCATGGCGGTAAAGCCATTGCCGATAATGATGAAGTTTATTGGAATAATGTAAGGCAACTCTTTCCGCTTAGTAAAGACTGGACCTACCTGAATAATGGCACTTTTGGCCCGTCACCATTTCCTGTTATAGATGCTGTGCATAAGAGTATGATGGACCAGGATAACAATGGTAACTATGGCGGGTATGAAACTACACCCGGCAAGTTGGCAAAGTTCGTAGGAGCCAATGAAGATGAAATAGCGCTGACCCGCAACGTAACCGAAGGCATCAATATAGCATGCTGGGGCGTGCCGCTGAAAAGGGGTGATGAAGTGATACTGACCACGCATGAGCATGTAGGCAACGCCATGCCATGGATGACGCGGGCAAAAGCGGAAGGTATTGTAGTAAAAAAATATACACCTGCATCTACTGCAGATGAAACGCTCAGCCGTATTGCTTCACTTATCGGTCCGAAAACAAGAGCCATAGTTACACCGCACATACCTTGTACACAAGGGCAGATACTGCCGATTAAGAAGATATGCAAGCTGGCAAAAGATAAGGGTTTGTTCGCACTGATAGATGGCGCACACGGCGCTGGTATGATGCCGTTGGACCTGCACGACATGGGCTGCGATACCTATGCCGGCTGTTGTCACAAATGGATGCTAGGCCCTAAGGGTACGGGCTTCCTGTATGTGCGCAAAGATTTCCAGGATATATTAAAGCCTCATTACGGAGGAGCAGGCACCGACAACGGCAAGTATGACCTGATGACAGAGCCGGTAACTATTGGCGATTATGCACAAAGCGCGCATAGATACTACGGCGGTACGCAGGCAAACGCTCTGTATGCCGGGGTAAATGCAGCCATTGACTTTATTGAAACTATTGGTCAGGTAAATATCTATAACAGGATAAAGTACTTGGGCAAGTACACGCAGGACAGGTTATTGGAGTTTGGTAACAATATGGAGCTGCTGACACCAACAGAGGCTAAGTCGCGATGTGCCGTGAATGGATTCAAAATTAAGGGTGTGGACTATCAAAAATTTTATGCCCTTGCTTCAGAACATAAAATACGCATACGTGCTGTACCGGAAAATGGACTTAACTGCCTTCGTGTGTCCACCCACATCTATAATAATACTGCAGAAGTAGATATGCTGATGGCGCTCATTAAAAAATCAATTTAGCCTACCACTTCTTAAAGATAACAAACACTGCCAGCACGATCAGGCAGAAACCCACTATGTGATTCCATTCAAAGCGTTGCTTGAATACGATCATTGAGAACGCCATGAATATAATGAGCGTTATAGCTTCCTGTATGGTTTTCAACTCTACCAGTGAGAATGGGCCTCCGTTTTCTTTGAAGCCAATACGATTAGCCGGCACCTGGAATACATACTCGAAAAATGCTAGTCCCCAGCTGATCAGTATTATGCTGAACAAACCCAGGTTCTGCCCCCATGTCATTTCTTTGAACTTTAGGTGACCATACCATGCGCATGTCATGAATGTATTAGAGATGATGAGCAAAATGATAGAAGTAAGTCCTTTCATAAGATCTGAGTATTGATGTTGAATTTCAGCCTGTTACAGAAATGTGCCACAGGTTTGTACGGCAATATCCGCAAAACTTGTTAAAACGGCTCAAAATAGCTAAAACACTGTATTTCAGGTAATCAATGACCTGATTTTTTCTGCCGTTTTTAACAAAGATGGTTTGTATTGGCATGAAGTTAATTGGGCAATTAGTAGTAATCATATTGTTCACTAAAACGTAATGTTATGAACACTAAAGAAATAAGAATCGGGAACTACGTTGAGGTTAAAGGTAAAATAGTGAAAGTAGAATCTATTTTAGGTGATGGCAAAGGACAAGTTGAAGTACTTACCGCTGAGCAAAAGACTTTGACAGTAAAAATTGATGAGGTATTGCCAATTCCACTTACTGGCGACATATTGATGAAATGCTGCAAATTTGATAAAGTGGGCAGGCATATAATTGGGATCGATGACCACAGGCACTTCCTGCAGCTAAAAGACGGATATGTGTCGCTCCTAAACAACAAATATGAAGACATGATCCAGTTCTGGGACGTGCAGTCTCTACACCAGTTGCAGAACCTTTATTTTGCGCTTAAGGGAGAAGAAATGACCGCTGTCTTCTGACGGGATTAAATCCTATTGCTTCTGATCTTTAAGTTTCTTATCGATCATGTCTCCTAGGCATTCAGGGCAATAACACGAGCCATTTATATCCATTGGCATTACAGCAGGCAATTCACTACACCAGCATCCTACAGGGCTGCACGTAAATGAAGTACCGCATTGAGGGCATTTTTTTATTTTGTCTGTGTGCGTGGTGTCCATGCAGTGCAAATCTAAATAAAGATAAGCTACCACGGAATTTGTATTTTTACGGTAATGGATCTGCTGGTAATTACCCCTGAACAAAATGTACCTGCCGAGGCAAGGATCGTCAATGATCTTTTTGCACGCGGCCTTCAGCGATTACACGTTCGTAAGCATGGCTACACTACAGCACAATACAGGGAGTACATAATGTCTATCGATTCCCGGTATTATTCACGTATAGTTGTTCACTCTTCTTTTGAGCTACTTCATGAATTAGGGCTAGGTGGCATTCACCTGAATAGTCATAGCCGCACAGATGACAATGTTTGGAAAAGCATCAGTGATATTCCACAGTCGACTATCTCCACATCCTTCCATTCCTGGCAGGAAATTGAAGAAAATGACTTTCCTTACAATTATGTTTTTATAAGCCCAATATTTGATAGTATTTCAAAAGCGGGCTATTCTGGATCAATTGACTTGAGTGGGGCAGTATCCATAAAAGAATACCGTAAAATGCAGGGTAGGTATTGCCCTAAGATTATAGGCCTTGGTGGAGTAAGGGGCGGTCAACTTAATGACTTACGCAGTATCGGATTTGATGGAGCCGCTATGCTCGGCGCTATCTGGCTGTCTGAAGATCCTGTGAGTTCATTCACTGAAGCAATGTACGTTATCAATAAAATGAAAGAGCATTGACGCCATCCTTCAGGTTCAGTATGGACGTAAAACCATGTTGTAATAATTGTTTTGCCGCATTATTACTTCTTACGCCGGAAGCGCAATACAGCACTACCATTCTATTTGGGTCAAGTTGCTCATAGCCGGTAGTGAATTGTGATAGGGGAATATTGATGCCGCCTATATGGCCCATCTCATGCTCTTCGGTTTCGCGCACGTCCACAAGCTGTATATTGGTATCATTCTTCAGTAAGGCTTGCAATTCATCGTATTGGATTGTGCCAATGCTTGCCTTACAGTTTATAGCCTCCGCTTGTAGCTGTCTTATTTTTTTGTTCACCTCATTCAGTTTGAAGCTGAATGTATGCGTGTTCATGGTCAGCGTATCCATCACCATTAGCTTGCCGGATAGCACCTCGCCAATACCGGTGATCATTTTGATAACTTCATTCGCCTGTATAGATCCAATGATTCCCGGTAGGGTAGCAATAACGCCAATATCAGCACAGTTAGGTGATTCGCCGTCCTGTGGTGGTTCGGGGAATATGCACCGATAGGTCGGCCCTCCTTGGTAATTCAATACCGATACCTGTCCCTCAAACTTATAGATGGCACCGGATACCAACGGTTTGTCAAGAATTACACAGGCATCATTAATAAGATAGCGTGTTGCAAAATTATCGGAGCCATCAACTACTATATCATACCCACGCATGATGTCCAGTATATTGCGGCTGTCTACAAATACAGGATAAGTATTTAGCTCCGTATTGGGATTTAAGGCTTTTAGCTTTTGTGAGGCTATGGCTACTTTGAGTTCACCTATTTCTCCTTCCGTATAAAGAACCTGGCGTTGTAGATTGGATATCGAAACTATGTCGCCGTCAGCTATTCCTATTGTACCTACTCCCGAAGCAGCAAGATATTGCAACACTGGGCAACCCAAACCACCGGCACCTATTACCAGTACTTTTGCGGCACAGAGCTTTTGCTGTCCTTCCAATTTTACTTCAGGGAGGATGATCTGCTTACTGTAGCGTGCTTGTTCCTGTGATGACAGCATACTAAATAGTTGAAGTTTCAGGTATTGAAAATTTCTCCCAATCCTTCCACACAGGTTTATACCCTTTACGCTCTATCATCTGTTTCACCTCTGCAACCGAGCGGCTATCGTCTATTTCAAACTGTTCCAATGATTCAGGCTCTACCGCATAGCCACCTGGATTGGTCTTGGATCCCGCGCTCATGGCCGTAGCGCCTAACTGTATCACATGATCCCTGAAAAATTCATTTTCCCTTGTGGAGATAGATAGTTCCAGCTCTTCATTGAATATGCGCCATGCACAAATAAGTTGCACCAGCTCTCTATCTGTGATAACGCTCTTAGGTTCTATAAGCCCTGATGCAGGACGAAGGCGTGGGAAAGATATGCTATACCTCGTTTTCCAGAAGTGCTTCTCCATGTAGTTCACATGTACCGCAGTGAAGAAGTTATCTGTGCGCCAGTCTTCCAATCCTATCAATACGCCTAACCCTATTTTGTGAATAGCTGCATTGCCCAGCCTGTCCGGAGTGTCCAGCCGGTAATCAAAGTTTGATTTCTTTCCCTTCGGGTGGTAATCCTTATAATTGTCCTTATGATACGTTTCCTGGTACACTAGTACCGCATACAGTCCTTCAGCTACCAGCGTTTTATACTCTTCTTCCTCCAGTGGCTGCACTTCTATAGATATATTTGCAAAGTGTGGCCTGAGTATCTTTATTGCGTTTTTCAGGTAGTCAACACCTACTGTTTTAGTTGCTTCGCCTGTCACAAGTAGTACATGCTCAAACCCTTGAGTTTTCAGGTATTCAGCTTCCTGTAGTATCTCAGCGCCAGAAAGTGTTTTCCGCTTTATCTTATTGTCATAGCTAAATCCGCAATAGGTGCAGATGTTCTGACATTCGTTAGAAAGGTAAAGAGGAGCGTAAAGCTGCACCGTTTTACCAAATCGCTTTTGGGTGATCTTGTTGCTCAGTTGTGCCATCTGCTCCAGGTAAGGAGCAGCGGCAGGGGAGATCATTGATTTGAAATCTTCCAGGTCTCTCCGGCTCTTGTTCAACGCACGCTCCACATCTGCTGCTGTTTTAGCATAGATGCCGGAGTGTACCTCATCCCAGCTATACGTCTCAAATACTTCCCTGAACATGGTATGGTTGTTACTTAGTCGCTTAATTTAAAAAATCCGTCAAAGGGCTGCTGCTTTCAGCGTATGCCTTTACAGTTCCCAGTTTCGCATTGTATGCTATCCTGCCTGCTATTACAGCCATCTTAAAGGCCGTTGCAATGGCAACAGGATCGCCAGCCACGGCTATCGCAGTATTCACCAACACCGCATCAGCGCCTATTTCCATAGCTGCCGCTGCATGGCTTGGTGCGCCTATACCCGCATCTACTATTACAGGCACATTGCTTTGCTCTATAATTATCTGCAGGAACTCCAGTGTCTTTAGGCCCATATTGCTGCCTATTGGTGCACCCAATGGCATTACCGCCGCTACGCCTACTTCTTCTAGTCGTTTGCACAGTACTGGGTCAGCATGTACATAAGGCAGTACTATAAAGCCATCCTTTACAAGTCTTTCCGCAGCCTTTAGTGTTTCTATCGGGTCCGGCATCAGGTACTTTGGGTCAGGGTGTATCTCCAGTTTCAGCCAATTGGTTTGCAAAGCCTCCCTCGCCATGTGTGCAGCAAATATGGCTTCCTCGGCAGTGCGTACGCCTGATGTATTTGGTAATAGATTGATGTGGCTATGATGCAAATGCTGTAAAATATCATCGTCCTCGCCCTCCATGTTCACCCGCTTCAATGCCACTGTTACCAGTTCAGATCCTGATGCAAGCAAAGCTTCCTCCATAATATGGTGGTTGCCGAACTTACCGGTGCCGGTAAAAAGCCTGGATGAAAATATTTTATCGCCTATTTTAAGTGTATCGTTCATTGGTCCATTATTGTACTTCGTAATTAAATGCTCTTTTCAGCGCTATTGCTGCACCTGTTACATCAGGCGCATTTGATATGGCTCCAGACACCGCTACACCGTACAGCCCTGTTGCCAATAAATGTTCTACATCACTTTTTGTTACGCCTCCAATGCCTATGATCGGTGGTGGTGTGATTCCGGCGTCCTGCAACTCTGTATATATTTGTTTATATCCATCGAGGCCCAGTATCGGGCTTAAATTCTGCTTGGTACTTGTAAACCGGTAAGGTCCCAAGCCAATGTAGTCTATCGGCATGCCGGATAACCTGATCACATCTTCTGCAGTATTGGCAGTTGCTCCAATAATAAAGCTGTTTCCTATCAGCGCTCTTGCTACCTCCGGCGACATATCTTTCCTGCCCAGGTGCACACCGTGTGCGTTTATGTCCAGTGCCAGTGCAGCATTATCGTTGATGATAAATGTAGCATTGAATTCCTGGCATACCGCCTGTACCTCACTGGCTATTGCGTAGTAATCAGCATAGGTCACATTCTTCAATCGTAGCTGTATCCAGTCTACGCCCCCTATGCAGGCTTTTTCCGCCAGTACGGGGCTTGTAGTTATATATTGCAGTTTGCTGATCGTTCTCATACTGCCAATGGTTTATGGTAACCTAATAAAGTATCATTGCTCGTTAAAAACTGGTAAGTATAACTGTTGGCTATCTCCGCAGCTTCCGAAAGTTCTTTACCTAAAGCAAGTTGAGCAGTCAATGCGGCAGATAGTACACAGCCACTGCCATGCTTGGCACCATGCACAAGACGGTCATTGGAGAAAGCGTAAGTGTGATCTGCTGTATACAGCAGATCAACAACATTACTCTCATCGCTATGCCCGCCTTTTAAATACACGTTTACAGTTTCACTCAGTTCTTCCAGTTTGGTTTGCAGATCATCTGTACCAAACAACTTTTCCGCTTCCGGGATATTTGGTGTGATACAGTAAATGCCATCAATAGCTTCCTTGAATTGCTGTTGCTTTTCCTCATGAAATACGAATCCTGCACTTGCCTTTAATATCGGGTCGAATATAATGACAGGGTCAATGATCCTCCCTTTCAGAAATGCCACTAACTGCTGCAAAATGTCAAGGTTTTCTATCAGCCCTATCTTTATGTGCCATACATCAAAACGTTTCAGCAGTATCTCTACCTGGCTGATGATCTTGTCGATAGCTATCCATTCCACTTTTTCAAACGTTACATCATTCTGCCAGGTAAGTGCAGAAACAACACCAAGACCATAAGTACCATTACTTTCAAATGCCTTCACATCAGCAAGCACACCAGCGCCCGCCGATGGGTCGAAACCGGCTATTGAGAGAACATATGGCTTTGAACCTTGATTCACTTGATTAAAGGATTTTTTTTGATGTTACTTAAACTCTTTAATGATTTATTGTAATAACCTGTTGTTATGCACTCTTTTAAATTGCAGACTTTTCGACCCGAAATTTATTAATAATCCTACTTCAACATTGTATGCTTCGAGGTAATTCATTGCTTGCGCTAAATGCACATCGTCTAAATTAATTACTGCTTTTAGTTCCACCATTATTTTGCCAGAAACCATAATGTCGACTCGTCTTGCTCCTATCCGCTCTCCTCTGTAAATGATCTCCATTTCTTTCTCCATCTCAAAGGGTAGTTCATAATTTGATAATTCGATTGCCATTGCTCTCTGGTAAATGATTTCCTGGAATCCATTCCCCAATGTCGAATGAACCTGCATCGCGGCCGCAATTATCTTCTCAGTAATCTCCTTATACAGCATAATACTAACTGTTAGACATCAAGTAAATCATCGTTCAAAACCATTGGCAACTCATTCCATCATGAAAATCCTCTAATCAAGCAAATCATGGTTCAGGCGGATTACTGGTAAATTTCTCCACCTGCCTCGATGAATTCCTTCGATTTTTCCTCCATACTTTTCTTTACTTCGTCCAATTCCTGTTGTGCTGAATAATCGCGTATATCCTGCGTGATCTTCATGGAGCAGAAGTGCGGGCCGCACATAGAGCAGAAGTGCGCCACCTTCGCGCCATCTGCCGGCAATGTTTCATCATGGAATGAACGTGCAGTTTCCGGATCAAGGGATAGATTGAACTGATCTTCCCATCTGAATTCGAACCTCGCCTTGCTCAGCGCATTATCCCTGAACTGTGCTCCTGGGTGTCCCTTAGCAAGGTCGGCAGCATGTGCTGCTATCTTGTAGGTGATCACGCCATCTTTTACATCTTTTTTATCAGGCAGGCCCAGGTGTTCCTTTGGTGTTACATAGCACAACATTGCTGTACCGTACCAACCTATCATTGCAGCGCCTATTGCTGACGTGATATGGTCATAACCCGGAGCAATGTCCGTTGTCAATGGGCCAAGGGTGTAGAACGGCGCCTCATCACAGTATTGCAGTTGCTTGTCCATGTTCTCCTTGATCATGTGCATCGGCACATGGCCCGGACCTTCTATCATTACCTGTATATCATGCTTCCACGCTATTTTGGTCAGTTCACCAAGTGTTTCCAGTTCTGCGAACTGTGCGGCATCATTAGCATCAGCTATTGAGCCCGGACGAAGCCCGTCACCCAAAGAGAAAGCAACATCATAAGCCTTCATGATCTCGCATATCTCTTCGAAGTGCGTATACAGGAAGCTTTCCTTATGGTGCGACAAACACCATTTAGCCATGATACTGCCACCACGGGATACAATACCCGTTACGCGTTTTGCGGTAAGTGGTATGTAACGCAGCAGCACTCCTGCATGTATGGTAAAGTAATCTACGCCTTGCTCCGCTTGTTCTATCAGTGTATCACGGAATATCTCCCAGGTCAGGTCTTCTGCTTTACCGTTTACTTTTTCCAGTGCCTGGTAGATCGGTACGGTACCTATTGGTACAGGGCTGTTACGTATGATCCATTCCCTTGTTTCGTGTATGTTCTTGCCTGTCGACAGATCCATTATCGTATCGCCACCCCAGCGGCAGCTCCATACTGCTTTCTCTACTTCTTCCTCAATGCTGGATGTAACTGCCGAGTTACCGATATTTGTATTGATCTTCACCAGGAAGTTGCGGCCAATGATCATTGGCTCACTTTCCGGGTGGTTGATGTTGTTCGGTATTATAGCGCGGCCCCTTGCTATCTCATCTCTTACAAACTCCGGGGTGATATACTTCAACGGCATATTAGCGCCAAAGCTTTCGCCCTTGTGCTGGTTCCATAGCTCATTGTTATTCATCAGCTCATCTATCCGCAGGTTTTCGCGGATGGCGATGTATTCCATTTCTGCGGTAATAATACCCTTACGTGCATAGTGCAGCTGGGTTACATTCGCGCCTGCTTTTGCCTTGTATGGTTTGCGGATGTGCTCAAAACGCAGCTCGTCTAGCTTTTTATCCTCCATGCGCTCATTGCTGTAGCCTGCTGAAAAATTCTCCAGTTGTTCTACATCGCCTCTCTTTTTGATCCATTCTTCACGCAGGCGGGGCAGGCCCTTGGTAATATCTATTGTTACATTTGGGTCGGTATAGGCGCCGCTGGTATCATACATCGTTACTGATGGATTCGGGAATATTTCCTCCACACCGAATGACTTTGTCTTGGTCGGACTCACTGCCACCTCGCGCATAGCCACTTTTATATCATGCAGTTTTCCCTGCACAAATATCTTCTTCGAGTTCGGGTAAAAATCCGAATGGATAGAACTCTGATTTGGTGCCATATCTTTTTTCATGCTTTATATTTTATAAGAATTTTATAATGAGTGTAATTTTACCTGGTCTGCCTTTTTACTTATTAACCTATTAACGTGTCAACCTGCTATCCTCCTTGCGTTGCCTTAATCAATGTCACTTTATCATTTTCAGCCAGCATATAAGTGTCCCATTCCGCTTTCGGTATTACGTTATTGTTGATGGCAATCGCAATTCCTTTTACAGAAAGAATATTCAATGAATCCAGGGCATCCTGTATCCTTGCCTGTGGGGGTAGTTCCTGTTGTTTATTGTTCACGAAAATGTTCATACAACTACTGATTAATGAAGCACGCAATAAACCTTAAGGGAAAAGATAATAATAGCAGTATCTCTTACTTTTTCCCTTCGCAGGCATTATCCTGTGCAGGTACAAAGGGTATGATCTCAGCCTGAATTTATCGGCACCCCTAAAGTCTCAACAAATTTAAGGGATATTATCCGATATAATCAGTAAAATAAGAGATTGTTTGTATGGGAGCTCTGTATATGTGCTTGTAATTGCTTCAATGCGGATTAGGAAATTACTGTTTCCACCCATTCACCTCTTTCATGATAGTAGCAGTAATAGCCTTATCATCCTTAACATACCAGTTCAGGGTTTGCTGGGTGGTTGTATTGTCTTTTGAGAAGTGGAAGAACACCACAGACTTTACCAAAGGATAGCGCTGTGGTATACTGCCAAGCGCGTCCGCATACCATTTAGCCCTGTTCCCACCTACAGCAAGAGATCCAAACTCCGTGATCATAATAGGCTTCTTATAAGTCACCAGGCTATCATAGCACTTCCCGAATATATCCTTGAATGTCCACCATTGGCTCCATGCGGCCACTTTGCCATAGTTCAGCACACCAACGCCTATGTAGTCTACATAAGCATCGCCCGGGTAAAATTCCTTGAATTCATATGCAGGATGGGGGCTCCATACCCATATCACATTCTTGGCGCCTTGTTTTAAGAACAGATCATGTACATGCTGCCATGCAGCTATAAAATCCTGTGGTGCATTGTTATGTGGTCCCCACGGGTATCTGTAGCCATCATTCATTTCATGCCCGAACCTCAGGAAAAACGGCTTGCCCACCATCTTTGCACTTGTCGCCCACTTCTTCAGGTAGGGGTCATACATACCGGCAGCCACATCTTTCATGCCGTCCTTATCGCGGATTTCCCTTGATATGGGGTAGTCTTCATTATTAAAATCGCTCAGCCACGGCTCCCACGTGATAACCGGGATTGAGCCCAACTCAATAATATTATTGACACGCTCTACAGGGAACCGCTCCTCCGTTTTGCTGCCCCATGCGGTATATATATGTATCAGCGGGAAGGTCGTTTTCAGCGAATCTTCCAGGCTTACAATGCTCTCATATCCGTCTTTTGCCTCATTGTCAAAAGCGCCCAGCAGTATCTTGTTTGGATGCAATAATTGCTTTTTGTTGTCGGCATACGTTTTCAGCCAGCGCAGCTTATCTGCCCGTTTTTCTTCCCGTTGCTCTACTATAAGTTTCTGTTCTATGTTCTTTACCACATCTCCTGTGTAAGACATAGCATTTTCTATAGGTCCCTTGGTCGATTTTCCGGCATGAGAAAGCGCATAAACGATCAGGGAGGAAATGGCGATCGCTGCAATTGTAGTGACTATTCTGAATACAATATGCTTCATGCGTTCTGCAAAATTAATAAAAGTAAGTGTAATAAATATCCGCTATATGGCGAATAGCACATATGTTGGGGAGTTATGCATCAATTAACTATTCAGATTAACATTATCCCATGGGTCTTCAGCCTTCATTCTTCTTGCTTCAAGCGCGGCATATATACCACCTACCGACATAATGAACGCCAGGAACGCAAACCCTATCATACCCCAAGTTCTTTCTGCAGACAAAGACAACAGGCTCTCCGGCATATAATACCGCCTGTATACCAATACACTTACTATAGTAATCAAAAATGCTGCAACATGTATGATCATGGGCCGGATGAAAGGAGTAATATACCCAATGGCCGCTTTCTTAGCTGTGGGTATATAGGGTATCTCTGCGTTTACTAGTGCCAGAAAAAAGCCCATAAGAAATACCGGCCAGCAGGCAAACTTCAGCACCATACCATGCCAGTGCAGCCCTCTTTCTGTTTTGGCGTCGCATACCCAGCGTTGCATATACAGGTAAATGATAACGGCAAACAACACTACCGGCATACCGTATATAATGAACTCCGCAAATTCCATTCTGGCAGGCAAAACACCGGTAAAGAAGTAGATGAACGGTATTATGGTAAATATCAATTGCGTGAGTCCCACAAGATAATAAGTACCTATCGTGCCATAAGATAGCTTTTGCCAGAATGATAGTTTGCGAAACAGCTTCGGTAATTCCATAAATGCCACTTCAAATACCCCGCGCGACCATTTCAATTGCTGTTTGCAAAACGAGCCAAAGTCTTCCGGAACTAATCCGCGGCTGATCACCACCGGGTTGTATACCGACTTCCATCCCGCACCATGTATTCTTATTGCAGTGATCATGTCCTCAGCAAGTCCTATCCCATGACCGCCAATACTTTCCAGCGCCTTCCTGCGGAACGTACAGTTGGCGCCAATAGCCACACTACATCCATAGCCGAACAAAGACATCTGGGTAGGTCCGTAAAAATTGTAGGTCTGCTCTGCGGCACCCTGTGCGGTAAACGATCGGTACTGGTTATAATAAGCCTGCGATACCTGCACAAATCCTATTTGCTCATCTTCAAAATACCCTAAAGTATGGTCTAGGAACTCAGGAAACGGTATATGGTCAGGATCCAGAACCAGTATAAAATCTTCCTGTGTTAATTTCAGTGCCCGGTTTATTTTGCCTGCTTTTGCTCCTGGCAGTCCAACTAGTTCAAGCCATACTGCCCCATGCTTTTCAGCCACTGCTTTAAATGCCGGGTCCTGTGTATCATCCAGTAAGTAAGTAGTATGAGGATAAGTGATCTTTGCACACGCCTCCAGGGTTTTTTCAAACATCGCCAGCGGTTCTCCTGGCGAGCTTGTAGTAAATATAGCTACACTCAGACCCTCTTTCGGATTTATATGTACTGTGCTTTTTATGCCTAGGTAGTTGATCCAGATAAGTATAAGGCGGAATATGCTGTACCAGATGGCAAGGCTGAGCACAACATAAAGGAATGGGTCGCCAATGTGTTCATTTCTGAACCACCAGTCTGCAAGGCGAAAAATGGAGATAATACCGGCCAGGACTAATATCAGCAGCACGAATTGCTCATATGCTGTTATACGTTTAGCCTTTTTATATTGCCATAGCTCCTTGCCTTTTCCGTTGTATGGTTGGTATGACATATAGAAGCGGGGCTATCTGTATGGCTGATCAATGAAGTGATGTTTATTCTTCGTCAAAAACGCCGTTGTAATGTATAGAGGTTAGCTCAAACTGCTTATCGGTGAGCCATTCTCTTTTGTTCTCTTTGCCTTCTTTATCATTGAGGTTCACTCCATCTATATCCGCTATCATCTCATTCAGGCTGTTGTACCTGTCTTGTAGCTGCAATGCCTGCTGGCTACCAGGCGCTACTTCTGTCATTGTCTTCTTCTTCAACTGTGCATCACGTAGCAGTACGAGTTGGCTTCTTATGCTGCTCACGGATTGCTTCAGGTCACTTTCGTTCTTACAGCGGTATAGCGATTGTATCTTATCCTCTAGATCCATTATTGATTTACCGAATGCTGATTTACCATTTCCTTTAGTATCCTTCTTACGTGGCAAAAAGCTCTTATCCAGTCCAACGGTCACATAATTACTATTAAAGAAGTACGTGCTCCTGTAAGTGTACTTGCCCGACAAATTCCATGATTTACTGATCTTGTAGTTCAGTGCAAACGATGCGCTATGCGGTGTAAAGTGTTCTGTTGAGTAGCCTTTGGCTATAAATACGGAACCTGCTGCATTCTTGTCGAGGAAGAAGTAGGGGTTGTAAATAGACCCATAGCCCACATCTCCGTTTATATTAATGCTTACTTCTTTAGATGCATTCACGCCGAAGGATAGTAACACCGCATTTATGTACTGGTCATAAGGGGTGAAGTAGGGTATATAGTCCCCGCCAATATGTGAGTTCGGGGTGTAGTTGGCAAGGATCTCGCCAACCGTCTTTATCGGCTGATATCTGTTCTCATTAGCGCTGCTATAACTGCTGCTTAGTCCCATCTGCAGTTTTCCTGTCGGGAAAACGACTAGCGGAGCAAGGAAATAGGCATAGGCCGAATATACATTATTATTGTCTCTGTATGCGCTGTTTATGAATGCGGCCTGTGCCAGCCAGTTGCTCTTATGCCAGTTCAGCATAGCCGAAAACCGCATAGCTGATATATTAGTATCCACACTCGACTTGGTACCGAAATAAGGTACACGGTCCACACCCAGGTCTACATCAAATTGCTGTGAGATCTTTTCGTTTAGGCTTAGTTCGCCGGTCCAGCTCACCTCATCCTTAACAGGGAATTTCATTACGCCTGCGCCCACGTTCAACCTAAGTCCTGCTTTCGGAAAATACATTTTATTGCCGGCCTTTATCCATGGCGCATCAGATACCTTGCTTTGCAGAAAGTGATAATCCGATCCATCTACATAAAGAGTCAACGCACGGTGAAAAGATTTTTCCAATCGGATGCCCGACATCAGCACACTCAGCGGCTGGTTGTCTGAGAGATAGGAGGTTGTCAGCGATAGTTTGGGAGCCTTGGCAATATTGATCTGGTCATTCAGCTCATTGGCTTCAGTGCTGTTACCGTCGTATTGCAGTGCTTTCTTTACGTGAGCAGCAGCCTTTTTATTATTGCCCTGGTAGTAATACAGGCGTGCATGCAGTAACGCTATATCAGAATAATCACTGCCGCCATTTTCCATCACATACAGCATATTCTCTGCCTGGCCGGTCTTACCCATATCTGCCAGCGAATGTATATAGCTCAGTTTCAGATAATCATTGTTCGGATCCAGTTTCAAGGCCGACTGGTATAGTTCATTGGATTGTTTATTATTATTCCTATAAAGTTGCACTTGTGCCTGCAGCCATAGTGAGTTCAGGTCTTTGGGGTGAGCTGCGTGATAGGTTTTAAGTACTTTATTTGCTTTTCTGAATTGCTTTTTAGCTATGTGGTCCTTAGCTATCGTGAATGCATCAGGTGGAGCCTGCTTACTTTTATTTACCTGCGCTACAGATAGGTTGCTAAATAATATGCTGAATATTAGCACAGGGATCGCTTTGAAAATACTTGCAACGACTGCCTGTAATTTGTTGTTTACCATATAGTTGTAAATAAAGTTTCAAAACAGCGATGTTTTCGTCTGTTTTGATAAATTCCTTTTACTTCCCTGGTTTAAATTGTTTTGGGTTAGCCCGAATATAGGCTTGCGGCTAATATTGCGGGGTGCTAAGATATACAATATTCTGATAGTTGTACGCTTTTGGACTTATTACATGATAATCGATAATAATTTATTAAAACTGTTATTATCCTGTTATTCACCATTCCGGACAATAATCTAATACTATGTTTATACGATATTTGGCGCCCTCCTGTCCTGTAATTTATTATCCAATTTAGTAGAACCACCATTTTTATGAAAACAAATTTATCAACATTTTTACTGTCTGCATTGTGCCTGTTCGGCATCAACTTAGCCAATGCACAGACAATAACAACTATTGCTGGCTCCGGTATAACCGGTTATATTGGAGAAGGGATAGCTACTGCAGTCGGGCTCGATCGCCCATGTGCCGTTGTTGTTGATGGTACTGGCAATATATTTATTGCAGACCGTGACGACCAGCGTATACGTAAAGTTACACCTGCAGGCATTATAAGTACATACGCAGGCACCGGCACTTTCGGCTACAATGGTGATGGTATTTTGGCTACTACCGCACAAATATTCGATCCGAATGGCCTTGCACTCGATGCTGCAGGCAACCTCTATTTCGCAGACCTTACAAATAACCGCATCCGCAAGATCAGTACAGCAGGTATTATTACTACTATAGCGGGAACTGGAACAGCAGGCTACAATGGCGATGGTATCGTAGCAACTACCGCTCAGCTGAATAACCCAAAGGGCGTGGCTGTCGATGGCGGTGGCAATGTGTACATTGCAGACTATCGTAATGGCCGAATACGTAAGGTAACTCCCGGTGGCATCATCAGCACAATAGCCGGTGATGGGACATTTGGCGTTGGCGCCGATGAGATCGCCGCTACAAGTACCCAGTTATTTTTCCCTTCATCGGTATTGGTAAATGGCGGCAATGTCTACATAACAGATGAGAACAACCAGCGTGTCCGTAGAATAGACGGAGCAGGTATCATACATAATTTCGCTGGTAATGGGACTTTTGGTTCCGGCGGTAACGGTGGCCAGGCTACCGCGGCGCAGCTGTTCGATCCCAGCGGTCTCGCAATGGACGCTTTCGGCAACATGTATATTGCGGAGTACACCAATCAGCACATACGTAAAGTAACACCGGCAGGCATTATCAGCACATTCGCGGGGACTACAGGCTCGGCAGGTTTTTTTGGGGACGGAGGTGCTGCCACAGCTGCCCGGTTCAACCGTCCTTCAGGGGTTGCGGTAGATGCTGCTGGCAATGTCTTTATTGCAGACCAGTTCAATGATCGTATCCGTAAAGTAAATACCTTACCGCCCATAACGGGCAATCTTAACATCTGTATCGCTGGGACCACTACGCTAAGTAATGCCCTCAGCGGAGGTTCATGGACAAGCGGCAACCCCGCAGTAGCTATAATTGGCTCCTCAAGCGGTACAGTTATTGGCTTTACCCCTGGCACATCTGTTATCACTTACCACTTCGGCATAGAAACTACTACAGCTACGGTAACGGTTGATCCATTACCTGCCGCCGGATCTATTTCCGGACCGGCAAACTTATGTATAGGCACTCCTGTTCTCTACAGCGATGCTTCTCCTGGCGGCGTATGGACCAGTGTTAATACTGCTATAGCTACTGTATCTGGTGGTGGTGTTGTTTCGGGTATCACTTCCGGTACATTTACGTTAAGTTATACGGTTACTAATGCGTGCGGTTCCGCAAGTACTTCCAGGGTTATAACAGTAGGTTCGTTATCTGCGGGTACTATCACTGGTCCCTCAAGTGTCTGTGTAGGCTCAATAGTAGCACTGACCGACGCAGTCGCAGGTGGCGTATGGAGTGTCAGCAATACAAATATCTCCATCACCGGCGGCGGGCTTGTTTCTGGGCTATCTGTTGGTGCAGCTATCGTTTCTTATGCGGTAACAGGTGCATGCGGTACTGCAAGGGCTGTTTTTCCTATAACTGTAAATTCATTCCCTGTTCCGGCACCTATTTCCGGCCCTTCAAATGTATGTATCAGCTTATCCGTTAACTTGTCCGATGCAGTAGGGGGTGGAGTATGGAGTAATGCGAATTCAACCACTACTGTATCTCCCGGTGGGGTAGTAACCGGTATTGCCGTAGGCATTGATACGATCAGTTATACCCTCTCCAATACCTGTGGTACTGCCACAGTTAGTCATACTGTTACTGTCGACCCGTTACCCAATGCTGGTGTCATTTCAGGATCGTCTAATGTGTGCATCGGCGCTTCTGTACCATTTACAGAAACTGTGACTGGTGGCATATGGAGTACCAGCAATACCAGTGCATTTGTAACAACCGGCGGCCTTGTAATTGGCCTTGTGGCGGGCAACGATACCGTTATATATACCGTTTCGGGCGCATGCGGCAGTGCAACTGCTATTCATCCTGTTACCGTCAATCCGCTGGCCGCACCGGGACCTATCACGGGCAGTAGCAGTGTATGTGTTGGCTCGTCTATTGCGCTCACTGATCTTTCCGGTGGTGGCGTATGGAGTACCAGCAATACCAGCGCAAAAGTTTCTTCCGGTGGCCTGGTTACAGGTATGGCGGCAGGTGTTGATACTATTTATTATACAGTTACTAATGTTTGTGGCCCGGTATCGGCAGAAAAGACGGTTACCGTCAGCTTATCCTCAGGTGCTGGCATCATCAATGGAGCATCGGGCGTATGTATTGGTTCCCGCATCACAATGACCGATGCAGTAACAGGTGGCTCATGGAGCGTAAGCAATACAAATATTTCGGTTTCCTTATTTGGCAGGGTCACAGGGCTTGTTGTTGGTTCAGCTACTGTATCTTATACGGTTACTACGGGCTGTGGTATTTCATCGGCTACAAAAGCAATTACTGTAAATCCTGTTCCCTCTGTTGGTACAACTACCGGCACTCCTGCAGCTCTCTGCCTCGGTTCGGTGATGCACTTCAGCAATACCACTCCGGGCGGTGTTTGGAGTTGCTCAGATACGTTCAAAGCCAAGATAACAAGTACAGGCACTGCGACAGGCTTTGGCCTTGGTGCAGATACCATAAAATATACAATAACCGACCCCAAGGGCTGCACAGCCACCGCGAAATTCCCGCTCACCATTGCAAATGCATTCCCATCAGCAGTTGTACTTCCTTCAGGTACGGCACCATTGTGTAATAACACGCCGGTAGTAATATACGTTGTTGCATCTACTGCTTCAGGCTATCAATGGCTGTCAGGCAGTACGCCTATTCCCGGTGCTACTGCGGTAAGCTATTCAGCCAAAACTGCAGGAACCTATAACTTGGAACTCACAGCTTCAGGTTGTGTTGCTACATTCCCTGGCACAACGGTATTACCGAAGATAGTACCAACCATCACCTTTACTCCGCCGAATACACTATCAACAGGCACATTTACTACTTACGAATGGTACAAGGATGGTCATTTTATACCGGGAGCTACAGCAGCCACACTTACTGTAAAGGAAGGTGGTAACTATAAAGTGGTGGTATTGGATGCCAACAGGTGTATTGATACCTCTGCTGTATACAAGTTCGCAGGTGTCAGCGGCGTGCAGCAACTGGTCAGTGCAGACGGAATAAGGATATACCCTAACCCTGCTTCCTCGACAGTGAGCATAGATGCGCCTGTTCTCGTTAATGCATCTGTAATGAGCATGGATGGCAAAGTTCTGATAAGGCGATCGCTAGCCAAAGAGATCAACGTCAGCACCCTCGCAAACGGTATGTACATGATTCTGCTCCACAACGAGCAGGGCCAGCTACTCAAAGCCGCAAAGTTTGTAAAAGAAAGCTGGTAGCAAATAGAAGGATGCAATGGAACTACCTTCCTGTTTTTAGGAGGGGGCGATGGAATACGGCGACGGCCGAATGAAATCGGGTTGGTTGAGCCCGCGCAATGCAGGATATAGCTATCAAACGCGCCACCATGCTTGCAAACAAAAAATATCTACAAACCGCCAAGAAAAAATTTTGTGTTAACGATATTCTGTTTAAATTTGCACTCCCAAACCAACATACTCTTCCTTAGCTCAGTTGGTTAGAGCATCTGACTGTTAATCAGAGGGTCTCTGGTTCAAGTCCAGAAGGGAGAGCAGAAGAAATCCCCTAAGAAGCAATTTACAAAAGCTTTTTAGGGGATTTCTCATTTATTATCTACTGTAAAAATGGATAATATATTACTTGAATTGACCCTGATGTTTTACAAGTGTTTGACAACAAAAACGGGTGTCGTGCTCCGGATCCCGAAGCACGACACGATTGCGCTCCATTCCCCTGCTTTGCTTCGTTAATTGTGTTTAAGGCGGTTTCGTTGAAAATAAATAAATCTTAATTCTGTTTATTATTTATATCTTGTTTTATAAAATTCTCACAATGAAGCACATTTTGAAATTCATACTGTTGGTTCTCCTTTCCCTCGCAGGGATTGGAAAGAATATTTATGCACAAAAAATGGGAGGGCTGCAAGGTCAGCAAGCCATAGATTCATTTTTGAAGGTAATTAATACCGGCAAGTATAAAAATGACTCTGAGAAAGCTCAGATATACATAACAGTCTGTTCTCTTTATCCGAATATTAATGCCGATGAAGGAATAAAGTACGGGCAAATGGCTTTAGAACAGGCAACAAAGCTTAATTGGAAGAATGCAATGGTAAGGTCAAATCTCAACCTGGGCGCCAATTATCACAATAAATCCGACTATCCAAAAGCGCTGGATCATTTTTTAAAATCATTAAAACTAAGCGAGGAGATTGGTTTTAAACCAGGGATAATTAATTCTACTGCTAATTTGGGAGCCATTTATGCTTTTCAAAAGGATTTTCAAAAAGCTTTGGAATATTATTTTATGACGCTGAAGATCAGTGAAGAAGTGAGCAATAAAATTGGAATAGCAACTGCTTCAGGAAACATCGGCTCGATCTACCAGGTACAAAATGAGTATGCTAAAGCGATGGAATATCTGAATAAAGCATTAAAAGTCAGCGAAGAAACAGGACACGTTGTGTTTATTGCAAAATTTACTGTAGCCCTTGGTACAAATTATGCTCGCCAAAAAAACTATTCACTCGCTTTGGATTACCTTCTTAAAGCGCTGAAATTGAATAAGGACATTGGAGACACCTATACAGTTGCCCAGGTACTGGAGGATATTGGTTCTACTTATTATGATATTGCCACTGACTCAATTCCTGCTAATCTGCACCAGGCAGCACCGGTAACAGTCATACCGGCAGGCAAAGCGGCTGTTGTTGAAAAAGCAATTGACTACTTTCAGCAATCATTAGCGATCAGTAGAGAGCTAAATGCGATGGAGCTAATGCTCGAAAACTACAAGGCACTTGCAAATGCATACAAGCTCAGCGGCAATTACAAAATGGCAATTGAATACACAGAGAAATTTCATTCCATTCAGGACTCCATTTACTCTAACGACAATACAGTTAAGATCGCCAAACTGGAAACAAAACGGGAAGCTGATCTGAAAGAAAAACAGATATCGATCAATAAACTGGAAAGTATAAAAAAACGAAATGAACGTATCATATTCAGTATTGGTTTGGGCTTTCTGCTATTGCTGGTATCAGGTCTGTTTTTCAACCTGAATTTTGTTCGCAAGTCGAGAAAGGCGATACAAAAAGAAAAAGATATCTCTGAAGGTCTTTTACTGAATATCCTTCCTGCAGAAGTCGCACAGGAATTGAAGGTTAAAGGGTATTCTGATGCAAAACACTTTGACCAGGCAACGGTATTGTTTACCGACTTTAAAGGATTTACGCAAATGTCCGAAAAACTATCACCGGCGCAATTGGTTGCTGAGCTAGATCATTGTTTTAAAGGGTTTGATGAGATAATGCATAAGTATGGCATTGAGAAGATAAAGACAATAGGCGATTCTTACATGGCTGTTGGTGGCCTGCCTGACCCTTCATCTTGCACTCCTGACAAGGTAGTGCAGGCGGCTTTGGAAATGACCGCCTTCATCTTAAAGCGTAAAGCAGACAAGGAAAAAGAAGGAATGTTGTCTTTTGAGATGCGCGTGGGCATCCATACGGGCCCTGTTGTCGCCGGTATTGTAGGAATAAAGAAATTCCAGTACGATATATGGGGCGATACCGTGAACACAGCCAGCCGCATGGAAAGCAGCGGAGAAGTTGGGAAAGTGAACATATCAGGAACAACTTATGAACTGGTGAAGGATAAATTCACATGTCAGTATCGCGGAAAAGTAAGTGCAAAGGGTAAGGGAGAAGTGGATATGTACTTTGTATCTTGATATGCAGCAGATACCGGGGTTAAACTTGCAATAGGCCAACTGCTCGTTGCGGCTCCATAAATGTTCAAAAGTTTGGCAAGCTATTTGCGTATACCATATTGATCTTATATATTACATCAACGGAGTCAGCCCAAAATCCATGAATAGAGTAGGCATAACAACAAAACACACTTTTATGAAAAAGACAACGATCATTATAGTGGCACTGTTGGTGATGGGCACTGCAGCATTTGCACAAAGCATTATTAA
>Ga0209023_10002552_pt1 | contig 22550 bp, 18 predicted proteins | sample LakOneMetagenome_FD_187468 | JGI IMG/M metagenome (GOLD analysis project Ga0209023, IMG submission 187468) | Freshwater and sediment microbial communities from Lake Erie, Canada (SPAdes) (version 2) | ecosystem: Environmental > Aquatic > Freshwater > Lentic | place: Lake Erie, Canada...
GCTCGTGGGTGCAACGCAGATCCTGCAGCAGTGGATGACGCCGCAGACCGGTGTTGACCCGGCGCAGCAGAAGATGATGATGCTCATGCCGCTGGTGCTGATCTTCGTCTTCGTCTCCACGCCGGCGGGCGCGCTCATCTACTGGCTGGTTGGTAACGTCTGGCGCATCGGCCAGATGCAGTTGACCAACTATCTCCACCCACCAAAGGTTCACGTGGTGCGCCCCGCTGCAGAACGACGAGTCAAACGCGTCGGCAAGCCCGAAGACGCCGCTTCCGAGAACTGACATGGCCGACCAGATCGCTCCGATTGTCGATTTCCTCAACCGCGTGAACGACGCGTTTGGTATCAGCTCGCCTGTTGAAGTGGAACAGACCGCTGACGGTGCCCGCCTGAACCTGTCGGGTGAAGAGGCAGAACTTCTCGCGCGTCACCGCGGTGAACCCATCAAGGCCCTGCAGCACGTGGTCGACATGGCGTTTGGCCGCGAGGTTGGCGAAGACGCGCGCGTCTTCGTCGATGCTCTTGGCTACCGCAAGGGCAAGGACACCGAGCTTCGTCAGATGGCGAAGTACCTCGCCAACAAGGCCAAGGACACCGGCGCCGATCAGCAGCTCGGTCCGCTCAATCCCTACGAACGTCGGCTCGTGCACATGTCCGCGGCTGAAGTGCCAGGTGTGACGACCGAGAGCATTGGTGATGCGTTCACGAAGACCGTGACCATCTCCGCGCGCAAGTAAACCCAGGCCTCAACGTCGGCGACCCTCTGTGGTCGCCGACCCAATCGTTCGCGCAGAGCGGACAGCGACCGATGTTCTCCACAGCCGACACCATCGTCGCCATCGCCACACCGCCAGGCCGCGGCGCTATCGGGATCGTTCGACTGAGCGGACCCGCCTCTTCCTCCATTGCTGCGCAACTGACCGGACGCCACGGCTTCGACGAGCGGCGCGCCACCACAACAAGACTGATCGCTGGCGAGCTTCGGGACACCGTGGTCGTGACGTGGTTCCTTAAACCTGCCTCCTACACAGGAGACGATGTCGTCGAGATCGGCGCGCACGGCAGCGCGGTGATTCTGCGCGCGATCGTGTCGGCCGCGATGACGGCTGGTGCGCGGCTTGCGGCACCCGGTGAGTTCACGCTGCGTGCGTTCCTCAACGGCAAGATCGATCTCGCTCAAGCCGAGGCGATTGCGGATCTGATCGATGCGGCCACACCGACGCAAGCGCGTGCGGCGTTCGATCAGTTGAGCGGGACGTTGAGCAGCAAGGTCGCACGCATCGACGCACTGCTGTTCGACCTGGTGGCCAGGCTCGAGGCATCGGTGGACTTCCCAGACGAGGGCTATCACTTCATCGAGCCAGATCAGGTGTCTGCCTCGCTCAGACAACTCATCGCCGAAATCGATGTCGTGCTCGCAACGGCGGCGCGTGGTCGCTTGATTCGTGAAGGTGCTCAGGTGGTCATCGCGGGCGAACCGAACGTTGGCAAATCGAGTTTGTTCAACGCGCTGGTCGGTTCACACCGGGCAATCGTGACGGACATCGCCGGGACGACGCGTGACCTGGTGACGGAGGTGGTCGATGTACGCGGTCTGCGAGTCACCCTGGTCGACACGGCAGGTCTCGTCGAGAGCCGGGATCCCGTCGAGCGCGAAGGTGTGGCGCGGAGTCGTGGCGCGCTGACTGTCGCGGACCTGGTCTTATGTGTTGCCGATAGCAGCGCCGCGTTGGCGACCGTTCGTGAAGCGCTCAGCGACGTGCCCGCAACAAAGGTGCTCGTTGTCGCCAGCAAGGCTGACGTCTCCCATGAATGGGCTCCCCTGGACGCCGTTCGCGTATCGTCGAAAACAGGGTGCGGGCTGGAAGAACTGATCGACCGGATGTTCGAGATGCTCTCCGGGGACGAGCAGACGCTCGACACGCCCGAGATTTCCAACGTTCGCCACATCGACCTCCTGACGGAGGCGCGCTCAGTGCTGACGGCGCTGGTGTCCGGACTCGACTCCCGCGGCGCGGACTTGTCCGAAGAGTTCGTGCTTGCCGACCTGCAGCAGGCCCGTGCGCTGCTCGAGAGCGTCACCGGCCAGCGAAGCTCCGACGAAACCCTGATTCACATCTTCGAACGCTTCTGTGTCGGCAAGTAACTGTGAATAAACGGTTTGACGTCATTGTTGTAGGCGCAGGCCACGCCGGATGCGAGGCCGCGTACGCAGCGGCTCGCCTCGGCCTGCACGTGGGCCTGTGCACGCTGAATCGCGACACCGTCGCGCAGATGCCGTGCAATCCTGCAATAGGGGGAACGGCCAAAGGTCACATCGTCCGCGAGATTGACGCGATGGGCGGCTTGATGGGCCTGGCGATTGACGCCACCGGTATTCAGTTCAAGCTTCTCAATCGAAGCCGCGGTCCGGCGGTCTGGTCGCCGCGAGCGCAGGCTGACAAGCGCGTGTATGGAGACTGGGTTCGGCGTGCGCTCGACGCCGAGCCAAACATTGAGTGGGTGGTCGGACGCGCAGGTCGGCTGGAGGTGACTGGTGGTCGAGTGACTGGACTGCACCTCGAAGACGGCGAGTTGCTGTTGGCGTCCGCAGTGGTGATTACGACCGGCACCTTCCTCAACGGACTCATTCACATTGGCCCGGAACAGAGGCCGGCGGGACGTTTCGGGGAGCCGCCGTCGCGTGAGTTGGCGGAGTCGCTCAAGTCGTTCGGATTCACGTGGGGACGGCTGAAGACCGGAACGCCGCCACGGCTCGATCGAGCGAGCATTGATTTCGACGGTGAGGTCGGACGTGGCAACTTCACGCCTGAGGACGGTGACGATTCACCGGTGCCCTTCTCGTTCCTGACGGAGCAGCTCACCACGCGGCGCGTTCGTTGTTACCTGCTGCACACCAACGACCGCGTCCACGACCTGGTTCGACGGCACATCGGAAGCTCTCCCCTGTTCAACGGCCAGATCAAAGGCATCGGACCGCGCTACTGCCCGTCGCTCGAAGACAAGGTGACTCGCTTTCCGGAGAAGGAGCGCCATCAGATCTATCTGGAACCGGAAGGCGTGGAGGCCTCTGAGATTTACGTGAATGGCTTCTCCATGAGTCTGCCTCGGGAGGTTCAGGAAGAACTGGTGCATGCACTCCCGGGTTTGGCTGATGCGCGAGTGCTGCGGCCCGGGTATGCGGTGGAGTACGACTTCATCCAGCCAACGGAGCTGACGGCGTCTCTCGAAGCGAAGCGTCTTCCTGGTTTGTTTCTCGCCGGTCAGATCAATGGCACCTCCGGCTATGAGGAAGCGGCGGCGCAGGGTCTCGTGGCTGGCCTGAACGCCGCGCGGACAGTTCGCGACTTGCCTGCGGTGACCTTTGAGCGAGACGAGGCGTATATCGGCGTCCTCGTCGACGATCTCGTGACGAAGGGTTGCCTCGAGCCGTATCGGATGTTCACGTCGCGCGCCGAGCACCGCCTGCTGCTTCGGATTGACAATGCGGATCTTCGGCTGACTGGGAAGGGTCGCGAGTGTGGCCTCGTGTCGGACGAACGATGGAGTCGCTTTGTCGAGCGGAAGGCCAGGCTGGGGCGCAATCACGCCACGCTTGCGGGTTCGCCGCTAAAGTCGAGTGATGGCAACACGCTGCCTGCGGCTCAACTTCTCAAGCGGCCAGAGACCACCATCCACCACCTGCTCCAGGCAGGCGTTCAGCTGGAGACAACTGCAGGCTGTGAGGCTGTGGACTTCGCGACGCTCGAGACCGAAGTGAAATACGAAGGTTATCTCCGTCGTCAGGGGGCTGACGTTGAACGAGCCCTCCGAAACGAGCGGCGTCGGATTCCTTCAGGATTTCGCTTTGGAGACGTGCACGGGCTGACCCGTGAAGTGGTCCAGCGGCTGGAACAGGTGCAACCAGTGACCCTTGGTCAGGCGCTTCGCGTTCCTGGCGTGACTCCAGCTGCAGTTGCTCTGCTCGCGAGTCACGTTGCCAGACAGAGTGCTCCATCGAGTGATGGGTTGGCGGGATGACTGGTTTACTTGCTGACCGTATCGCTGCGCGCCTCTCAGCCCATGGTCTCGTAGCGTCGGATGCGGCCGTGGCTGGTCTTGCCGCCTATCTCCAGCAGCTCTCCCGGTGGAATGAGCGGGTGAATCTGACCGCAATCCCCCTCGGTCCCTCGCCCTCTGACCAGGCGATCGACAAGCTACTGGTCGAGCCTGTCCTGGCGACCACCCTCCTCGACGCCACTCCTCGAACCTGGTTTGACCTGGGAACAGGCGGCGGATCTCCTGCCATTCCGCTTCGCTGTCTGTGGAGAGCGGGAACGTTGAGGATGGTGGAGTCCAGAGAGAAGAAGGGGGCGTTTCTGCGTGAGGTGGTTCGGCAGCTGGGTTTGGCCGGGACGTCCGTGTCGACGTGCCGCTTCGACGATCTCGGCGAGGCTCGCTCGGTTGATCTGGTGACCTTGCGGGCAGTCCGTGTGGACTCGGAACTTGTTGCCCTGCTGGATCGGCTTCTTTCAATGCGCGGTCAGGTGCTCGCCTTTGGCAGCGCGATTCTCGACGACGCGTTTGTTTGCCAGGCGCAGGCGACTCTCCCAGACGGTTCGAGCCTCAATCTGTACGGGCGCTTGTAGTTCCCAGAGCGGTTCCCCCACCAAGATCGGCTTCGTCTGCCCTCCACACCAGGCTGCCGCGAGCGCTTTCCGCTCCACTAGGCGCCTGATTCGGTTCAAGTTGGCTGGTTTCCGTCGTTCCAGGTCTCTCGGATTAAGCATCAGACGCCGCCGACTCGTCTTTGCGGCGGGTTTGGTGCCGCCCCGCGAGTTGAGGCTGTTGCGGAGAGGTCCCGGGCGAGTGGTCGAGCGCCGCCCGTTTAGCCGAGTTCAGGCCCCGTTACCATCCCTCTTCCCTTTTGCCCTTGGGCTACAACCCGGGTGGGATGTTCCACGTGGAACATTCCCCGAGGTTCTGCGGGTTCTGAGGGCGGGTATCCGTCAGTTCGAGCCTTTTGGGGGCGAAAAGCCGGCACGCCCAGGTATCGCTGCCGGACAACTGGAGGGGCTGATTGAGGTGCTTGTGAAGTTAGCGATACCCTCTCGCACCTTCGTGGATTGCGGACGTTCCGGAATGCCGCCGAGTTGGAGAGAAGGGGTTGGCTTACCTGACATCTCGGAGAGTGTTCCACGTGGAACATTTGCGCCCAACGCCAACCAAGGTCATCAACTTCGGGGAACTAGATGCAGCCGGGTTAGCAAAGCGCGCCCAAAGTGTTGCGGTTCAGGGGACCCGGACTGGTCCGACCTGAATGCGCTCGTGATCGCGAGGCCTATCCAGACGCAATAAGCAGCCCGCTCGTCTCAGCCTTCGGGCGGAGTCAGACACCCAAGCTAGACGCTCAAACCAACCAGGGCGAAACATCACAGCGAAGCCAGCGCACTGAGATCCTGGCGACAGCCCAGATCTTGAGTTTGAAAGCGGCGAGTCCTCGTGGGCATGGCGGCCGCCACAGTCACGCTGTCCGGCGGAATCAACAACGGGAACGGCCGCATCGTCGCTTCGCACGACCTCCTGGAAATTCCGTCGTCGTGCAACCCGTAACCACGTTCGCCGCCACGCCGCTGGCGTCACTCGCGTTTTGAATCACGCGAATCTCAGCGCGATCTTGGACTCCGGCACGTGATGGTGTTCAGTAATTGCCCTCACCAATCAGTAGGGTCCACGTCGCCGGTCATGGGAGACGGAGATTGCGACACGGCATCGAGCTATGCCGCCGATCGTGGGAAAAACATCCTCGCAGTCGCGGCGGGAGTTCGCACAAGAAGCCACTGCCAGGTAAGACCCACGTGGACTGGTCCGAATCCGGCGCCATTCAAAAGAAGATCGTGTGGTTTCGCGCCAGTGCCAGAACTGAGCCCATCTCAGGGCTCCGGCGAAATCACAACCAGGTCAGGCTCCGGCAAACACTGTGGGACTGTCGGCCAGCACCCGCGAGTGTGGACCCCCGGGAAGAAAACCCCACGATTGACTCACCAGGAAACCCCGACCACGAGCGCGATCGTCCAACGTGCCGATGGCCCTGGCGAGCGAGTCCGGTCCGGTGCACCTGGGCGTGCGCCAGAACCGGGCAAGCCAGGAGCGGACCTGCCGACTGGCGCGCAACCCCGATCAACCATGGGCCCAAGGTCCGGACGCGCGGACCGCGGACCGCGTATCAAACACGGCGTGACCACAAGGGAGCAAGCGGCCCGAGCACCAACTGGGCCGGACCAAGGACCAACGGACCAAGCGCGAAGGACCCAAGGACCAAGGACCAGGACCCAGGACGCAGGAACGGACCAAGAACTACGCCCAGGAACCAAGAACTACGATTGACCCACACCCCGCCAACCCGTATCCTTGTGGGTCGCATCAACCGCAAAACAGTAGATTATTGGTCGTTTAACAGAACATGGGACGCGTAATCGCAGTCGCCAACCAGAAGGGCGGCGTAGGCAAGACCACCACGACGCTCAACCTGGCGGCATCACTCGCTGTCGCAGGGCAACGCGTCCTGCTCGTGGACGTCGATCCGCAAGCCAACCTGACGAGCGGCGTCAGCCTCAAGGGACAGGCTGGCCCGGGCGGTACCGTCTACAACGCGCTCACGCACGCGACCACCGGACCGGACGCTCGCGCGTTCATCCTGACAACGAACACCGAGGGACTGCATATCATCCCGGCCGACCGGAATCTCACCGGCGCCGAGATCGAAATGGTGCCGCTCGATCATCGCGAAGAACGCCTGCGCCAGTTGCTCGCCACCGTACGCGATGAGTACGACTACGTCTTCATCGACTCGCCACCGTCGCTCGGTCTGCTCACGCTGAACGCGCTCGTCGCAGCCGATGCCGTGCTCATCCCTCTGCACTGCGAGTACTACGCGCTCGAGGGGTTGGCCGATCTCTGGGGTACCGTGCGCCGCGTTCGCAGCGCGCTCAATCCGAGCCTCGGCATCGAAGGTGTGCTCTTCACGATGTACGACGAGCGCACCAATCTCAGTCAGCAGGTCGCCGCCGAAGTGCGCGCCTTCTTCAAGGAGAAGGTGTTCCGCACGACCATTCCGCGCAACGTGCGCCTGGGCGAAGCGCCCAGTCACGGCATGCCGGTGATTCAGTACGACCCGAAGTCGAAGGGCTCCGAGGCGTACATCGCGCTCGCGCGTGAAGTGCTCGAACGCGCGGCGTCGGACACGCCCGCGTCCACACCCGTTCCCGAACCCACGAACTGACGACCATGGATAAACGACCTGCTCTCGGCAAAGGACTGAGCGCACTCATCCCCGATGCTCCCGAGGCTCCACGCGCCACGCCGATCGAGCTGGACATCGAACGCCTGACACCCAACCGGTATCAGCCGCGCGGGCAGTTCGACGATCAGCGCCTCGAGGATCTCGCGCAGTCGATCAAATCCAATGGTGTGATCCAGCCAATCATCGTGCGAAAGGTCGGCGACGACTATCACATCATCGCGGGCGAGCGGCGGTGGCGAGCGGCGCAGAAAGCCGGGCTGACGCGCGTGCCCGTGGTCGTGCGGGACGTGAAGCCTGGAAGTGAGCGGTCCATCCTCGAGATGGCCCTCATCGAGAACATCCAGCGCGAGAACCTCAATCCGATCGATGAAGCCCTCGCCTACCGTCGCCTCGGCGACGAGTTCGCGCTCACGCAGGAGCAGATTGCGGCGAGCGTCGGCAAGGACCGGGCAACCGTCGCAAATTTCGTCCGGTTGCTGAAGCTGCCAGACGAAGTCCGTGCCGACGTGGCATCCGGCGCGCTCTCCATGGGCCACGCCCGCGCCTTGCTGTCACTGGCGTCCGATGCCGAACAGCGCCGCCTCGCCCGCGACATCGTCAATCGGAGTCTCTCCGTCCGGGAGACCGAGTCGATGGTGCGCAAAGTCGCCGAACCGAAGACGCCGTCCGACGAGAAAGCCGAACCGACCCCCGCCGATGTGCACACCCGCGCAGCGGAGGAACGCCTTCGCCTTCATTTCGGTACTCGCGTCCGGATTATGCGCCAGGGCGCCAAGGGCAAAATCGAGATCGATTTCGGCTCGGAAGACGAACTGATTCGCCTGTTCGAGCAGCTGACCGGAGAATAAAGAAAACAACCCGGTCAGAACGGTAGCGCTGCGTTAAAAGAACATGGTATAAACACCTGTTCCGCGCTTGTGAAACTTGGCGCAAGCTCCAGCGCGCCTTTGGATAACCGTGACCAATCGAACTGCTGCCACCCGTTACGCCCGCGCGCTGCTCGAAGTTGCGCTCAAAGAGCAGGCGGACGTCACTGCGATCGACGCCCAGCTCGCGGCCACTGCCGATCTCTTCACCCAGCACCCACAGCTGCGCAAAGTCCTGTTGTCGCCGTCCGTGCCTGTTGCCCGCAAGCGGGGAGCGATGGCCGAGCTCGTCGACAAGATGGGTGTGCAGCCGATCCTCAAGAAGACCCTCCTCCTGCTGGCGGACAACGACCGCCTGGTGCTCGTCCCCGATGTGGCCGACGCCTTTCGCCAGCGGTTGATGGAGATGCGCAATATCGTGCGTGCTGACGTCACGACCGCCGTTGCGTTGCCGCCCGAACGCCTCGCGGCCATCCAAAGCAGCCTGGCTGCTGCCACGGGACGCACGGTCGACCTCACGTCGAAGGTCGACCCGTCGATCGTCGGCGGACTGGTCGCCCGCATCGGAAGCACCGTCTACGACGCGAGCGTCGTGAACCATTTGAAGCGCATCCGCCAGCGGCTGGACGCGAGCATTTAACAGAGCACACCATGGACATCAAAGCCGAAGAGATATCAAAGATCATCCGCGACCAGATCGGCAGCTACGCTGTCGACGTCGATGTCGCCGAAGTTGGCAGCATCATCTCCATCGGAGACGGTATCGCCCGCCTCCACGGCGTCGAGAACGCCATGGCCGGCGAGATGCTCGAGTTCCCCCACGGTGTGTACGGCATCGCCCTCAACCTCGAAGAAGAGAGCGTCGGCACGGTGCTCCTCGGCGAGTACAGCAACATCAAGGAAGGCGACACGGTCAAGCGCACGGGCCGCATCATCTCGGTGCCGGTCGGTGACGAGATGCTCGGCCGCGTGGTGAACGCGCTCGGTCAGCCCATCGACGGCAAGGGCCCGATTGCCACCAAGCAGTTCTCGCCCATCGAACGACTCGCCCCCGGCGTCGTCGATCGCCAGCCGGTGAAGGAGCCGCTCCAGACCGGTCTGAAGGCCATCGACGCGATGGTGCCGATCGGCCGAGGTCAGCGCGAACTCATCATCGGTGACCGCCAGACCGGCAAGACCGCAGTGGCCATCGACGCCATCCTGAACCAGAAGGACACGGGCGTCATCTGCATCTACAACGCGATCGGTCAGAAGCAGTCGACCGTCGCGCAGGTCGTGCGGACGCTCGAAGAGGCCGACGCGATGCGCTACACCATCGTGGTGTCGGCCGGCGCGTCCGACCCCTCGCCGCTCCTCTACATCAGCCCGTACTCGGCGTGCACCATCGGTGAGTACTTCCGCGACACAGGCCGGCACGCGCTGGTGGTCTACGACGACCTCTCGAAGCACGCCGTCGCCTACCGCGAAATCTCGCTGCTGCTCCGCCGTCCGCCGGGCCGCGAAGCCTACCCGGGCGACGTCTTCTATCTGCACTCCCGTCTGCTGGAGCGCGCGGCGAAGTTGAACAACTCGCTTGGCGGCGGCTCGCTGACGGCACTGCCGATCATCGAAACGCAGGCCGGCGACCTGTCGGCCTACATTCCGACCAACGTCATCTCGATCACCGACGGCCAGATCTTCCTCGAGTCGGACCTCTTCAACCAGGGCGTCCGTCCGGCCATCAACGTCGGCAACTCGGTGTCGCGCGTCGGCGGTTCGGCCCAGATCAAGGCCATGCGTCAGGTGGCGGGCACGCTGCGTCTCGACCTCGCGCAGTATCGCGAGCTTGCGGCGTTCGCGCAGTTCGGCAGCGACCTCGACAAGTCGACGCAGGCGCAGCTGACGCGCGGTGCCCGTCTCGTCGAAATTCTGAAGCAGAGCCAGTACGCGCCGCTTGGCGTCGAGCGCCAGGTTGCGATCATCTTCGCCGGCGTCAACGGCTATCTGGACAACATCGCGGTGTCCGATATCCGCGCGTTCGAAGCCGAACTGGCGGCGCATCTCGAGAGCCGTGCCCCCGCCATCTTCAAGGGCATCGTCGAGAAGAAGCAGATCGACGACGAGCTGAAGGCGCAGATGCACGCGACCATCAAGGATTTCTCGACGCAGTTCGCAGCCCGAAAGTCGGCGGCTGCGTAAGCCGCCCTCGGGGCGCCACGGGCGCGCGCGGTCGTCATGACCACGCGCCCCAGCCGGCGCTCCGCGGTGGCGAGTGAAGCTCTATGCCATCACTGATTGACCTCCGCCGCCGCGTGCGCGCGGTGAAGAACACGCAGCAGATCACCAAGGCCATGAAGATGGTCGCGGCATCGAAGCTGCGTCGCGCGCAGGAACGCATCACCAACGCGCGTCCGTACGCGGTGCAGATGCAGCACGTGCTCGCGGGTCTCGCGGGTCGCGTCGACTCGTCGATTCACCCGCTGCTGACGGTGCGCGAACAGACACCCGCCAGCCGCACGCTCATCATCTCCGTCACCGGAGACAAGGGCTTGTGCGGCAGCTTCAACACCAACGCGATCAAGGCGGCGACGCAGGCGGCGCTCGGTTCCACCATGCCGGTGACGCTCGGTCTCGTCGGTCGCAAGGGCCGCGAGTACTTCGGTCGTCGCGGTTACCAGGTGGAGTTCGAGCAGATCGGCATTTTCCAGAAGCTGACGTTTGCCAACGCGCAGACCATCGCGACGCTGGCTATCGATGCCTTCACGTCCGGCCGTGCCGACAAGGTGCTGCTGGTCTACAACGAATTTCGCTCGGTGATCTCGCAGCGGGTCGTCGTCGATCAGCTGTTGCCGATTGCGCGGACCGATGGCGGCGCTGTCGAGACCAACACGGCCGACTATCTGTACGAGCCGAGCGCGCAGAAGATCTTCGATGAGCTGCTGCCCCGCTACGTGGAAGTGCAGGTCTACCGTGCGCTGCTCGATTCGAACGCGGCGTTCTACGCCGCGCAGATGACAGCCATGGATACCGCCACACGCAACTCGGCGGACATGATCGGCAGCCTGACGCTCTACATGAACAAGGTGCGCCAGGCGGCGATCACGCGCGAAATCATCGAAGTGGTGTCGGGCGCGCAAGCGCTCTAGCAGGCAGATCCAGAGAGGGCCGGCAAGGCGGGCTGGGCTGGCAAGGCCGGCACCACTCCACCGGCCGGACCGGGGACAGGAACCAAAGCGGGGCGGGCCGACGCGGCTCGCGACAGAGCTTCAGACGAGATGAACATGGCAAACAAGTTCGGAAAGATTGTGGCGATCATCGGGCCCGTCCTCGACGTGGAGTTCGAGGCTGGAAACCTGCCGGATATCTACAACGCGCTGCGCATCGAGGTGGCTGGCGCCGCAGGCTCCGCTCCGGCGGTCATCATCGCCGAAGTGGAGCAGCACCTCGGTGAGAACCGTGTGCGAGCCGTCGCGATGAAGCCGACCGACGGTCTGCAGCGCGGCATGAAGGCCCTGGACCTTGGCGCGCCGATCAGCGTGCCGGTCGGTCCGCAGACGCTCGGCCGCGTGCTCAACGTGCTCGGTGAACCGGTCGACTTCCCAGACCGTCCCGTGCAGGCGAAGGAGCACTGGCCGATTCATCGTGCCGCTCCGACACTCGAGCAGCAGTCGACCGAACTGAAGATGTTCGAGACGGGCATCAAGGTCATCGACCTCCTCGAACCCTACCTCCAGGGCGGCAAGATCGGACTGTTCGGTGGCGCCGGCGTCGGCAAGACCGTCATCATTCAGGAACTCATTCACAACATCGCCATGAAGCACGGCGGTGTGTCGGTGTTCGCCGGTGTCGGCGAGCGCACACGTGAAGGCAACGACCTCTGGCTCGAGTTCCAGGAGAGCGGCGTTATCGACGTGAACGACCCGTCGAAGTCGCGCGCCGCACTGGTCTACGGCCAGATGACGGAACCGCCGGGTGCGCGTCTGCGCGTCGGTCTCTCGGCCCTCACGGTCGCCGAGTACTTCCGCGACGCCGAAGGCAAGGACGTGCTGCTGTTCATCGACAACGTGTTCCGCTTCACGCAGGCAGGTTCGGAAGTGTCGGCACTGCTCGGCCGCATGCCGTCGGCCGTCGGTTACCAGCCGACGCTCGCCTCTGAAATGGGCGCGATGCAGGAACGCATCACCTCCACGAAGAAGGGCTCCATCACCTCGGTGCAGGCCATCTACGTGCCCGCCGACGACTACACCGACCCGGCTCCCGCGACGACCTTCGGTCACCTCGACGCGACGACCAACCTGTCGCGCGCGATTGCCGAACTCGGTATCTACCCGGCCGTCGATCCGCTCGCCTCGACCTCGCGCATTCTCGACCCGCGCATTCTCGGCGACGAGCACTACAACACGGCCCGTGCGGTGAAGCAGATTCTTCAGCGCTACAAGGACCTTCAGGACATCATCGCGATTCTGGGTATCGACGAACTGTCGGAAGACGACAAGCTCACCGTGTCCCGGGCGCGCAAGATTCAGAAGTTCCTCTCGCAGCCGTTCTTCGTCGCCCACCAGTTCACGGGTCTCGAAGGCAAGTACGTGCCGATCGCCGACACGATTCGCGGCTTCAAGGAAATCGTCGAAGGCAAGCACGACGAAATCCCGGAGCAGGACTTCTACCTGGTCGGCACGATCGAGGACGTTCTCGAGAAGTTCCGCAAGCGCCAGGCGGCGTAGGAGCGGGCTGGCCACAGCACGCGCAGTTTCGCGACGTACTCGCGTCGATGTCACAGCCGGCATCGACGCGGTACGCACCGCAGACGCGTAGTGCTCGAGCCTCCGCAGGATTCACAGCATGGCATCAAGCACGGAATTCAAACTGCAGATCGTTTCGGCTGATCGGTCGCTCGTCAACGAGACGGTCGACGAGGTCGAAATCCCCGGCGCCGAGGGCTACTTCGGTGTGCTCGCGGGACACACGCCGCTGCTCGCGCTGCTCGGCACCGGCGAACTCTGGTACCGCCAGGGTACGAACCTGACCTACCTGCACATCGCCGGCGGGTTTGCTGAAGTGCAGCCCGACCGCGTCACCATCCTCGCGCAGACCGCTGAACGCGCCGAGGAAATTGACGTCGCGCGCGCCGAAGCCGCACGCAAGCGCGCCGAAGAGCGCCTCTCGTCAGCCCAGCCGGACATGGACTTCGAACGCGCGCGCGTCGCGCTGCTCAAGTCGCTCATTCGCCTTCAGGTAGCATCTCGGGTCCGCGTTCGCGGATGATGTAGCCACGGCCCGCCTGGACGCCACCGCGTTCACGGGCCGCAGCACATGTTTTCCAATCTCGCCAAACTGTTCCGATTCCGTGGGCTCATCCAGAGCCTCGTCGCGCGCGAGCTCAAGGCGCGCTATCGAGGCTCTGTCCTCGGATTCCTCTGGTCATTCATCAACCCGCTGCTCCTGCTCTCGATCTACACGTTCGTCTTCACGGTCGTGTTGCCGAACCGGAATCCGATTGCCCAGCCGTACGCCGTCTTCATGTTCTGCGGCATCCTGCCGTGGAACTGGTTTTCATCGTCTCTGATGGAAGCGTCGGGGTCGCTGGTGTCTGGCGGAAACCTGATCAAGAAGGTGCTCTTCCCCGCGGAAATCCTGCCCATCGTCAACGTGCTGGCGAACATGGTGCACTACTTCCTCGGGCTGCTGATTCTGATCGCGTTTCTCATCGGCTATCGCCACTGGCCCGACCCCGCAGGTCTGCTCTGGTTCCCCGTTGTCGTGATCGTGCAGTTGATCTTCACAACCGGACTCGCGCTGTTCCTGTCGGCGTTGACCGTGCATTACCGCGACATCCGCGACCTGCTGGCGAACCTGCTGATGTTCTGGTTCTTTGCCACGCCCATCATCTACCCGTGGCAGGACGACAACGTCCGTCAGTACAAGTGGCTGTTCGACATGAACCCGTTCACGCACATTGCGGTGTCCTATCAGGAGATCCTGTTCTTCCCGGGTCCGGTGGGACACGCAAAGTGGCTCGTGGCGCTCGGCTTCGGCTCGATCCTGCTCTTCCTCGCCGGGTACTGGTTCTTCGACCGACTGCGCGATTCATTCGCCGAGGCGGTCTGAGTGGCCATGGCATCTGGTGACATCGTGACCTGGCGAGTTGGTGGCTGACCGATGCCGACCACAAACGCGATCGAACTGACCAACGTCACGAAGATCTACCGCAAGTACAGCGGCCGACAGTTCGCGACGCTCAAGAGCGCGCTGCTCCAGCGCAGCATCCTGCGCGACCTGACCGCGAACGAAACATTTCCCGCGTTGACCGACGTGTCGTTCCAGGTGCCGAAAGGGTCCACCTACGGCGTCATCGGCCGTAACGGATCCGGCAAGAGCACGGCGCTGAAGCTCGTCGCCGGCATCACCAAGCCGACGAGCGGTACGGTGAAGGTCGAAGGCCGCATCTCAGCACTCATCGAGCTCGGCGCCGGTTTCCACCCCGAGATCTCCGGCCGCGAAAACGTCTTCATCAACGGCATCATGCTCGGCCTGACCAAAGGTCAGGTTCAGGATCGCTTCGATGAAATCGTAGACTTCGCCGAACTGCGCGAGTTCATCGATGCACCGGTGAAGACGTACTCCTCCGGCATGTACATGCGCCTCGGCTTTGCCGTGGCGATCCATGTGGATCCGGACGTGCTCCTGGTCGACGAAGTCCTCGCGGTTGGCGACGAGGGGTTCACCCACAAGTGCCTCGACAAGTTCGCCGAGTTCCGGCGCCGGAACAAGACGATTCTGCTCGTCACGCACTCGCTCGGTCTGGTCGAGCGCTTCTGCGATAACGCCGTGTGGATCGACGAAGGCCGCGTGATGGGCCACGGCGATCCGAAGCGCATGGTGGACATGTACCTCACGGCGGTCGAACGCGGTGAAGAGACGCTGCTCGCCACCACATCGGCCAAGGCGCTCGAAGCCGCCAGTCGACGAGACGATGAACCGCCGCATCCGGTGTCCGGCGTCGCGCCCGTGGACGCGACCGTCGTCGAGGCGTCGGCTGACAGCGACAGCGCCGAACCAAAGCTGCAGAACATGTTCGAGGCGACCGAGGGTCGCTGGGGATCGCGTGAGATCGAGATCACTGACGTGGCCATGCTGGACAGCAGCGGCGAGGCTGCGCACGTGTTCCACTCAGGCGAACCGATCAACGTGCGCGTCTCCGTCGTCGCGCATCAACCCATCACCGACTTCGTCTTTGGCATCGGTCTGTTCAACGCCGACGGTGTCTGCTGTTACGGCACCAACACGTACCTCGAAGAGATGACGCCCATCGCCATCGAGGGCCGCGTCGAAGCGACGTTTGCCGTCGAGCGGCTCGACCTGGTCGAAGGCACGTACAAACTCGACGTGGCGGTCCACAAGCGCGACGGTTATCCGTACGACTACCATCGCCTCCTCTACACCTTCCGCGTGAAGTCCCGTACCCACGACGCCGGCATCTATCGGCCGCCGCATCACTGGACCTTCACCGGCGCCGTCTCGTTCTCGAACGAGATCGACAAGCTGTAGCGCACTCACGATGCCGGTGCTGACACGTTCGCAAGCGGCGCAATTCACCGCTGAGGCACACGCCGCAGGCAAGCGGGTCGTGTTCACCAACGGTGTCTTCGACCTGCTGCACCCGGGCCACGTCCGCTATCTGCAGCAGGCCCGTGCGCTCGGCGATGTCCTCGTCGTGGCCATCAACACGGACCGTTCCGTCCGCGTGAACAAAGGTCCCAGTCGTCCCATCACGCCGCAACACGAACGCGCCGAGATCCTCGCTGCCCTGGACTGCATTGACGCGGTGACGGTCTTCGACGAAGAGACGCCGCACGACGTGATCGCCGAGCTGCAGCCGGACGTGCTCGTCAAAGGTGCAGACTGGGCACACGACGCCATTGTTGGCCGCGACATCGTCGAGGCGCGTGGTGGACAGGTCGTGCGAATCGCCGTCGAGCAGGGACACTCGACGACCAACATCGTCAAGCGAATCGCAGGGAACACCTAACCCCGGCGCTACGCGTGCAGCGACGCTGCGCGACCACCGCCTGCTGTGTACACTGGTGAGTTCGTGGCTACCACCACTTCTCTGAACGTTCAGGCGCTCCTGAAGGCTGCCGTCTCGCGTAGCGGGATGGGCGGTGCTGCGGCATCGGTGTCGGGTCTCAACGATCCTGCCAAGGCGTTGTACGTAGCGGCTGCAGCTCACGCCATGCCTCGCGGCGTCGTGATGCTCGTCGTTCCGGGCGACCGCGATCTCGACCAGATGGTGCAGGACGTGCGCTTCTTCCTGGCATCACTCGACGGGTTGTCGGACGACGCCGTCGAACGCAGCGTGCTCACCTACCCGTCGCACGAAGTCGACCCGTATCGCGGCATGACGCCGCATGTGGGCGTCACGTCGGCCCGCGCGCGCACGCTGCACGCCCTCGCCACAGGCACCGCACGTGTCATCGTTGCTTCGGCACCGGCGCTTCTCCCGCGAGTCACCGCTCCGACGCGACTGATGAACGCGTCGATCGACCTGAAGCCAGGTAATGAGATCGCGCCCATGGATCTCGGCGAGCTATTGGCCGATGCTGGCTTCCGCCGCGAAGACCCGGCCGATGAGCACGGCGAGTTCGCGGTTCGAGGCGGCATCCTCGATGTGTTTCCCGCGCACGAGACCGAGCCGTTTCGTCTCGAGTTCATCGGCGACACCATCGAAACGATTCGCGCTTACGACCCCGGCACGCAGCGCTCGACGCGACCAATCGACCAGGTCGCCATCATCCCGCTCAGCGATGTGCTGGACGATGAGCGCAGCGGCACCATCTTCGACTACCTCGCGAGGATGCCAGAACGTCGAGTGCTCGTCTCGGAGCCTGAGGAATCGCTCGCCGCGCTCGAGAAGCTGTCGGAGCAGATGCAGCGAAGCTTCGAAACGGCGACGTCTCGCAGTCCCGAACCCGAGGCGGAAGACGAGTGGCCCGATTCAGCGTGGGACGATGAGGAGGCCGGACCGACATCGGATGAGAACGCGCCGCCAACACCGCGCATCCGCACCGCCGGTGGCCGCAAGATTCTCACTGCACCGATAACGTCTCCGGCGTCCGACAAACCCAGGCGTCGCGACCTGTCGTCGCGCTCGCGTTCGCCCCGCGTTCCTCTCGGGGACATTCGTCCACCGTCAGAGCTCTTCATCGATCTCGACACCGCCAAGGCGCGTCTCGCCGCTGCCACCACACTCGTCGAACTCGGCGTAGACGATGTGACGATGGAGTCGGTGACGGCAGGTCGCGTCAGATGCCAGCCGACCATCGAATATCACGGTCGAGTGCCAGACTGGGTCGCCGACATCAAGCGCATCCGCGAGGACGGCGACGCGATTCTCTTCGTAGCGAATTCGTCGGGCCGCGCAGAGCGCACGATTGAACTGCTGAAAGAGTACGACCTCTTCGCGGTTCCGGCCGACCGCGCCGCCGACGCGCAGTACGCCGCGGTACTCGTCGTCACCGGCGGCTTATCGCGCGGCTTCAGACTTCCCGACGGTGGCCTGCAGCTGTACGCCGAGGCCGACGTGTTCGCGGAGGAACGCCGCACCGAACGCCGACAGTCCGCTACCAAAGCGTTCCTCTCGGACCTGCGTGATCTCAAGGTTGGCGATCTCGTCGTTCACGTCGACCACGGCATCGGCGTGTTCGTCGGACTGAAGCAGATCGGCGTTGGACCCTCTCCCGGGTCTGCTTCTGGTGACGCGCAGGAGTTCATCGAGCTTCGCTACGCCGCGGAAGACAAGCTGTTTGTTCCCGTCGAGCGGCTCGACCTGGTGCAGAAGTACACCGGCGCGTCGCGGCCACCTATCGACCGGCTTGGCGGCGCGACGTGGGAACGAGCGAAGACGCGCGTCAAGAAGGCCATGCGCGACATGGCCGAAGAGCTCCTCAAGCTGTACGCGCAGCGCAAGGCGGTGCCGGGTTATGCCTTCGGTCCAGACTCTCACTGGCAGCGCGAGTTCGAGGACGCGTTCCCCTACGAGCTGACGGTCGATCAGAAGTCGGCCGTGGCCGACATCAAGAGAGACCTCGAGTCCACCACACCGATGGACCGCCTGCTGTGCGGCGACGTTGGCTACGGCAAGACCGAGGTCGCGATGCGCGCTGCTTTCAAGTCGGTCATGGAAGGCAAGCAGGTCGCGTTCCTGGCACCCACGACGATTCTCGCCTTCCAGCACGAGAAGACGCTTCGTGAACGCTTCAGCGGCTTCCCCGTCACCATCGACATGGTGAGCCGCTTCCGTTCGAAGCAGGAGCAGAAGGAAACGCTCGCGAACCTTGCCGCCGGCAAACTCGATGTCATCGTCGGCACGCACCGGTTGCTGTCGAAGGACGTGGAGTTCAAGGATCTCGGGCTGCTTGTCGTCGACGAAGAGCAGCGTTTCGGCGTGGCGCACAAAGAGAAGCTGAAACAGCTCCGACGCAAGGTGCACGTGCTCACCATGAGTGCGACACCCATCCCTCGCACGCTGAACATGTCGCTCGTTGGCATCCGCGACATGTCGGTCATCGAGACGCCGCCCAAGGATCGTCTGTCGATTCAGACCAACGTGGTGAAGTTCGATCAGCAACTGATTGGACGTGCCGTTCGGCAGGAACTCGAGCGCGGTGGTCAGGTGTACTTCGTACACAACCGCGTGGAGTCCATCTACGCAATCGGCGATCTGCTCCGTCGCCTCGTTCCCGAAGCGCGCATTGTCGTTGGCCACGGCCAGATGGCCGAAGAACAGCTCGAACGCGCCATGCTCGATTTTGTGGCGCGCAAGTTCGACGTGTTGCTGGCGACCACGATTGTCGAAAACGGTCTCGACATCCCGAACGCGAACACGATGATCATCAATCGTGCGGATCGCTACGGGCTCTCGCAGCTCTATCAGTTGCGTGGACGCGTCGGCCGTTCCGATCGTCCGGCCTATGCCTACCTCCTGATCCCGCCCGAAGACACGCTGACGCCGGTGGCGAAGAAGCGTCTCGCGGCGATGAAGGAATTCAGCGACCTTGGCAGTGGTTTCCGCGTCGCGGCGCTCGACCTCGAGATTCGCGGCGCCGGCAACCTGCTCGGTGGAGAGCAGAGCGGTCAGATCGAAGCGGTGGGCTTCGAGATGTACATGAAGCTGCTCGAAGAAACCATCCGCGAGCTGAAGGGCGAAGAGCTCGACGATGACATCCGCGCGAACGTCAACATGCGCGTCGACCTTCGCATCGACGAGTCGTACATCCCCGACACGAACCAGCGCCTGACGCTGTACCGGCGCGTCGCCTCAGCGCGGCGTGACGAGGAAATCGATCAGATTCTCGAAGAGGCCGCAGACCGCTACGGCCCGCTGCCCACCTCCGTGCTCAACCTTGCCGACTATGGCCGCATTCGCGTTATGGCCGACCAGCTTGGTGTCGAATCCATCGACCGAGACGCCAAGTCCGTCGTCATAAAGTTCGGGTCGAAATCGAAGGTCGATCCGGCGCGCCTGGTTGGGTTGGTTCGTCAGCGTCCCGAGTTGACCATCCTGCCGCCGTCAGGGCTGCGCCTGTCGCTCGACCCGGCCAGTGCGGCCGCTGCAGCCCAGGCGAAGGCTCCAATGAAGGTCGCGGGACTGGGCGACCGCAAGGGTGCGGCGCCTCCCGGTTCGTCTGGAAGCGGTGGCCGTGCGGATGTGCGCAAGAAGCGTTCGGATATTGCACCGAGCTGGTGGACGGCGCGTGCAACAGCTGGCGAAGTGACGGCCGGTTTCACGAAGGCAGAGATTCTGAAGGCGAAGCCTGATGATCCGCGCGCTCCTGGCGGGATCTTCGAGAGGGTCGGGGCGCTATTGAGCGATATGCTCAGCTAGCCAGACCAGAGTGACAGGCTGATCTGAGTTGCGGTGTTAAGATCCGAGGCACTAATGAATTACAGAAATCTTGTGAGTTCCGCCCTGGTTGCGGCACTGTTCGTCGCTGGCAGCAGTGTCATGCGCGGCGAAGTCATCGAGCAGATCATCGTCAAGGTCAACGGCGAGATCATGACGAAGACCGAGCTCGAGAATCGTCAGGTGGCGGCGCTTCGCCAGATGGGACAGCAGGTCGATCTGAAGGTCGATCCGTCAGACGCCCAGCTGCGTCAGATGCTCGATCAGGTGACGCCGCAACTGCTGGTCAATGCGGTCGACGAGATTCTGCTCGTGCAGCGCGGCAAGGAACTCGGTTACAAGATGACCGACGACCAGTTCCAGAGCGTGCTCGAGAGCATCAAGAAGGACAACAAGATCGAAAGCGACGAGCAGTTTCAGGCGGCGCTCAAGTCAGAGAACATGACGCTGTCGGATCTGCGCAAGAGCCTCGAACGCCAGATGATCGTCTCTCGCGTTCAGCAGAACGAGGTGATGGGCAAGATCGCGGTGAACGACGAGGAGGCCCGCGCCTACTACCAGTCGCACCTGAATGAGTTCACCTCGCCGCGCACCATCACGCTGCGCGAAATTCTCGTGAACGTCCCGGGAGACGGCACCACCATCAACGTTGGTCGCGACGAAGAAGCGCGCACCAAGATCACCACTATTCGCCAGCGAGCCCTGGCTGGTGAAAGCTTCGAGAAGCTGGCCTCGGATCTGTCAGACTCGCCGTCGCGTTCGAACGCCGGCCTCATCGGTCCGCTCAGCATGACTGACCTAGCCGCAGACGTGCAGAAGCTGATCGACAGCATGAAGGTTGGCGGCATCACCGAACCCATTCGCACGGCGAAGGGCTACCAGATCCTCAAGCTCGAAAGCGCAACGACGGCCGAAACCAAGCCGTTCGACCAGGCGCGCGAAGACATCTCCAATCGCGTCTTCACCGACAAGCGTCGCGACGAGTTCGAGAAGTACCTGCAGAAGCTCCGCGCACAGGCCATCATCGAATGGAAGAATGCCGACGTGAAGAAGGCGTACGACCAGGGTCTTCTCGCGCCGCGCAGCGACAGCTAACTCCTCACAGGACGCGCGCGTGACGCACGACTCGACGATGGGTGCCGAGCCTGGTGTGCTTGGTGAATGGTTCGCCATCTGGACACGTTCGCGCCACGAACACGTGGTCTGCGAACAGCTGTCCAGGCGCCACATCGACGTCTTTCTGCCCACCGTCACACGCTGGAGCCGTTGGAAAGACCGCAAGAAGAAGATCGACTGGCCGCTCTTCCCCGGCTACTGCTTCGCCCGCTTCGACCCTGACAACACCCTGCCCATCCTGAAGTGCACGGGTGTGGTGACCATCATCTCCTTCGACGGCAAGCCAGCGCCGATACCGGAGCGCGAGATCGACAGCATCCGGCGGCTGGTTGGCAGCGAGCTGCAGTACGACCCCTGTCCTCTTCTTCACGAGGGGCAGCAGGTGGAAGTGATGCACGGTCCGCTCAAGGGTGTCGTCGGACGACTGATGCGCAAGGATGGCGCGCGCGCTCGTCTGGTGCTGTCCGTCGATCTGATCGGGCAGGCGGTGTCCGTCGAAGTCGACGCCGCTGACGTCAAAGCGTATTGATCTGGAAAGCGGTCGGTACCTGGCATTGTGACCTCCGCCCAGCGCTCTCCTTCCGACACCACGTTCATCGACACGACGCTGCGCGTAGCGCTTGCGATTGTTCTGATCGGCCAGGCGACGGTTGCCTCGACCGACACCGACATCTGGGGACACACCGCGTTTGGTCTCGACATGCTGCGGACCTGGCGCCTGACGTGGACCGATCCCTACAGCTTCACCAGCGACCTCCACTGGGTCAATCACGAGTGGTTGTGGGACGTGACGACCGCGGCGGCCTATTCGACAGGTGGTGTGTCCGCGCTGCTGGCCGTTCGCGGGGCGCTCATCGCGTCGATGGTGTGGGTCGTCGACCGAGCGAGCCGTGGGCTGCCTGCGTGGCTTCGCATGGTGACGCTCGCGGCTGTTGTCGTCGCGTGTACGCCGCAGTTGAAAAGCACGCGACCGCAATTGGCGTCGTTGATGTTCTCGGCGGTGCTGCTGTCGCACATCGACGCGTGGTGGACACCCGTGCTGTTCGTCGTCTGGGCGAACGTGCACGGAGGATGGCTCTATGGGCTGGCGGCCATGGCGGTGTTCGTGATTGTGAGGCCGACACCGCGAGCGATCGCGCTATTGGCGGCCTGCGGCGTTGCGACATTGGCGACACCCTACGGTTGGCAGTTGTGGATGTCGCTTGGTGACGCGGTCCAGCGAGGGTGGTCGGACGTCAGCGAATGGCAGCCAGTCTGGCGACTGGCAGCCGGGGTCGACGCAGCCGTGCTGTGGAGCGCAATCGTTCTCAGCGTCGTCGCGTTGCGCCGACGCGTGTCGAATGATCGGTTCGCGTGGGTGTGGTCGATCGTGGCCCTTGCTGCGGCGGCGAACTCCAGACGG
>Ga0209023_10002553_pt1 | contig 22545 bp, 17 predicted proteins | sample LakOneMetagenome_FD_187468 | JGI IMG/M metagenome (GOLD analysis project Ga0209023, IMG submission 187468) | Freshwater and sediment microbial communities from Lake Erie, Canada (SPAdes) (version 2) | ecosystem: Environmental > Aquatic > Freshwater > Lentic | place: Lake Erie, Canada...
CATCCAGCAGCTCGCCATGCGCGTGATGCACGACGGTGGTTCGGGTGTGCAAAAGGTCACCATCTATTCGCCGCAGGAAAAGCACGCCAACATCAAGCAGATGCTGTACTGGGCCGACAACGCCCAGCACAAGCGCAAGCTGCTGGACCACTGGCTGCGTGACACCGGCATCAACCAGGCCATCGTGTTCGCCAGCACCCAGGTGGAATGCGACGGCTTGGCCAACGACCTGCAGCAAGAAGGCTTCTCGGCCGTCGCGCTGCATGGCGCCCTGAGCCAGGGCCTGCGCAATCGCCGCTTGATGGCGCTGCGCGCCGGTCAGGTCCAGATTCTGGTGGCGACCGATGTGGCTGCCCGCGGCATCGACGTGCCCACGATCACCCACGTGTTCAACTTCGGCCTGCCCATGAAGGCCGAAGACTACACCCACCGCATCGGCCGTCCCGGCCGTGCGGGCCGCGATGGCCTAGCCATCACGTTTGCCGAGTTCCGCGACCGCCGCAAGATCTACGACATTGAGTCGTACAGCCGCCAGCAGTTCAAGGCCGAAGTGATCCCTGGCATGGAGCCTTCGCAGCGCCCGCCCCAGGCTCCCCGCGCTGGTGGTGATTTCAGTGGCCGTGGCCGCCCCGGCGGTGGTTACGACCGCGACAGCCGTGACCGCAAGTTCGGTGGCCCGGCCCGTGGCAACGGCAACGACCGTGGCGGCTTCGGTGGTGGTTTCGGCGGCGGCTTTGCCGGTCGTGATGCCCCACGTGGTGGCGCTCCCCGCGGTGATAACAATGGCGGCGGCGGTTTTGGCGGCCGTGATGACCGTGGTTTTGCCCCCCGCCGTGATGGCGAAGGCTTTGGCCGCAAGCCTGGCTTTGGCGACGCTGGCCGCGGTGGGTTCGCTCCCCGTGCCGATGCCGGTGCACCGCGTGGTGACTTCGCGCCCCGCAGCAAGCCTGGCTTTGCCAAGCCGGCTGGTGGTGGCGGTGCCAAGCCTTTCGTGGCCCACGATGCGCGCAAGCGCCCTGCGCGCCCCGCTCGCTGATCGACAAGCTTTGCTCTGATCCGCTGCCCGATGAAGGCGGCGATCAAGATGCACAAGGAAAAGGCTGGTACCGAAAGGTGCTGGCCTTTTTGTTTTGGCGCCCGCCTGAAGGACTGCAGAAGGTGAGGGCGGCTCGACAATAATGGCTTCGGAGGAATCTGTTGTGTCGTCTTCTTTATCTTCAGTCGCGGACTTTGAGCACATGTTCGACCTGGCGCCGGTCTCGCTCTGGGTCGAGGACTACAGCGCCGTGAAGCAGCTTTTCGACAGCTGGCGCGATGAAGGCGTCACCGACCTGCGCGCTCACCTGGCACAGGACCCATCCCGTGTGCGGCAATGCAGCGCTGCCTTCAAGGTGCTGCAGGTCAACCGCCGCACCCTGGAGCTATTTGCTGCTGACAGCCAGGACACCCTGTTGGCGAACCTCGACAGGGTCTTTCGGGACGACATGCACGATGCGTTGACGCACGAGCTGGCGGCTCTGTGGGCGGGAGAGCAGGAGTTTTCGAACCAGAGCGTCAACTACGCGCTCGACGGCCGGCGCCTGGATGTGCAGATTCGCGGGCGCATCCTGCCCGGCTACGAAGACAGCTGGGCGCGCGTGCTGCTGTCGCTCGAGGACATCACCACCCAGGTGCGCGGCGCCAGCCGGTTGCGGCGCAGCGAGCAATACGCCAGGGACCTGTTCGAGCACTCGCCCGTGTCGCTGTGGGTGGAGGATTTCAGCGCCGTCAAAAGCCTGCTCGATGGCGTGCGGGCCCAGGGTATCGACGACTTCAAGACCTTCATCACCGTGCACCCCGAGTTCGTGTCGCGCTGCATGCAGGAGATCCGCGTCATCGACGTGAACCAGCAAACCTTGCGCATGTTCGGCGCCAGCAGCAAAGACATGCTGCTCAACAACATCGGCCGCGTCTTCCGTGGCGAGATGCACGAATCATTCGCCGAACAGCTGATCGACCTGTGGGAGGGCAAGACCTTCCAGCAGCGCGAGGTGGTCAACTACGCGCTCTCGGGCGACGCCGTGCACATCCACATGCAGTTTTCGGTGCTGGCCGATCATCTGGCCGACTGGGGGCTGGTGCTGCTGTCGCTGGTGGACATCACGGCCCGCAAGAAGGCCGAGGCATACCTCGAATACCTGGGCAAGCACGATGTGCTCACCCAGCTGCGCAACCGCGCGTTCTACGCCGAAGAGCTCAACCGCATCACCCGCAAGGGGCCGTGGCCGCTGTCGATCATCGCCATCGACCTCAACGGCCTGAAGGTGGTGAACGATGAGCAAGGCCATGCAGCGGGCGACTCGATGCTGCGGCGTGTGGGCGAAGTGCTGGCAAAAGCGGTCGACCTGCCCGCATGTGCGGCGCGCATCGGCGGGGACGAGTTCACCGTGCTGCTGCCGGGCATGGACGAGCGCAGTGCGTTTGCATTGCAGGACCGCATCCTGTCGATGGTGGACCTGAACAATCAGTTCTATCCGGGCCAGCCGCTCAGCCTGGCGATGGGGGTGGCGTCATGCCGCTCGGGCGACGCGGTAGAGGCCACCATCCACCGCGCCGACCAGGCCATGTACGCCGAAAAGCTGCGCTACTACCAGGACAAAAACGTGGACCGTCGCTTGCCTGGCAAGGACGGCGCCAGCTGAACGCTGCGCGTGGGTGGTGTGGGTGGTTGAGTGCTGCTGAGGATGTTGGCTGAGTGCTCCCGTTCCGCAGGCAGTGCCCAGAGGGTGGGGCGCTTCAGCCCACCGCAGGCGTGCGTCCGATCTCGGGCCAGCGGTGGTGCAGCACCATCCATGCGACCAGGCCCACGCACATCATCAGCAGCGATGACAGGGCCAGCAACACGGTGGAGTGCATCACCAGCGGCACAATGACGCCCGCGACCAGCCCGTTGGCAGTGGAGCCCACGAAAGCCTGCATCGACGACGCCATGCCACGCCGCTCCGGGTACAGGTCGAGCACCAGCAGTGTCACCACCGGCACCATCAGCGCCCAGCCAAAAGAAAACACGGCGATGGGTGCCAGCGCCCAGGCCACACGCACAGGGAACAGCAGATTGGCGGCAAGGTTCAGCACCGCCACGGTGAACATGATCACGAACCCATGCCGGATCTGCCGCTTGGGCGCGATCTTGCCCGCCAAGCGCCCGCTGAGCCAGGCGCCGCCCATGATGCCCGAGATGGTCAGGATAAAGAACCAGAAGAACTGCGTGGGCGCCAGCGCCAAGTGCTCACCCAGAAACGCCGGTGCCGCCAGCACATACAGGAACATGCCGTTGAACGGCACGCCACTGGCCAGCGCCAGCAGCACGAAGCGCGGGCTTGAGCCCAGTTGCCAGTAGCCGCGCATCAGGTGCGGTACGTTAAAAGGCTGGCGCAGGTCGGCATGCAGGGTTTCGGGCAGCAGCTTGAAGTTGGCGACCCACAGCACCACGCCCACCAGGGTCAGAAACCAGAAGATGCTGTGCCAGCCCGTGTGCACGAACAGCCAGCCGCCCACGATGGGCGCAATCGCCGGTGCCACCCCGAAATAGATCGTGACCTGGCTCATCACCTGTTGCGCGCGCGCCGGTGGAAACATGTCGCGGATCACCGCCCGCGACACCACGATGCCCGCGCCCGTGGACAGGCCCTGCAGCGCCCGGAAGGCGATGAGCTGCCCGATGCTCTGCGACAGCGCGCAACCCGCCGAAGCGATGGTGAACATCGCAATGCCGCACAGCACCACCGGCCGCCGTCCAAAGCTGTCCGCCAGCGCGCCATGGAACAGGTTCATGAACGCAAAGCCGAACAGATAGGCTGACAGGGTCTGCTGCATCTCCACCGGCGTGGCGCCCAGTGCCGTCGCGATGCCGGTGAAGGCCGGAATGTAGGTGTCGATGGAGAATGGACCCAGCATGCCCAGGACGGCGAGCAGGGCGGCCAGGGCCCATTGCGGGGCGCGCCAGAGCGATTGGGCGTTGGGATTCATGGGGCAGGGCGGGTGGGTGGCGTCACGGGCAATGCATGCCTTGTGGGCACTGTGTGTGGATGCGCGTGCGGGGTGTGCAATCTTAAGGCGTCAGAGCGACGACGAGGAGGCCGACGCCCTGGGCGCGACGCAGCAGCAAGGCCTCACGCAACAGTTCGCGTTCACGAAGCTTTGCGCTTTTGGGGCGTGAGCTGCCCCGAAGCAGAAAACCTGTACCAGCCGTCCATCCAGCCTTGCCCAAATAGCGAGAGTGTTTGCTCGTAGTAGGCCGTAGGCCGGATGGGCGTGGCAGCCAGCCGACTGCGCTGCGCCTTCAGTGCACTGTCATCCCCTTGCGCTTGCAAGAACGGCAGCAGGGCCGCAGAGAACCCGGCCGGGCTGGGGCCGGAGCCTTGTCCTGTGAGCACATCAACAGCCTCCGGCGGGTAGCCTTGTTCGCGCACATACCGCGCCATGGGGGCCAGCGCTGTGAGCACCGCTTTGCGGCCTGCAGCACCGGGCGCCAGCATGCCAGCCCACAGGTACACGCGGATCGCGTTGTAGCCACCCTGGCCTTTTTCCTTGCCCTTCTCGTCGACGAGGAAGCCTTGTTGTGCGTCGTACAGCGTCCAGTCGGGCGTGAAACCCTTGGGGGACGACCTCACGATGATCTTCTCGGAGCTTTGCGCCAGTTGCTTCCACGCGGGTTGTGGGTACAGCGTTGTCAGCCGCTGCATCACCTGCAGCGGCATGTAGCTGGGGTTGAGCTTCCAGCGGCCCTCGCCCTCGGTAAAGCCGCGTGGTGCTGGCAGCAGGCTCAAGCCCAGCGCGGGGATGTCCGCCGTTTCTTCGGCCACGATGCGCTGCGCCAGGCGTGCGCCCAGTGCGTGGTAGCGCGGCTCTTTCCACAGCCGCGCAGCCTCGCCCAGCACGTACGCGATCCAGATATCGGCATCCGACGCTGCATTGCTGTCGAGCGTGCCCCAGCTGCCGTCCGGCCGCTTGCCCCACAGCCAGGCGGGCAAACGGGCACCCAGGTCGCCACCGCACAAATTGTTCTCGGTCCACCGCAGCAGCGTATCGAAGCCCTTGCGGTCGTTGGCCACCAGTGCAAAGAACAGCCCATAAGACTGCCCCTCCGAATAAGTGCGCCCGCCCTCTCCGTCGTCAGAAATCACACGCCCTTCACCGCTCACGAACTGCGCCTTGAACGTGTCCCAGTCCGGCCAGTGACCACCCTTGGGCAGCGACGGTACCGGTGCTGCGTTGGCGGCGGGTTGCGCGCGTGCAGCGGACCAAAGCGCCGGCGTCAACGCACTGGCCCCGATGATCAGAGCCCGGCGTCGGTGCAGCGGTGGTGGCATGGCGGGATCTCCTTGGAGGTGGTGTGCAAAAAGAGGCGGTGCGGGGTAGGCGGGCTGGGCGCCGCGCGTCGGCGGGGGCCGCTTGCGTCGGGACGAAAAAGTGTGCAGCCTCGTGTGGATTGCACGTTGTAGGACGTCGGGCTATGGTAGCCCACCGCCCATGAACACAGAGGGAGGTTGTCCGGCCGGAGCCACGAGCGTGTGAATGCCATGCCCGTCCCGGTGAAAGTGATGGTCAATGGCGTGCGGCAGCACCGCTTCGGCAGTCCAGCGGCGCCGCAATGACAAAAGCCGCTACAACGTGATGCTGTAGCGGCTTTTGCAGTTTGGTGGGTCCTGAGTGACTCGAACACTCGACCTACGGATTAAGAGTCCGCTGCTCTACCAACTGAGCTAAGAACCCAAACTTTTCGTAAATCTGACTGCATTGCTGCAGAGCCTCGAATTATGCACTAGTTTTTTACAACGACGCAAGTGGGCCGCAAAATTATTGCTGTGCGTTGCGGCTGGCCAGCTCGATGAACAGGCCGCTATGGTCCAGCTCGCCCAGGCCGTGCTCCACGCCTTCGGCGTACAGGTTTTCGAAGAGTGCGGTGATGGGGGCGTCGAAGCCGATCTCGCCGGCGGTGGCCAGGGCGTTGCGCATGTCCTTGAGCTGCACGGCCATGCGGCCGCGGGGGGCGAAGTCGCGCTCCACCATGCGCTGGCCGTGCAGTTGCAGGATGCGGCTGTCGGCAAAACCTCCGCTGATGGCTTCGCGCACCTTGGCCATGTCGGCGCCGCCTTTCGCTGCGAACAGCAGCGCTTCGGCCACCGCACCGATGGTGATGCCTACGATCATCTGGTTGGCCAGCTTGGTCAATTGGCCTGCACCGTGTGGTCCGACGTGGGTGGCGCGGCCGAGCGCTTCGAACACGGGTTGGCCGCGGGCAAAGTCTTCGGGCCGCCCGCCTACCAGGATGGCCAGGGTGCCGTTTTCGGCGCCCACGGTGCCGCCGGAGACGGGAGCGTCCAGGTGCGTGAGGCCCATCTCGCCCAGGCGGGCGGCGTGGTCGCGGGCTTCGCGGGGCTGGATGGAGGCCATGTCGATGAAGAGCGCACCCTTGCGCATGGCGCCGGCAGCACCGCTGTCGAAAAGCACCTGTCCGACCACGGGGCCGTTCTCCAGCAGGCTGACCACGATGTCGGCATGCTGGACGGCGCTGGCCGGGGTGTCGTGTACGGTGATGCCAAAGGCGGCCAGCGGCTCGGCCTTGGCGCGTGTGCGGTTCCAGGCGTGGACCTGGTGGCCCGCTTCGCGCAGGCGGCGCGCTATGGGGCGGCCCATCATGCCAATGCCGAGGACGGCGATGCGAAGCCGTGGAAGCTGTGGAAGTGGCGGGGTGGTGGTCATGGCGCTCTCCATCCTCTGATGTTGTCTCTCTGGACATCATGGTCCTTTTTGGTGCGCCTCCCTGTCACGGAGCTTGCAGCCCGGTTCGATTGCCCAGATGATTCCGCAGCACAAAAAAGGAGACACATCCATGAGCCTGCCCCTGAACGACCCTGCCTGGCTGGAGCGCATGTACAACAACCGCGCCCTGGTGCCCGACTACATGGACTACCTGCAGCGCTGGGCGAAGACGTCCGCCGACGTGCGTGCCAGCCAGCCCTGTGTGCTGGATGTGGTCTACGGCACCGGCGTGCGCGAGACGCTGGACATCTTCCCTGCGGCACGCACAGCGCCGGGCGGTGTGCCGGTGCTGGTGTTCATCCATGGGGGGTACTGGCGCGCGCTCGACAAGTCCGACCATTCCTTCATCGCGCCGCCGTTCACGCAGGCGGGGTTTTGCGTGGTGGTGGTCAACTACGCACTGTGCCCCGGCACGCCCGAGGCGCCGGTGACCATCCCGCACATCGTTCGGCAGATGGAAAAGGCGGTGGCCTGGGTGGCACGCAGCATCACGGGCCATGGGGGTGACGCGCGGCGCATCACGGTGGCCGGGCACTCGGCGGGCGGGCACCTGGCCGCCATGATGCTGACCAGCGTGTGGTCGCTGATCGGCAACGGCCTGCCCGATGGGTTGGTGCGCAGCGCTCTGTCGATTTCAGGCGTGCATGACCTGGCGCCGCTCAAGGACACACCGTTCCTGCAGGACGCCTTGCACCTGACCGATCAGCACGTGCTGCAGGACAGCCCCTCGCGCCTGCTCGCACCGGAGCACGGCATTCTGTACTGTGTGGCCGGCGGTGACGAGAGCGAAGAGTTCCGCCGCCAGAACGGCCTGGTGCTGCAGTCCTGGGGCGAGCATTCGGTGCCCCGCTGCCAGATATTGCCGGGGCTGCACCATTTCAGCACCCTCGACACGCTGGCCCAGCCGGGCAAGGACCTGCACCACATGGCGCAGAACCTGTTGCGCATGCCGTAGTGCGCCGGCATGCCAGGCAGCGGGCGCCGTTGCGGCGCCGCGCTCCCGGCTACATCAGCAGGTGTTCACCCGCGTTGTCGCCGCCCAGGATCACGTAGTTGACCTTGCGGATGTCCATCAGCTTCTTGCCGCCGGCGTAGCTGATGGAGCTTTGCACGTCCTGCTCCATCTCGATGAGCGTGTTGGCCAGTTGGCCCTTCACCGGCTCCAGGATGCGCTTGCCTTCGACGTGCTTGTACTCGCCCTTGTTGAAGTCGCTGGCCGAGCCGTAGTACTCCTTGAACAGCGCGCCATCGACCTCGACCGTCTGGCCGGGCGATTCTTCGTGGCCCGCGAACAGCGACCCGATCATCACCATGCTGGCGCCAAAGCGGATACTCTTGGCGATGTCGCCGTGGCTGCGGATGCCGCCGTCGGCAATGATGGGCTTGGTCGCCACGCGCGCGCACCACTTCAAGGCCGAAAGCTGCCAGCCGCCCGTGCCAAAGCCGGTCTTGAGCTTGGTGATGCACACCTTGCCCGGGCCCACGCCCACCTTGGTCGCGTCGGCGCCCCAGTTTTCCAGGTCGATCACGGCCTCGGGCGTGGCCACGTTGCCGGCAATCACGAAAGCCTTGGGCAGGTGCTGCTTGAGGTAGCCGATCATGTTCTTCACGCTGTCGGCATGGCCGTGCGCGATGTCGATGGTGATGTACTCGGGCGTGAGGCCCAGGGCCACCAGTTGGTCCACGGTGTCGTAGTCGGGTTGCTTCACGCCCAGCGAGATGGAGGCGTAGCAGCCCTGCGCATGCATGTCCTTCACGAACTGGACGTTGTCCAGATCGAAGCGGTGCATCACGTAGAAGTAGCCGTTTTTCGCCATCCAGGTGCAGATCTTTTCGTCCACCACCGTCTTCATGTTGGACGGCACCACCGGCAGCCGGAACGAGCGCCCGCCCAGCTCCACGCTGGCATTGCATTCCGAGCGGCTCTCCACGAGGCACTTGCGCGGCAGCAGCAGGACGTTGTCGTAATCGAAGATTTCCATGAGATTCCAAGCTCCATCAAAGGACGCAGCAAAACGATTTTTGCTGCGGTGGGCGCTTGGCTTGCCCCGGCTTGGTCTGTGGGCGGGGCCGTGGTGGCCGCTCCGAACCCCGCACTGCGCGGGCACAAAAAAACCGGGCGTCAAGAAACTTGGGCCCGGTGATTGATTCTACCCGCCTGTTCAGTGCACGTTATAACGATGGGGGTATGACCGGTATGGCCTTCGGGCCTTCCGCGTCGGGGCTGGGCGGTCTTGCGGCCACCGCTTCCGTTCAGCGGCAGTCGGACTGTGCAGCGGCCACCATGCGCCCCTGCGCGTCCTGCACCCAGCCCACCATGCGCAGGCGCTCTGGCTTGGAGCCTTCGGGGATGCGCATGGGGCGAATCTCCTTCCAACCCGAACGCTCCTTTTTTGATAGCTGGTTGCGCCCGTCCCATGTGCCCTGCAGCAGGTTGCGAACCACATTGCGCGCTACCGCGGTGCCTTCGGCGCCTGCAGGGATCGACTCCACCATCAGCAGGTTGAACGTCCAGGGGCCCTCGGCTGCACCGCGCTGCGAGCCGCCGCGTGGCGGGGTGAGCGAAATCGCCGCGCCAAGATAGTCATTGAACGGCAACCCGTGGGCCACGCGCAGCCGGCCGGGCGCGGGGGCTTCGGTGGTGGCGATGTGCACATCCGATCGCGTCGGCACGCTGCGCCCCAGCGCCTGCAGACGTGCCAGCGCATCGTTGGTGGCGGCTGCCGACAGCGGGGCGTCGTCGCCTGCGGCGGTCGGCACGATCCAGTCGAGCACCAGCGCAGCGGACTCCGCCGACGGCGCAGGCGTGTTCGACTCGCCCCAGCAGGCCTCGCAATCGGCGCTGATGAAGCGTTCGAGCACCGCGACAGGTCGGGGTTGGCCGTCGCTGGAGCAGGTGGCTTGCGCAGAAGCAAGCAGCGGCAGGCAGGCGCTGATGAGTGTGGCAGCAGCTACGGCAGACCGCATGTCAGGTACCGGTCCGGCATTCAGGGGGGAGCGGCGTACCCGGAATCACAACCTCGGGGCGGCACGGATCGGCCTTGCGCACCTGCCGGATTCCTGCGGTGTAGTCCTCTTGTGCAACCCGAGCAGCGGTGCTGTCGGGCATATAGGCTGTGAATTCGTAGCTCAGGTTTGTGAGTGTTTGAGAATCCACGCTGATGGCGTATTTGCAAGCAGCCTCCTGGGCCCACAGCTGGCTGCTGGACTGGGCAAGGCCCTTGGCCTGGATCTGAGGGGCGTAGTGGCTCTGCAGCACCAACAGGTTGCTGGTCACCCGGTACTGGGCCAGACCTTGCGCGTTGCGCATCGGGGTATCCACCGTTTGCACGGACACAGGTGCCCATGTGCGGGGGCCGACCGCCTGAACCGGCCATGCAAAAGGCTGCACATGCGCAGCCATCCAGGCACACACGGCCGCATCCTGCGAGTACGTCAATGCAGGCATGGGCACAAGCGGCGGCACACCTGCGCCGGGGCCTTCCTGCGCCGTATCTCCGTTGCCACCGCCGCAGCCCGCCAGCACGACCGACAGTGTTGTTGCGCAAGCCAGCACGTGCCGGCGAATGTTGTCCTTCACAGCAAGTTCCTCCCATGGATGCATGTCACTGCATCATAGGACGAAGGCTTTCCTACAATGCCTGGATGTCCCCACAAGATTCGCTAGCTGGCTTCGAGCCCCTTTCTGCGTCCGCTGCGCAGCAGCCTACGTCGCCCCTGCTGCAAAACCTCAACGACGAGCAGCTGGCCGCCGTTACGCTGCCCGCAGGCCACGCGCTGATCCTGGCGGGCGCGGGGTCCGGCAAGACGCGCGTGCTCACCACCCGCATTGCCTGGCTGCTGCAAAACGGCTATGCCACGCCCGGCGGCATTCTGGCCGTGACGTTTACCAACAAGGCCGCCAAGGAGATGGTGGCGCGCCTGTCGGCCATGCTGCCGGTGAGTGTGCGCGGCATGTGGATCGGCACCTTCCATGGCCTGTGCAACCGCCTGCTGCGCGCGCACCACAAGGCTGCGGGCCTGCCGCAGGCATTCCAGATCCTCGACACGCAAGACCAGCTCTCCGCCATCAAGCGCCTGTGCAAGCAGTACAACGTGGACGAGGAGCGGTTCCCGCCCAAGCAACTGTCGTACTTCATCGCCGGCTGCAAGGAAGAGGGCATGCGCCCCGGCGACGTGCCCACGCACGACAGCGACAGCCGCAAGAAGGTCGAGGTCTACCAGCTGTATGAGGAGCAATGCCAGCGCGAAGGCGTGGTCGACTTCGGCGAGCTGATGCTGCGCAGCTACGAACTGCTGCGCGACAACGAACCCATCCGCGAGCATTACCAGCGCCGCTTCGCGCACATCCTGGTGGACGAGTTTCAGGACACCAACAAGCTGCAGTACGCCTGGCTCAAGCAGCTGGCGGGCAACGAGATCAGCGGGCGCTTCGAGGCGCGTGGCAGCGTGATCGCCGTGGGCGACGACGACCAGAGCATCTACGCCTTCCGCGGTGCACGCGTCGGCAACATGGCCGACTTCGTGCGCGAGTTCGACGTGCAGCGCCAGATCAAGCTCGAGCAGAACTACCGCAGCTACAGCAACATCCTCGACTCGGCCAACACCCTCATCAGCCACAACAGCAAGCGCCTGGGCAAGAACCTGCGCACCACCCAGGGCCCCGGCGAGCCGGTGCGGGTGTACGAGGCCACCACCGACCTCGCCGAGGCGCAGTGGATGGTCGACGAGATTCGGCAACTGGTGAAGAGCGACGGCTTCGAGCGCAAGGAAATCGCCGTGCTCTACCGCAGCAACGCGCAAAGCCGGGTGATCGAATCGGCGCTGTTCAATGCCAGCGTGCCCTACCGCGTGTACGGCGGCCTGCGGTTCTTCGAGCGCGCCGAAATCAAGCACGCGCTGGCGTACCTGCGCCTCTTGGAGAACCCGCAGGACGACACCAGCTTCTTGCGCGTGGTGAACTTTCCGCCGCGCGGCATCGGTGCGCGCAGCATCGAGGTGCTGCAGGACGCAGCCCGCGCCACCGGCTGCTCGCTGCACGACGCCGTGAGCGCGGTGCCCGGCAAGGCGGGCGCCAACCTGGGCGCGTTCGTGGCGATGGTGGACGTGCTGCGCGAGCAGACCCAGGGGCTCAACCTGCGGGGCATCATCGAGCAGATGCTCGAATCGTCGGGGCTGCTGGAGCACTACCGCGCCGAAAAAGAGGGCGCCGACCGCATCGAGAACCTGGAAGAACTGGTCAACGCGGCCGAGAGCTTCGTCACGCAAGAGGGCTTTGGCCGTGACGCCGTGGCCCTGCCGCTGGACGAGCACGGCAGCCCGCTCACGCAGAGCGCGGTCAGCCAGGGCCTGGACCCCAATGCCCCGGTGCTGGACGAGGCGCTGCAGCAGCCCACGCCCGGCATCGTCGATGCCGACACGGGCGAGACGCTGTCACCACTGGCCGCATTCCTCACGCACGCGGCGCTCGAAGCGGGTGACAACCAGGCCCAGGCCGGGCAGGACGCGGTGCAACTGATGACGGTGCACGCCAGCAAGGGCCTGGAGTTCGACGGCGTGTTCATCGGCGGCATGGAAGAGGGCCTGTTCCCGCACGAAAACTCCGCCAACGAGCGCGATGGCCTGGAAGAAGAACGCCGCCTGATGTATGTGGCCATCACTCGGGCGCGCAAGCGCCTGTACCTCAGCCATTCGCAGACCCGCATGCTGCACGGCCAGACGCGCTACAACATCAAGAGCCGCTTCTTCGAAGAGCTGCCCGAGGCCGCGCTCAAGTGGATCACGCCCAAGCAACAGGGTTTTGGCACCTATGCTCCTAATTCAGGAGCTGGTAGCGCTTATGGATCGGGCGGTAGAGGCCCTTTTGGCTTCAAATCCGAGACGTTTGCCAGCCCCCCGGTGCCGGTGCAGAAGGCGGCGCCCTCGCACGGACTGCGGGCGGGCGTTGCGGTGTTCCACACCAAGTTCGGTGAAGGCAAGGTACTGGCGATCGAAGGCACCGGCGACGACGCGCGCGCGCAGGTCAACTTTCCGCGCCACGGCACCAAGTGGCTGGCGCTGTCGGTGGCCAAGCTCACGGTGGTGGACTGAAGCAAGACCGCCATGCCGATGCGCAGCACGCTGTCGTGGCGCGTCCAGTGGGCCGAGTACCGCAGGCCGTGGAAGCTGGCCACCCTGGCACTGGGCATCGGCTTGCTGCTGCTGGGGGCTGAGCTGACGCCCGCGCCAGACTGGGACGTGCCCATCAGCTTCATCATGGGCCTGCTGGCGTATGCCACCGCTCCCTGGAGCTTGCGCGTGCTCATGGAGCGGCAGTGGCGCGTTCTGCCCCTGGCGGTGTTCTTGACATGGTTCACCGTGGATGGGTGCTACGCGATCTACTGGTACTTGAAAGACCCGGCCGTGCTGGAGCTGATGCGGGACGTGAACTTTCTCGCGTCGCTGTCGCTGTACGGCATGTGCGGGCTGGTTTGGCTGTACCAGGGGTCGCTGCGGCAGGGCTGGCAGGCCCTCCGTCAGCCCCGCTTGTCGCGCCGGTGAGCGCCACGCCGCACCACCGTTGAAAGGCATGTGTTGAGCGTTGCGGCTGCACCCGGTCCTATTTGGCTGTGGGTCCCGCCATCGTGATCTTCATGGCCTGCACAAGCCGTGGGAGTGTTTCGTGCTTCGCAATGCTGTAACGCACTGTGATGCTCTTCATTGAGTTTTCATAACTCGGTGAAACGGTAGATTGCCCTGCACTATTGCGCCAGGCCTACCTGCTCAGCGTCATTGCCCAGCTTCTTTGCCATTCCAACGGTCGTGCTGCAGAGCTGCAAAGCAGCCTACAACTCCTTACCCCTGCGCGGCCAGGGTGTCCAAGAATTGTTCAACGCATGGCGCCCATCCCCTGTTCCCTGGCGTCCACTGCGATCCATTCTGGGAGGACAACCATGGCATCACTCCCGTCGCGATATGCATCCGAGTTTCGTTTCCAACCTGTGAGCCGGGCTGCCGCTGTCGTGCTGCTCGCCAGCTGCCTGGCCGCCTGCGGTGATCGCGCCAACGAGACAGCGGCAGCAGCGTCGACAGGGGCGGCAGCGGCGGCATCACCGGCATCTCCCGCCGTGCCTGCGGTGGCTGCCGTACCGGCCACGCCGGTCTCGCCGGCCCATCCGCCTGCTGCTCCTGCTGTCGCTGCGGTGCAGGCCGCACCCGTCAAGTTGCCGCTGGCCGTACAGGGGGTCGCACCTGCGGGGCTGACCGTGCGCATCAAGGGCGCCGAGGTGGGTGGCGATGCCACCGTGCTGGACGTGAGCATCTCGTTCGCCAACCGCATCACCAACTCGACGATGCTGGCGCTGGCCGACACCTACCTGCAGGACGAAAGCGGCGCCAAGCTGCACATCCAGCGCCCCGAAGGCAACCGGGACATCACCATCCGCGAAGGACAAACGCTGGAGGGGCAGCTCGTTTTTATGGGCAGCGTGGCCACCAGCGCGCGGCAGCTCAAGCTGGTCTTCAACGACGGCAACCAGGGCGACAACATCGTGGCACCTGGCCTGGCCATCGACGTGCCACTGCCCGCTGCCAAGGGCTGACCGCGTGGGGTGTGTGCGATCCAATGCAGTCTCGCAAGGCCTGGTGCTTGCGTCGGTGGCAGTGGGGCTTGTGGCAACGCTGCTGATGACCCCGTCGGTGGGTTGGGCACAGCAGGTGCGAGGCGCTGATGTGCGCAGCGGCCGGTCGCTGAAAGACTTGCCCACGCAATTGCGGCCGGCTGCCGCAGCACCCGCCACACGGCTCAGCCCGGTAGATGGGCAGGGAGCGCTCGGCGCCTCATCGCGGCAGACCTCGCTGCAGGCCGCAGCGCCCGCCACCTCGCTGGCGGCTGCAGCACAGCCGCAGACGACGCTGCTGCGGCAGGCCGAGGTGCCGCCGCAGCGGCTGGCCATCACCCGCAGCTTGCTTGCGGAGCTCCGTGCGCGGCCTACCGCGCAGCAAGCGATCTCCATCGACCTGCCTGCCGACGTGCTGTTCGACTTCGACAAGGCTGACCTGCGGCCCGATGCGCTGCCTACGCTGCAGAAGGCGGCAGAGCTGATCCAGAGCTATCCGCGCGCGCCGTTGCGCGTCGTGGGCCACACTGACAGCAAAGGCTCCGATGACTACAACGACACGCTGTCGCAGCGCCGCTCTCAAGCAGTGGCGCATGCACTGCAAGAGCGCACGGGCCGCAGTGCCGCAGCCCAGGGGCGCGGCAAGCGCGAACCTGTGGCTGCCAACACCACGCCGGACGGCCAGGACGACCCCGCGGGCCGCCAGCGCAACCGGCGCGTGCAGATATTGATCGAGCCACCGGCGGGTGGCGTCCCCTCATGAAAGAGAGCTTATGGCGTTGATCACATGCCCCGACTGCAACCGACAGGTGTCCTCACTGGCTGTGGCCTGTCCGGGGTGCGGCTACCCCATCGCTTCGGCCCATGGCGAATTCGGCCCGGGTGGCCAGAAGCCGCTCAGCGCGCTGCAGTCGCCCCAGGTGTGGGGCCGTGTGACCGGCGTGGTGGGCGCCTGGCTGGTCGCACCGTGGATCGCCCGCATGCTGGCCGTGGTGGGGGCCTGCGTGATGGGGTACTTTCTGTTTCGGGGCGGCCGGCAGTGAGCTGATGAACTGAGGGCTGCTTGGTGCGGCGCGGCGCGGCGCGGTGATTCCACCTGAACCGGAGACCGCGGCAGCCGCCGGTTCGCCGCGGTGTCGTCAGATACGCACCCAATGGTTGTCCATGCGCGCACCGGCCAAGGCGGGCGCATGCGGATGCGCGACAGGGCGGTAGCCCTGCGCGTCCTGCAGGGTGCGCGTGAGCCCTGCCGCCCAGAGCTGGTCTTGCGCATCGGCGGCCAGCGCGCACGCTTCTTCGAGCGGAATCAGTGCGCGCCAGGTGCCGTCGGCCGTGAAGTGCGCCACGCCGTCGACCCGGGGGCAGCTCACCGCCCAGCCAGCGCGGGTTGCTGCAATGCTGCCACCGTAGCCAGACAGCGACCGCGGCGCCGCATGCGTCGTCAGCTGATTTCTATCGAACCGCGCCAGGATGGGCGCAGCTGCCTTGGCGGCACTGTCGTCGTGCTCAGCCTGCAGCGCAATCCCCAGTGTCTTGCCATCGGGGCTCCACGCCAGGTGGCGCAGGCTCAGGCGTTTGTCCTCCAGCCGCCATTGGCCTAACAGCTCGCCCTTGCGGCCATCGAGCCGTACCAGAGACGAATCCATGGTGTCCAGATCGCGCTTGACCCGGCCCGTTTCAGGCGATGTGGGCACGCCGCCGTTGGCAACAATCAAAGTGGGCGCCCCGGTACTGGCGGTGTCCCAGGTCAGCTCGTGGGCATCGATGCCGTGGGTGGGCCACTCGGCGATTTTTTGCAGCGTGGCGGCGTGCCGCACACCGATCAGGCTCTGGCCGGTTTCCGTATCGGTTTCGGTGGTGTAGACGCGTTGGCCGTCCGGGCTGCACAGTGCATGGCCATTGAAGGAGCGCTCTCCGTGTTGCCACAGCCACAGGGGTGGGCGGCTGCCCCGGCCTGGCTGCCAGTGCACCATCCAGTCGCCCGGTCGCCGGGACACGGCCAGCACCGCGCCACCGGGCAGCACGCACAGGCCATGGGCGCGGGTGGGCACTTCCATCGCAGCGCGCACCTGCAGTGCCTGGCCCGCTCCTTCATGCGCTGACAGCAAGCCTATGTAAAAGCTCCCCTCGCGCTCCCAGGCCGCTGCGAGCGAGATGCCTGCAGGGCTGCCCGCGCCTGTGCTGGCCAATGCACTGTTCGGCAGCACCGTCCACGCGCTGAGTCCAGCGAGCATGGCCAGCACCTGCCGCCGGTCCTGCCGGAGCAAGGGGTGTGCTGGCGCGGTGGATGGGCTGCCCGCGTCTGTCTGCGGGCAGGGGCTGTGGGTTCTAGTCACCATCCGCATCCGAAAACCCGATGCTCACCTGCAGCGCAGGCGCCACTTCGGATTCGGCGAGAAACTTGAGCGCCGTCAGGTCCTTGGCCGTCTGCTGAATGGCCGCCTTGTTCTGCAGGCCCGACTTCTGCACCTGGGCCATCGACATGTCCACCTTGTCGGTGGCCTGGCGCAGCTTGTCGGCCAGCGGGTTCAGGCCCTTGCCGCGCAGGTACATCTCCAGAGGCACCAGGGCCTCGCCAGCCGACGGTATCCCGGCGCTGGCGGGCAGCGTGGTCACGCTGCGCAGGCCGCCCCAGGTGGCCGCCCAGGCGGCCAGCGTGGTGCCGCTGGCGGTGCGGGGGTAGTCGGGTGTGCGCGTGCCCTGCGCTGCGCGCAGCGGCTTGTCCATCTGTGCCCAGCGCAGGCGTTCGATGCCGCCGACCCACTGGTTCACGAATTCGCTGATGGCCGCGGTGGACGCCTCCTGCTCGTCCTCGGCGCCCCAGTCGGTGTTTGCCGCGTCGGCATAGGCCTTGGCGAGCGCGGCCGATTCCCGCGCCACATCCTGCGCCACTTCGTGCGCGTAGCTGCAGGCGGGGCTGCCGGGCTGGACCGGGCGCGTCCACAGCAGCCATTCCAGCGCGGGCAGGCCCTTGGCGGGGGTGCCGACGCGCTCGAAGGCCTTGGCGCCCTGGGGCTGGGTGCCGATGGCTTTTTCGATCAATGCAGGGCGCGTGGGCGTGAAGTCGATGGCGCGCTGGCTGCGGCGTGCGATGACGGGGCCGACGGACACGGCTGCCAACTGCTCCCACGCATGGGCCGTGGCCTGCCACGCGGCGCGTGCGGATTCAAGCGCCGCCTTGCCGTCTGCCGCCGGGGCCTGGCACAGCGCAGCCACAGCGGGCACCAGGGCGCGCGCACTGCGGTCAAAGTCCTGTGCGCGCGGCAAGGCCCAGTGGCCGTAGATGCCTTGCAGGGCATGCACCGTGTCGTAGAAGGGCACGGCGTTGCGCTGCCAGGCTGGAGCTGCTGCAGGCGCCTGGGCTTGCGCCGCCACAGGCAGCACTGCAGAAGCCAGGGCCGCCAGCCAGAGGCTGGCGCGCAGCATGCGCCGCAAGGTGTTGATCTTCATAGTGACTCCACGAATTTCACGAGCGCATCCCGGTCGGCCTTCTTCATCTTGAGCACCTGGTCCTTGGCGCCCTCGGCCTCGCCGCCATGCCACAGCACAGCTTCGAGCACACCGCGTGCGCGGCCGTCGTGCAGCAGGCGGGTGTGGCCGTTCACGTCCTTGATCAGGCCCGTGCCCCACAGCGGCGGGGTCTTCCACTGGCGGCCGTTGGCGCCAAAGTCGGGCCGGCCGTCGGCCAGGCGCTCGCCCATGTCGTGCAGCAGCAGGTCGGTGTAGGGCGCTATGCGCTGGCCGTTCAGTGCCTTGCTGGTCAGCTGAGGAAACGGCCCCTCTTTGGTGACGTAGCTCGGGCGGTGGCAGGTGGCGCACTGGGCCTGGCTGAACAATGCCTGGCCGCGCAGCACCTGTGCATCGTTGATGTTGCGGCGCGCGGGCGGGGCCAGCGTGGCCTGGTAGAAGATCACGTCGGCCAGGGTCTTGTCGTCGATCTCGACGCCGGGCTGGCCCTGCTCGCCACCGCTCTTGCCGCTGGGGGCAGCCAAGCAGTCTTTCTGCGTGGGCGTGCAGGCCTCTTGCGCGAAATGGCGCGACGTGATGCCCATGTCGCCCAGGAAGGCGCCGCCCGTCTGGTGTGCGATGGTGGCCACGTTGGCCTTCCAGCCGAAGCGGCCGATCATCATGCGGCCGGCAGGGCCGTCCCACACCTTGTTGGGCACACCCTTGATGGGGCCGGGGGCGGCGGCCTGGTCTGCCGCGTTAGCCAGGATGTCGGCCTCGGCAATGGCTTCGAGCAGGCCCACGCCGATGATCTGCGGCGCGATGCGCGGGCTCGTCATCACGTCCTTGTGCAGGGGCCCATAGCCCAGGTCGGCAAAGCCGTAGGTGGGCTTTTGCAGCGTGTAGGGCGTGCCGTCGGCGAACTTGCCTTTGATGGTGTCGTAGCGCAGGGTCACGCGGCCTTCGGGCTTGACGCCCTGGATGGCCGCGTTGTTGAACTGGTCGCCGTACACCGGGTCGTGCACCGGCCCGCCGTGCACGTCGGTGCCGGGGATGGACAGGCGGATCAGCAGTGCGACCGTGGGGTCCTTGGTTTCGCCCAGGCGGTTGAAGATCGCTGGCGGCTCGCCCCGGCCGTCCTGCACATGGCAGCCGCCGCACGAGCGCGCGATGAAGTGCGGGCCGAGGCCGTCGCGGGCTTTGGTGGACGCAGGTGCCTCCACCCAGTTGCGCCGGAAGAACGAGTTGCCGATGACGAAGCGCGTGCGCTCCTCATCGGTGAGGTTGGCGGCCGGGAACGAGAAGGCATTGCGGCCGGTGGCGAACACGGTGGTGTCGCCGCCGGTCTTCTCGCCCAGCGGGTCGGGGTTGGGCGCCGCCGTCAAAGCGGTGTAGCCCATGCCGCCGAAGCCGACAAGTGCGACGATGCCGATGCTGGCTGCCGCCAGGCGCACGGTGCGCTGGCGGCCCATGGCTTGCGAGGGCTGCATGCTCAAGGCTGGACCAGGGTCAGCTTGGTGATGCCGATCGCGTTGGCTGCGGCCACCAGGTCTTTGCTTTGCTGGGTCAGGCTGTCGATGGTCTTCTGGATGCGCTGGCGGCCCGGGGCGTCCTTGCCGCCGATGATCTCGCGGTCGAACGGCGCCTGGATGGCTTCGGCTGCAGCCACCGATGCCGCGATCTGCTTCGTGACCTTGTCGGCCAGCGCTGCGTCCTTGGCGGCCACCAGGTCGCGCAGCGAGGCGCCCTTGACTGCGCTGCCGTCGGCCCGCTGGTACTCGCCCAGCCACACGTTCTGGATGCCCTTGGCATTGGTCACCGCGTCGCGGTGCGTGTTGTCGGAGAAGCACGAGTGCTCGTCTTCCTGGTCCTGGCTGTTCAGGGCCACTTCCAGCCGTTCGCCGGCCAACTCGCCGCGCGAGAGCGAGCCCAGGCCCACGAGCATCTTGCGCACGGACTCCTGGCCGCCCTTGGCAAACTTGCTGCGGTAGTTGTTCTTGCCATCCGGCGCCCAGGCCTTCACGAGGGATGTGAGGTCGTCGATGAGCAGGTCGGTCACGACGGTCAGGTACTGGCGGCGTCGGTCGGCGTTGGGGGCCTTGCCGTCCACGAAGTCTTCAAAGTTGCGGTCGCCGGGGCCGGTCTCGGACAGGTCCTGGCCCCACAGGAAGAACTCGATGGCGTGCCAGCCAGTAGCGATGTTTTCCTCACCGCCGCGCTCGTTCTGCGCCGACAGGTTTTTCTTGTTGATGACGAACTTGCGGTTGTTCACCAGGCCCGCATTGGGCTTGCCTTGCACGCTGTCCACAAACGATTCGTCCATGGGCCAGGCGTTGATGCGGCCCTCAGGTCCGTTGTCGTTGTCGATGGGCCCGCCGTAGAAGCGGAAGGCCTCGGTCTGGCCGTAGAACTCGCGCGCGGCCAGCCACTTCTTGCGGGCGTCGGCCAGCGTGTCGGCCGATGGCTTGGCGGTGAAGGCCTGCACGGCCTCGCGCAGTGCCTGTGCGCTGGCGAGCGTGTCGACATAGTTGGCGTGCACCAGCGTGCTGTAGTGGGCCGCAACGGCGGCTGCGGTGGCGGGAGCGGTCTGGTCTGCCGCGGGCACTGCGCCGCTGGTCTGCGCGAAAGCGTGCGGGGCGAGCAAGCCTGTAGTCAGCAAGGCAGCCAATACGGTGGGGGCAACGATGGGTCTCATGCACGGTCTCCTGCAGTCGGTGAGATGGCGCGGGCCATGCCGCACGCAGGGCGCATGGCAGTCTTTCGCGGTGGGGGTGGGCCCGTCTGGCCCGAAGGGGGTGGCAGGCCCGGGAAAGCCTGGGCGCTGGCTGCCCGGATTATATGAATGAGATTGATTTTTATTAACTATTGGCGGCCAACGCGCGGGGGATTTCAAGAAAACGGAGCACCAACGCCAACGGGGCCCCGAAGGGCCCCGTGGTGAAGCAGGCCATGCCGCGGGGCATGGCGATGGCTACGCGCTGCGTATCAGTTGTTGACCAGGCTAGGCTGCTTGAGCGAGGCCGTCAGGTAACCCACGGCAGCGCCGGACTTGTTCTTGTAGTTGGCCTTGATCATCGGGTCCAGCGTGTCCTTGACCACGCTGTGGATGGCACCCCAGTCGCCGGCGTGCTGGAAGTTGCTCATGATGTAGGTCCAGCCGTTGATCTCGTCCACAGCGTGCAGGCCGGTGGACTCACCGCCCGCAGGGATCGACATGATGCGGGACAGTTGCTTGGTATCGATGTTGTAAGCCCACAGGAAGTTGTTGACGTGCTGGCTGCTGTCCTCGCCGATGAACAGGGTGCGCATCTTTTCCGAGAACTTCAGGTTGTCGGGGTTGGCAATGTTGTTCGGGTTGGCCGTGTTGCCCAGCGCATCGGCGGCGATGTCTTCACCGGCCAGCAGGGCCTTGGTGTCCACAGGCATCCAATCGCTGTTGATGGTGTTGCCGGCCGTGTCCTTCTGGCCACCCTTCAGGTTCAGTGCCATCACGGCGCCGGCCACCAGTTGCTTGGGCACAGAAATGCCGTTGCCAGGCACGTTGGCAGCGTTGCCTGCCACCATGGACGACTGGATGTTCTGCAAGGCCGAGTAAGCCACCTTGTCCTTGATGTTGACCGTGGTGCCTTCCATCTTGGTGAACCCCAGGCTGGCGCCCATGAAGGCGGCGTAGCGGTGGGTTTCGAGGAACGCGGCTGCCTTTTCCATGCCTGCATTGATCTTGATCCACTCGGTCTTGCCGTTGGCGACGATCTTGGTGTACGTGGCGTCGGCTGGATCGGCGCTCTTGACCGTCATGATGTCCGTGGGCTTGAGCGTGTTGGCCAGGCCTTCGATCTCCGCGCTGGTGGCCGAGCCCAGCTTGATCCAGGTCAGTGCGGCGGCGGTGGTGGCCTTGGGGTCGATGGAAAAACCGCTGCCCACCTTGGCAACGTACAGCGAACCCGAAGACAGGTCTTTTTCCTTGTCGGCCACGAACACGAAATAGCCGCTGTTGGTGGCGTCATCGCCCATCAGCGCGGTGCGGTTGTCAGGCATCACCTGCACCAGTTCGTGCGAGATGCGTCCCATGCAGAAGTGTTTCTTGATGCTGGCGGTGCCGTCGGGGTTGACCGTCACTTCGGGCATGTGGCCGTAGTGATAGGGGTTGGCCTTGGTTTCGTCGCCAAGCAGGTTCTTGCTGTAGGCCTTGAACATGGCGTTGCTTGCGATGCTGAACGCATCGGGTTCGTACTCTTCGCTCGACAGGTGGGTTCCCCATGGCGACAGGCTCGCGCCGCAAGTGATCCACAGGCCATGCACCTTGGAGGTGTCCACGTTGTGGTACTTGACCAGGCTGAGCTTGCCGGTGGATTGGTCCTGGTCCAGCGTCAGCACGGCGATGGGCGAGGGCAACTTGCCGTACATGTCGGTCTTGCCGTCCTGGGCCCAGGTGGTGTATTCGAACTGCACCACGGCAAAAACGGCCTTGCCCTTGAGGCCGGAGACCGTGGGGTTGGCAACCGTCAGCAACGAGGTGCCGTCGGGAGAATCAGAGAAGAATTGACGCTCTTTGCCCGCCACCGTGCTGTCGATGATGGCCTTGTTGTTGATGTCGTAGTAACCGCCCGACAGGATGGTGCCGCCCTTGCCGTCGGCCACCATGTCACCCGTGACGAAAAATGGCTGGTAAGCCAACTGGAACGCGCGGACGGAG
>Ga0209023_10002554_pt1 | contig 22543 bp, 17 predicted proteins | sample LakOneMetagenome_FD_187468 | JGI IMG/M metagenome (GOLD analysis project Ga0209023, IMG submission 187468) | Freshwater and sediment microbial communities from Lake Erie, Canada (SPAdes) (version 2) | ecosystem: Environmental > Aquatic > Freshwater > Lentic | place: Lake Erie, Canada...
CGCCACCAGCCTCAAGTACGGCGCCCTGCCGATCTCGTTCGGCGAGCCGCTGACCGAGACCGTCGGTCCGTCGCTGGCGGGCAACCAGCTCTCGGGCGGCATCCTGGCCGGCATCTTGGGCCTGCTGCTCGTCATGCTCTATGCGCTGTTCTACTACCGCGGCCTCGGGCTCGTGATCATCAGCTCGCTGCTCGTCGCGGGCGCGTGGACCTATGCCCTGGTCCTGCTGCTCGCCGAGACCGCGGGCTTCACGCTGACCCTGCCCGGTATCGCCGGCCTGATCGTGGCCGTCGGCATCACCGCAGACTCGTTCATCGTCTACTTCGAGCGCATCCGCGACGAGATGCGCGACGGCAAGTCCATGCGGGTCGCGGTCGAGGCCGGCTGGAAGCGTGCCTGGCGCACGTGTCTGGCGGCCGACACCGTGTCGCTGCTCGCGGCGGTCGTGCTCTATGTGTTCGCCGCCGGTGTGGTCAAGGGCTTCGCGTTCGCGCTCGGTCTGTCCACGCTGATCGACCTGCTGGTGTTCTACTTCTTCACCCACCCGCTGGTCTCCTACCTGGCGCGCTACCCCTTCTTCAACAAGGGGCACAAGCTGTCCGGGCTCGACGCCGAACACCTCGGCATCGACGCCTTTCCGGCAGGAGGGAGGGCCTGATGGGCAAGTTCTCGCGGCTGGGCCACCAGCTCTACACCGGAGACCGCTCGATCGACTTCGTCGGCCGTCGGCGGCTCTGGTACGCCATCTCCGGCCTGATCATCATCTTCGCCGCCCTCGGGCTCCAGGTCCGCGGCGTCAACCTCGGCATCGAGTTCGTCGGTGGCTCCGAATACCGCGTCACCCTGCCGGCGGACCAGGTCAACCAGGACACCGCCGACGAGCTGCAGAAGGCCGTCGGAGACCTCGGGATCCCCAACGCCGACCAGCCGTCGGTCACGACCTCCGGAGACAGCAGTGTGCTGATCCAGGTCGAGACACTCACCCCGGCGGAGAGCGAGCAGGTCGTCAACGCGATCGTCGACACCACCGGGGTCGACGCCGCGGCCGACGTCTCGCAGTCCGACATCGGGCCGAGCTGGGGCCAACAGGTGGCGCAGCGGTCGCTGGTCGGCCTGGTCGTCTTCCTGGTGTTGGTGACGCTCTTCATCTGGGCCTACTTCCGCGAGTGGAAGATGTCGCTCGCGGCGATCGTGGCCCTGATCCACGACCTGATCATCACGATCGGGATCTATGCCTGGACCGGCTTCGAGGTCACGCCGGCGACCGTGACCGGTCTGCTCACCATCCTGGGCTTCTCCCTCTATGACACCGTCGTGGTCTTCGACAAGGTCCGGGAGAACACCAAGAGCCTGCGCAAGACCCACAAGACCTACGCCGAGGCCGCCAACCTGGCGGTCAACCAGACGCTGGTGCGCTCCATCAACACCTCGCTGGTCGCGCTCATCCCCGTCGGCGCGATCCTCTACGTCGGTGTGACCCAGCTTGGCTCGGGCCCCCTCAAGGACCTTGCGCTGGCGCTCTTCGTCGGCATGGCCGCCGGCGCCTACTCCTCGATCTTCGTCGCGACGCCGCTGCTGGCCCAGATGAAGAGCGCGGAGGCCGACATCCAGGTCTCCGACCGACGCGCCAAGGCGCGTCAGCGCCGCGACGCCGACCGCTACGCCAGCGTCCCCGCCTTCGCCGAGGACATGCCGATCTACTCCGAGTCCGCCGGCGCGGTCGCCCTCGCGGTCGACGACGATGACGACGAGTCGGCCGAGGCGCCGGCCCGACCCGTGACGCATCGCGAGCCCCCGACCGGCAAGGGCCGGGTGGCCCCGCAGGCCCATGGGGAGGTCAAGCAGAGCGGCTCGGCCAACCGCGCCCAGCCCACGCGCGCGCCGCGTGCCAAGCGGGGCAAGAAGTGACCGGTCCGGCGTCGTCGGCTGACCCGGCCGAGCAGCTCGAGGCCGCGCGGGAGTCGATGCGCCGGCTGGTCGTCGACGTACCCGACTTCCCGGAGCCCGGGATCCTGTTCAAGGACATCACGCCGCTCCTCGCCGACCACCTGGCGTTCACCACCGTGCTGGACGCCCTCGCGACCGCCGGTCGCGACGCCGACGGTGAGGTCATCGTCGACAAGGTCGTCGGGATGGAGTCGCGCGGCTTCATCCTGGGCGCACCGGTGGCGCTGGCGCTGGGCGTCGGGTTCGTGCCGGTCCGCAAGGCAGGCAAGCTCCCCCGCGACACCTACGCCGTCACCTACGACCTCGAGTACGGCTCGGCCACCCTCGAGATCCATCGCGACGCCATCGCCGAGGGAGAGCGCGTCCTGCTCATCGACGACGTGCTCGCGACGGGCGGGACGGTGGCAGCCACGATCGAGCTGGTCCGCCGCTGTGGCGGCGAGACGAGCGCCGTGGCCATGCTCATGGAGCTCACCGCGCTTCCCGGCCGCGCCGCCATCGGCGCGCTGCCGTTGACGGTCCTGGCGAGCGTCTGACCGCACCGCCTCGACCCGAGGGCCCCCACTAGACTGGGTCAATGGCAGAGGAGAAGGCACCGCCGCCCGCTCGTGAGCGGGTCCTCGAGCCTGTCATCGCCCCCCGTGGCATTCGTGGCCGGATCGCCCGGATCGGCACCAAGGCCCAGCCCGGCAACCCGGTCCTGGAACCGCTGTTCAACGCCCTGCGGACCAACCACCCCAAGGCCGACCTCGCCCTCCTCGAGCGTGCCTACCTGGTCGCCGAGAAGTACCACACCGGACAGACCCGCAAGAGCGGCGAGCCCTACATCACCCATCCGCTCGCGGTGACCACGATCCTCGCCGAGCTCGGCATGACCGAGCCCACCCTCGTCGCCGCGCTGCTGCACGACACGGTCGAGGACACCCCCTACACCCTGGGTCAGCTCCGCAAGGAGTTCGGCGACGAGGTGGCCGAGCTCGTCGACGGCGTGACCAAGCTCGACAAGGTGCAGTACGGCGACACGGCCGAGGCCGAGACGATCCGCAAGATGATCGTCGCGATGTCGCGCGACATCCGCGTCCTCGTCATCAAGCTCGCCGACCGGCTGCACAACATGCGCACGCTGCGCTACGTCAAGCGCGAGGCCCAGGAGCGCACCGCGCGGCAGACCCTCGACATCTATGCCCCACTGGCCCACCGCCTGGGCATGAACACCATCAAGTGGGAGCTCGAGGACCTCGCGTTCGCGACCCTGCACCCCAAGATCTATGACGAGATCGTGCGCCTGGTGGCCGAGCGCTCGCCGTCGCGCGACCAGTTCCTCGCCGAGGTGATCGCCAAGGTCGAGACCGATCTGCGCGAGGCCAAGATCAAGGCCAAGGTCACCGGCCGACCCAAGCACTACTACTCGATCTACCAGAAGATGATCGTCGGGGGCCGCGAGTTCTCCGACATCTACGACCTGGTCGGGGTGCGCATCCTCGTGGAGGCCGAGCGCGACTGCTACGGCGTCCTGGGCCTGCTCCACGCGCGCTGGAACCCCGTGCTCGGACGCTTCAAGGACTACATCGCGATCCCCAAGTTCAACATGTACCAGTCCCTCCACACGACGGTCATCGGGCCGCAGGGCAAGCCGGTCGAGCTCCAGATCCGGACCTTCGCGATGCACCGCCGGGCCGAGTACGGCGTCGCGGCCCACTGGAAGTACAAGGAGGCCTTCCGCAACGGCCTCGAGACCGACAAGTCCGGCAACCTCGACGACATGGTCTGGATGCGTCAGCTGGTCGACTGGCAGAGCGAGGTCGAGGACCCGGGTGAGTTCCTGGAGTCGCTGCGCTTCGAGATGAACCGCGCCGAGGTCTACGTCTTCACCCCTCGGGGCGACGTCATCGCCCTGCCCACCGCGGCGACACCGGTCGACTTCGCCTATGCGGTGCACACCGAGGTCGGCCACCACACGATCGGCGCCCGCGTGAACGGCCGCCTCGTCCCGCTGGAGTCGACCCTCGACAACGGCGACGTCGTCGAGGTGTTCACCTCCAAGAACCCTGCTGCCGGTCCGTCCCGCGACTGGCTGACCTTCGTGAAGTCCTCGCGGGCCCGGTCCAAGATCCGCCACTGGTTCACCAAGGAGCGCCGCGAGGAGGCCATCGAGCGCGGCAAGGAGCAGATCCTCAAGCTCATGCGCAAGGAGGGCATGGCCCTCAAGCGGGTGATGACCCACGAGTCGATGACCCAGACCGCGGTGCACTTCAACATCACCGACGTGTCGGCGCTCTACGCCGCCGTCGGGGAGGGCACGCTGTCGGCCCAGGCCGTCGTACGCCGCCTCATCGACCTGCACGGCGGTGACCAGGGCGCGGCCGAGGACCTCTCCGAGGGTGTCACCATCACCGGACGCCGAGGCCGCAGCCGGATGGCCGTGGGCGGGGGAGACGCCGGGGTGGTCGTCAAGGGCGCCGCCGACGTCTGGGTCAAGCTGGCCAAGTGCTGCACGCCCGTCCCCGGCGACCCGATCCTCGGCTTCGTCACCAAGGGCGGGGGCGTGTCGGTGCACCGCAAGGACTGCACCAACGCCTCGTCGCTGGAGAGCAAGCCCGAGCGCCTGCTCGAGGTCGAGTGGGCCCCCACCTCGCAGTCGACGTTCCTGGTCAACATCCAGGTCGAGGCGCTCGACCGCGCGCGGCTGCTCTCCGACATCACGATGGCGCTCTCCGACGCCCACGTGAACATCCTGAGCGCGTCACTGACCACCACACGCGATCGGGTCGCCAAGAGCCGCTTCACCTTCGAGATGGCCGACGCCAAGCACCTCGACACCGTGCTGAAGGCAGTCCGCGCCGTCCCGAGCGTCTTCGACGTCTACCGCGTCACCCAGTAGGTCCTGGGACTCAGCCGGAGAACTCGTCGGCGGCGCGCCGGGCCATGTCGAGGAACGCCTGGCGGGAGGCGAGGTTCTCCTCGAGGTCCTTGACCTTGCGGGCGTCGCCTTGGGTGCGGGCCTTCTCGAGGTCGGACTCCACCTTGGCGATGGCCGACTCGAGCTGGGTGACCATGGTGTCGGCGCGGCGCGACTTCTCGGGGTCGGAGCGACGCCAGTGGTCCTCCTCGAGGGAGCGGATGGCCTGCTCGACCTTGCGGAGGCGGCCCTCGAGGTCCTTGATGCGGTCGCGGGGCACCTTGCCGGCGGCCTCCCAGCGCTCGGCGATCTCGCGGATCGCACGCTTGGCGGCGTCGAGGTCGGTGACGGGAACGAGGGCCTCGGCCTCGACCAGCAGCGCCTCCTTGACCTCGGCGTTGGCCGCGAACTCCTCGTCCATCTTGGCGTTCTCGGCGTCGCGGGCGCTGAAGAAGGTGTCCTGTGCGCCGCGGAAGCGGGTCCAGAGGGCGTCGTCGACGTCGCGGGGCGCCGGGCCGGCGGCCTTCCAGTCGCGCATCAGGTCCCGGAAGGCGCCCGAGGTCGGGCCCCAGTCGGTGGAGGACGACAGCGCCTCGGCCTGGGCGACCAGGCGTTCCTTGACCGACTGGGCGCCGGCGCGTCGCTCGGCGAGCTCGGCGAAGTGCGCCTTGCGGCGGCGGGTGTAGGTCGTCCGGGCGCTGGAGAACCGGCGCCACAGCGCGTCGTCGGTGGCCCGGTCGAGGCGCGGGAGTCCCTTCCACGTGTCGAGCAGCTCGCGCAGGCGGTTGGCGCCGTTGCGCCAGTCGTTGCTGTCGGCGAGCTTCTCGGCCTCGGAGACGATCCGCTCCTTCTCCTCGCGCGACTCCGCCGCCTTGACGGCGCGCTCGGCCTTGCGGGCCTCGCGCTGCTGGCCGATGACGGGGGTCAGCGCCTCGAGCCTGGTCAACAGCCCGCCGAGGTCACCGACGGCGTTGGCGCCGTCGACCTGGCCGCGGACCCGCTTGACCGACTCGGTGGCCTCCTCGGGGCTCAGCACCCCGGCGTTCACCCGCTGCTCGAGCAGCCCCACCTCGAACTCCAGGGCTTCATAGCGATCGGTGAAGAACTTCAGCGCTTCCTCGAGCGATCCCTCGGGGTATTGGCCGACCGGGCGTTCGCCGTCGGCGGTGCGGACGAAGACCGTCCTGTCCTCGTCGACCCGACCCCACTCATGGCTCGTCACGTCAGTCCCTCTTCGCCCTGCCGGACCCCACGGCCCGGAACACGGGCCCATGCTAACCATGAGCCTCGTCCCGCCGAGGCGCAGTATTGCGTGCCAACAGGCGATGCGGCCAGGTGTCGTCCGTCTCGGTAGGCTGCGCTGGTGCTGATCGCCGGCTTCCCCGCAGGTCCGTGGGGCACCAACTGCTACGTCGCCGCCACGGCGCCGGGCACCGAGTGCCTCGTGGTCGACCCCGGGAAGGACTCTGCCGAGGGCATCGCCGAGCTGGTGCGGGAGCACCGGCTCAAGCCGGTCGCGGTGCTGCTCACCCACGGCCACCTCGACCACATGTGGTCGGTGACACCGGTGGCCGGCAGCTACGACGCGACCGCGTGGATCCACCCGGGCGACCGGCACCTACTCAGCAACCCGTTGGCCGCGATGTCGCCGGAGACCAGCAGCATGTTCCTGGGCGGGGGCTACGAATGGGCCGAGCCGGACGACGTCCGCGAGCTCGGCGACGGCCAGGAGCTGGAGCTGGCCGGGCTGCGCGTGGTCGTCGACCACACGCCCGGTCACACGCAGGGGTCGGTCACGTTCCGCACGCCGTACGACGTGCCGGACGGGCCGCCGGTCTCGGAGATCATGTTCTCCGGTGACCTGTTGTTCGCCGGGTCGATCGGCCGCACCGACCTGCCCGGCGGCGACCATGCCGCGATGCTGCGCAGCCTGCGCGACAAGGTCCTGCCGCTGGCCGACGACATCGTGGTGCTGCCCGGCCACGGCGACCAGACGTCCATCGGTCGCGAGCGCGCGACCAACCCCTACCTGTTGGAGCTGCGCCACGAGGGCTCCGCAGGCCGAGTGACCCGAGGTCTGTGAACCACCGATGAGCAAGATCACCCCGCTGAGCGGGTTCCCCGAGCTGTTGCCCGACCAGCGCGTCGTCGAGCGCGAGGTGATCGCCTCGCTGTCCCGGACCTTCGAGCTGCACGGCTTCGCCAACATCGAGACCCGCGTGGTGGAGCCGTTGGACCGGCTCGCCAAGGGCGGCGAGATCGACAAGGAGATCTACCTCCTGCGCCGCGTCCAGGCCGGCTCCGACGACGAGGACTCCTCGCCGGACAAGACCCTGGGGCTCCACTTCGACCTGACGGTGCCCTTCGCCCGCTATGTCCTGGAGAACGCCGGCAAGCTCGAGTTCCCCTTCCGGCGCTTCCAGATCCAGCCGGCCTGGCGCGGGGAGAGGCCCCAGGAGGGCCGCTACCGCCAGTTCACCCAGGCCGACATCGACATCGTGGGCCGCGACGAGCTGCCGTTCCACCACGACGTCGAGGTGATGCGGGTGATGGTGGAGGCGCTGGACGCCCTCCCCGTTCCGGCGCTGTCCTTCCAGGTCAACAACCGCAAGCTCATCCAGGGCTTCTACCGCGGGCTCGGGCTGCCCGATGTCACCGCGGCGATCCGCGTGATCGACAAGCTCGACAAGCTGCCGGCCGACGCCGTCGCGCAGCTGCTGGTCGACCAGGCCGGGGCTACCCCGGAGCAGGCCGCCGTCTGCCTGGAGCTGGCCACCATCCGCACGTCCGACTCTTCGTTCGTCGACCGCGTCCGCGCGCTCGGCGTCGCCGACGACCTGCTCGAGCAGGGGCTGACCGAGCTCTCCGCGGTCCTCGACGGCTGTGCGCCGGTGGTGAGCGGGCACGTCACCGTCGAGGCCAACCTCCGCATCGCCCGGGGCCTGGACTACTACACCGGGACGGTCGTCGAGATCTTCATGGCCGGCTACGAGAGACTCAAGTCGGTCGGGGGCGGGGGGCGCTACGACGCCCTGGCCAGCGACGGCCGGTCGACCTATCCCGGCGTCGGTATCTCCTTCGGGGTCTCGCGCACGCTGATCCCGCTCCTGGCCGACGGCGTCCTGGCCGGCAGCCGGTCGGTGCCGTCCGCGGTCCTGATCGCCCTGGTGGACGACGAGTCCCGAGCGGCCAGCGATGCCGCCGCGGCGGCGCTCCGCGCGCGGGACATCCCGTGCGAGGTGGCGCCCTCCGCCCAGAAGTTCGGACGTCAGATCCGGTTCGCCGAGCGCCGAGGCATCCCGTTCGTGTGGTTCCCGCAGCCCGACGGCACCCACGAGGTCAAGGACATCCGCAGTGGCGACCAGTCCGTCGCCGACCCCCAGACCTGGACACCGCCGGCGCAGGACCTGCGTCCTCGCGTGGTGACCGCCGATGAGCAGAAGGAGCAACCCTCGTGATCCGCACCCACGATGCAGGAGCGCTGCGCGCCGAGCACGCCGGACAGACCGTCACCCTGGCGGGCTGGGTGGCGCGCCGGCGCGACCACGGGGGAGTGGCGTTCCTCGACCTGCGGGAGGCGAGCGGCGTCGTGCAGGTCGTCGTACGCGACGAGGAGGTGGCGCACAGCCTCCGCAACGAGTTCGTCCTCAAGGTCACCGGCCAGGTGGCCCTGCGGCCCGAGGGCAACGCCAACCCGGCGCTGCCGTCGGGCGACATCGAGGTGATCGCCGCGGAGGTCGAGGTGCTCAACGCCGCGGCCGCCCTGCCGTTCCCCATCGACGACCACGTCGACGTCGGGGAGGAGGCCCGCCTCAAGCATCGCTACCTGGACCTGCGCCGCAGCGGCCCCAACCGCGCCCTGCGTCTGCGCAGTCAGGTCAACAAGGCCGCGCGCGACGTGCTCGACGAGCACGGCTTCGTCGAGATCGAGACGCCGACCCTGACGCGGTCCACGCCGGAGGGAGCTCGCGACTTCGTCGTGCCGGCCCGTCTCCAGCCCGGCAGCTGGTACGCCCTGCCGCAGAGCCCCCAGCTGTTCAAGCAGCTGCTGATGGTCGCCGGCATGGAGCGCTACTACCAGATCGCGCGCTGCTACCGCGACGAGGACTTCCGTGCCGACCGGCAGCCGGAGTTCACCCAGCTCGACATCGAGATGAGCTTCGTCGACCAGGACGACGTCATCGGTGTCGCCGAGGACGTGCTCACCGCTCTGTGGGGCCTGATCGGCTACGACATCCCTCGACCGATCCCGCGGATGAGCTATGCCGAGGCGATGGCGCGCTACGGCTCGGACAAGCCCGACCTGCGGATGGGACAGGAGCTGGTCGACTGCACCGCCTACTTCGCCGACACCGAGTTCCGGGTCTTCCAGGCGCCCTACGTCGGCGCCGTGGTGATGCCCGCCGGTGCCGAGCAGTCCCGTCGCCAGTTCGACGCCTGGCAGGAGTGGGCCAAGCAGCGAGGCGCCCGGGGACTCGCCTACGTCATCTTCGGTGCCGACGGCGAGCTCGGCGGCCCGGTGGCCAAGAACCTGTCGGAGACCGAGAAGTCCGGGCTGGCCGCTCACCTGGGTGCCGAGCCGGGCGACTGCGCGTTCTTCGCCGCCGGCCCCGTCAAGCAGAGCCGGGCCCTGCTCGGGTCGGCGCGCCTGGAGATCGGCCGACGCGGCGGGCTGATCGACGAGAGCGCCTGGAGCTTCCTCTGGGTCGTCGACGCGCCCCTGTTCGAGCCCGCCGACGAGGCCACGGCCGCCGGCGACGTGGCCGTCGGCAGTGGCGTCTGGACCGCGGTCCACCACGCGTTCACCTCGCCGCAGGACCTGGAGACCTTCGACAGCGACCCCGGCAACGCGCTCGCCTGGGCCTACGACATCGTCTGCAACGGCAACGAGATCGGCGGCGGGTCCATCCGTATCCACCGACGCGACATCCAGGAGCGGGTCTTCGCGACCATGGGCATCGGCGAGGCCGAGGCACAGGAGAAGTTCGGCTTCCTGCTCGACGCCTTCCAGTACGGCGCCCCGCCCCACGGCGGCATCGCGTTCGGCTGGGACCGGATCACGGCACTGCTGGCCAAGATGGACTCCATCCGCGACGTGATCGCCTTCCCCAAGTCCGGCGGCGGATACGACCCCCTCACGGGCGCTCCTGCGCCGATCACGCCCGAGCAGCGGCGGGAGGCCGGGGTCGACGCCGCGCCGGCGGAAGACGTCCGGCCGGAGGGTTAAGAAGCAGGATTTCCTGGCCCCGGCGCGGGGCCCCGAAACCAGATCGTTACGCTCCGGTGATTCATGGAGGTGTCCAGGTCGCCTAGAGTCTCGGACGGCACCCGTGTGCGGGTCCGGGAGATCCCTGGGCTTCACCGGGAGCGGCAGATCTGGCCAAACAGATGGGGAGAGCATGTCGGCAGCGACAACGGGGCCTGAGATTCAGGGCACCCTCAGCGAAGCGCCACCCGACAAGAAACGAAAGAAGAAGGACGACGGGCCGATCACCGGCAAGTCGCCCTCGCAGATCGCCTGGGGGCGTCTGCGCCGCGACAAGATCGCCATGCTGTGCCTGGCCGTCGTGTTCTTCTTCGTCTTCATCGCCGTCTTCGCCGGCGTCATCGCCAACTTCTTCAACGTCACGACCGAGACGCAGTTCGCGACCGAGTTCATCGACGTCCTCAACGGCAACCTCCCCAAGATCGGCCCGCCGCTCCACGGGTTCACGATGGAGCACCCCTTCGGCCTCGCGCCCGCCTCGGGTGACGACAACCTGGCCTACTGGCTCTACGGCTGCCGCACCTCGCTGATCATCGCGGGCACCTCGACGCTGTTCGCCGCGGTCGTCGGCATCGTGCTCGGCCTGCTGGCCGGCTTCCTCGGTGGTGGGGTCGACAAGGGCATCTCGTTCGTGATCGACCTGTTCCTCACGATCCCGTTCCTGCTGGCCGCGCTGGTGCTCGCCCCGATCGTCAACGAGCGGTTCGCGCTCAGCGACAACTACGCGTCGATCCAGAAGCTCGTGCTGATCTGCATCCTGGCGTTCTTCGGCTGGATGGGTCTGGCACGCCTGATCCGCGGTGAGGTGCTGTCGCTGCGCGAGCGCGAGTTCGTCCAGGCCGCGCGCGTGATCGGCATGCCGACGCGGCGCATCCTCGTTCGCGAGCTGCTGCCCAACCTCGCGGCCCCGATCGTCATCAGCATCTCGCTGATGCTGCCGGCCTTCGTCGCCGCCGAGGCGGGGCTGGCCTACCTCGGTATCGGCGTCACCGACGGCATCTCCTGGGGCCAGGTCATCCTCAAGGCCACCAAGTACTTCGAGACCTACCCCCTCTACCTGTGGGAGCCGCTGCTGGGCATCGTCGCCCTGGTGCTCTCCCTCAACCTCCTCGGCGACGCGATCCGCGACGCCATGGACCCCAAGACCCGACGCTGATCGGGTTTCACAGACGTGGTGACCGGACGGAACCCGGGATCCCGAACCAGAGAAAAGAAAGGCTGGACAGCATGAGACGGAGCAAGCCGCTTGCGGTGCTTGCTGGCGCTGCCCTGTTGGCCCTTGCCGCCTGTGGCGGTAGTGGCGGCAGCGAGACGCCAGGCTCGGGCAGCAGCAAGACCTACACGGGTGCGCCTAGTGACATCGCGAAGAACCCCGACATGCAGGGCCCCGCGCCCGACATCGAGGGCGCGACGACAGGTGGCACCATCACGGTGCAGCTGCCCGGCGACCCCGGACCGGACTCCCTCGACCCGACTGATGGTTGGTCGGTCACGGGCAACTCGATCCAGCAGGCCCTGACGACGCGTTCTTTGACGCAGTACTACCGCGACCCCGACACCGGCAACATGATCCTGGTGCCTGACCTCGCGACCGACCTGGGCCAGGCGAGCGCCGACTTCAAGGAGTGGACGTTCACCCTCAAGGACGGCATCAAGTGGGAGGACGGCTCGGACATCACCGCCGAGCAGGTCGCCTTCGGCATCAAGCGCTCGCTTGACTCCGACACCTTCCCGGGTGGTCCCGGCACCGAGTACTCGAAGGCCTACTTCGCTGGTGCCGCCGACTACAAGGGTCCCTACACGGACCCCAAGACCGACTACCAGGGCGTGACGTTCGACAACGACGCCAAGACGGTCACCATCAAGATGGAGAAGGCGTTCCCCGACATGGACTACTGGGGCGCGTTCATGGCCATGGGCCCTGTCCCGCTGGGCAAGGTCAGCAACCCGCCGGACTACGGCAAGAAGCCGATGTCGAGCGGTCCCTACAAGATCGAGTCCTTCCGTCCTAACGAGGAGCTCGTCCTGGTCGCGAACGACCAGTGGGACCCCGCCACCGACCCGGCTCGCCACCAGTACGCCGACAAGTTCATCTTCAAGTTCAACGCCGACCAGGCGCAGGTCGACCAGGTCGTCCTGAGCGGCAACACCGACGCGGAGACCACCGTCGCCACCTCGGTGGGCTCGGAGAACTACACGAAGGCGAGCTCGGAGCTCGGTGACCGTCTGGTGCAGCAGTCCGCCCAGTGCGTCAGCACCACGACGCCGGACTACACCAAGATCAAGGACATCCGCATCCGCAAGGCCATCGCCTACGCGATTCCTTACGAGGACGTGTGGCTGGCCTCCGGTGAGGTTCCCGGCGTGACTCGCGTTCCGGCCAGCACGATCATGCCTCCGGGCATGGCCGGCCGTAAGGAGTACCAGCCGGACGGTGAGCAGATCAGCTTCCAGCCCGAGAAGGCCGCGGAGCTGTTGAAGGAGGCCGGTTACGAGCCGGGCGAGTTCAAGCTCACCTACGTCTACTACGAGCTCGACCCGCTGGCTGTCGCCGCCAACAAGCAGCTCATGAAGGGCTACGAGGCGGCCGGCTTCTCCGTCAAGGCCATCCCGGTCCAGGAGTCGCCGTACAACATCTGGCTCGACCCCAGCAACAAGATCAACAAGACGCTCAACGTTCGTGGCGTCAACTGGTGCTCTGACTGGCCGTCCGCGCTGACGTTCATCCCGCCGCTTCTGCGTGGTGGGGCGACCTACAACACGGCGTTCTTCGACGAGCCCGCGATCAACGACCGCATGGACGAGATCCCGACGCTGCCGGCCGAAGAGCAGGCCGCTGCCTGGGGTGACCTCGACGAGGAGATCGGGACCAAGTACTTCCCGCTCATCCCGACCGCCTACCGCAACGACCTCTTCACCTTCGGGTCGAAGGTCGGAAACCCGAGCGGTGACGGTTCCATCGGTGCTCCCTACTACAAGGGGCTCTTCGTCATGCAGTGATGATCGGCTGATGCTGATCGACACTGATTGACATCGGATGGGGGCCTCGGCCAACCGGGGCCCCCATCCTCCGATGTAGAAACTGCGTGATCAAGAAACACCTGAAACGAGAAACGGGGTCGACGGATGTTCGCCTACGTGGTCAAGCGGTTGATCTCAGGATTCATCGTCCTGGGACTGATCTCCGTCGCCATCTTCCTGCTCTTCTGGTACGGCCCCTCCAGTCCGGCGCAGCCCATCTGCGACCGCGACACCAGCAACCACTGCACCCCAGAGCGCCTCGATCGCTTCGAGGAGTCGCTCGGCTACCACAACTCGTGGATCACGGAGTACGGCAAGTTCGTCAAGGGCGTGTTCGTCGGCCGTGAGATCACCGTGGCGTCGACCACCTACGACTGCTCGGCGCCCTGCCTGGGCATCTCCTACCGCACCAAGAACATGGTCTTCGACGAGATGCAGGGCCGCATGGGCGCCACCATCTCGGTGGCCGTGGGTGGTGCTGTCATGTTCCTCGCGCTCGGCGTGCCTATCGGCGTCGCCGCGGCGCGAAGACGAGGCTCGCTCGCCGACAAGGCCCTCGTCTCCACATTCCTGGTGATCAGCTCGATCCCCTACTACCTCTTCGCCCTGTTGCTCTGGCTCTACGTCTCCGTGGTCTGGCAGATCCCGTTGATCAGCGACAGCGGCTACTTCAGCCCCCTGACGGAGGGCCCGGTCAAGTGGATCGGCGGCATGCTGCTGGCCTGGATCTGTCTGGGCATCTTCTACAGCACCGCCTACACCCGCTATGCCCGCGGGGCGATGGTCGAGTCGCTGTCTGAGGACTACATCCGCACGGCCAAGGCCAAGGGGCTGCCGACCCGCACGGTCGTCTACAAGCACGCTCTGCGCGCCGCCCTGGTGCCGGTCGTGACGATCTTCGGCATCGACTTCGGCACCCTGCTGGCCGGCACGATCTTCACCGAGAAGATCTTCGACATCCACGGCATCGGGTTCTGGGGCCTCACTGCCGTGACCGGCAAGGACCTGCCGGTCGTCATGGCGACAGCCCTGTTCGCGGCTGTCATGCTGATCGTCAGCAACATCGTCGTCGACGTCGTCTATGGCGTCCTGGACCCCCGAGTGAGGCTGTCGTGACACAGGCCCCTGACGAGCCACTGCTCGTCGTCGAGGACCTGACGGTCAAGTTCCCCACCGAGGACGGACTGGTCTCGGCCGTGTCCGGCCTCACCTACGCCGTCGACAAGGGTCAGACCCTGGGCATCGTCGGTGAGTCGGGATCTGGCAAGTCGGTGTCGAGCATGGCGATCCTGGGTCTCCACGACGCCAAGTCCAGCCGCATCACCGGGTCGATCCGGATCGCCGGCCAGGAGATCGTGGGGCTCAACGAGGCCGGCATGCGCAAGCTGCGCGGCGCCTCGGTGGCGATGATCTTCCAGGACGCCCTCGCGGCGCTCCACCCCTTCTACAAGGTCGGTGGGCAGCTCGAGGAGGCCTACCAGGTCCACCACCCCAAGGCCTCCAACCGGGAGGCCCGGCGCAAGGCGATCGAGATGCTGGAGCGTGTCGGCATCCCGCAGCCCGACCGCCGCATCGACGATTACCCCCACCAGTTCTCGGGGGGCATGCGGCAGCGCGCGATGATCGCCATGGGGCTGATCAACGACCCGTCGCTGCTGATCGCCGACGAGCCCACGACCGCCCTCGACGTGACGGTCCAGGCCCAGATCCTCGACCTGCTCCAGGACCTGCAGCGCGAGTTCAACTCCGCGGTCATCATCATCACCCACGACCTCGGTGTCATCGCCGAGATGGCCGATGAGGTGCTGGTCATGTACGCCGGCCGCCAGGTCGAGTACGGCCCGACCAAGACGCTGCTCACCCACCCGGAGATGCCCTACACCTGGGGGCTGCTCTCCAGCGTGCCGGACGTCTCGGCCAACACCGAGGGACGGCTCATCCCGATCCCCGGCAACCCGCCGTCGCTGCTCAACCCGCCGCCCGGCTGTCCGTTCAACCCGCGTTGTGTGCACAAGGACAAGGTGCCCGGCGACAAGTGCGTCACCGAGCTCCCCGAGCTCACCGCGGGCTTCGGCGGTGGCGGCACCCACCTGCGTCGTTGTCACCTGCCCAACCCGCAGGAGGTCTACCTGACCGAGGTTGCGCCGGAGATGGCCCTGCAACTGACCGAGGAGACCCCATGACCGAGACGACCACCGGGCCCGCCTCGGCTGGCTCGGCCGCCCGTGACCGCGAGCCGGTCCTCACCGTCGAGAACCTCCGGATGTACTTCCCCGTGAAGTCGTCCGGGCTGGTCCGCCGTACCGTCGGCCAGGTCCAGGCCGTCGACGGGATCTCCTTCGAGGTGCCCGCGGGTGAGTCGCTGGGCCTCGTGGGCGAGTCCGGTTGTGGCAAGTCCACCACCGGCAAGATGATCACCCGCCTGCTCAAGCCGACCGGCGGGTCGATGATGTTCGAGGGCAAGGACATCGCCACGCTCTCCAACCGCGACCTCAAGCCGCTGCGCCGCAACGTGCAGATGATCTTCCAGGATCCCTACACGTCGCTGAACCCCCGACACACGGTCGGCTCCATCGTCGGTGCGCCCCTCTCGGTGCACAACATCGTGGCGAAGGACAAGATCATTCCCCGGGTCCAGGAGATCCTGGAGGTGGTCGGCCTCAACCCCGAGCACTACAACCGCTATCCCAACGAGTTCTCCGGCGGACAGCGTCAGCGCATCGGCATCGCGCGGGCGCTGACCCTCAACCCCAAGCTGCTCGTTGCCGACGAACCCGTCTCCGCGCTGGACGTGTCCATCCAGGCCCAGGTGATCAACCTGCTCCAGGACATCCAGAAGGAGTTCGACGTCGCGTTCCTCTTCATCGCGCACGACCTCGCCGTGGTCCGGCACTTCTGCCCCGAGGTGGCGGTGATGTACCTGGGCAAGATCGTCGAGGTGGGTGACCGCGACACGATCTATCTCCGGCCGCACCACCCCTACACGCAGGCCCTGCTCAGCGCCGTCCCGGACGTGCGGCAGGCCGCCATCGGGGGCCGTCGCGAGCGGATCCGCCTCGAGGGCGACGTCCCGAGCCCGATCAACCCGCCGTCCGGCTGTCGCTTCCGGACCCGCTGCTCCATCGCCAAGGAGATCTGCGCCCGCGTCGAGCCGCCGCTGCTCCAGATCGGCCCGGCCCACAAGGTCGCGTGTCACTTCCCGGGCGAGATCCACCAGCACCCGGCGACCCCGGTCACGACCGGCCTGCTGGGGGTGGACGACAGTGGCAGCCCGGTCGCGGGGAGCGTCCCCACGACGCCGCCCAACGTGCCCGGCTTCGCCCAGGAGTGGTACGACCTCGGCCGTCGGCAGATCGTCTCGGGCTGACGCACCGGAGGCCTCTCGCACCGGCAGGCACTGGGTGCTCGGGGTAGGCCCTAGGGTTGACCCTCGTGGACGGTCTGTTCGACATCCCGCAGCCGGGGTCGCGGGGCGGTGGTTCGCTGTCGGCGACCTCGCACGCCTCCTCGCCGCTTGCGGTGCGGATGCGGCCGCGCACGCTCGATGAGCTGGTGGGTCAGGCCCAGCTCCGCGCACCGGGGTCCCCGCTGCGGCAGCTGGTCGAGGGCGACCAGTCGATGTCCCTGCTGCTCTGGGGGCCGCCCGGGACCGGGAAGACCACGATCGCCGCGATCGTCAGCCACCAGACCGATCGCCGCTTCGTGGAGGTGTCGGCAGTGGCGGCCGGGGTCAAGGAGGTCCGGGCAGCGATCGACGCGGCCCGCGCCGAGCTGGTCGCGACGGGGCGCGAGACCGTGCTCTTCGTCGACGAGGTGCACCGATTCACCAAGGCCCAGCAGGATGCGCTGCTCCCCGGCGTGGAGAACCGCTGGGTGACGCTGGTGGCCGCGACGACGGAGAACCCGTTCTTCTCCGTGATCTCGCCCCTGCTGTCGCGCAGCCTGCTGCTCCGGCTGGAGTCGCTGACCGACGACGACGTGCGCGAGGTGATCGCCCAGGCGCTCACCGACGAGCGCGGACTGGCCGGCGAGGTCGCCCTGGTGGAGGAGGCCCGCGAGCACCTGGTGCGGCTGGCCGGCGGTGACGCCCGTCGGGCGCTGACCTATCTCGAGGCGTCCGCGGGAGCCGCGCGCAGCCAGGGCCGGTCCGAGATCGACCTGGCCACTGCCGAGACCGCCGTCGACCAGGCGGCCGTGCGCTATGACCGGCAGGGCGACCAGCACTACGACGTCACGAGCGCGTTCATCAAGTCGGTTCGTGGCTCCGACGCCGACGCCGCCCTGCACTACCTGGCCCGGATGATCGAGGCCGGTGAGGACCCACGGTTCATCGCCCGCCGTCTGATCATCCTCGCCAGCGAGGACATCGGGCTCGCCGATCCGACTGCGCTGACGACTGCCGTGGCCGCCGCTTCGGCGGTGCAGCTGATCGGCATGCCCGAGGGCCGGATCAACCTCGCCCAGGCGACCATCGCCCTGGCGGTGGCGCCCAAGTCCAACGCCGTCATCAAGGCGGTCGACGCCGCGATCGCCGACGTCCGTGCCGGCAAGATCGGTGCGGTGCCGTCGCACCTGAGGGATGCGCACTACCCGGGGGCGGACAAGCTCGGCCACGGGTCGTCCTACCTCTACAGCCATGACGCGCCCTTCGGGATCGCCGAGCAGCACTACGCCCCCGAGGTGATCCGCGACGCCGCCTACTACCAGCCGACGTCGCTGGGCGCCGAGGCCGCGATCAAGGAGAGGTGGGAGCGGATCCGCCGTCTGGTCCGCGGTGAGAGCCCGGGTCGCGAGGGCTCGAAAGGATAGGGTTCGGCGTGATGCAGCACTGGCTCCTACCCGCTCTCGCGACCCTGCTGGGCGTCGCGGTGCTGCTGCTCGCCCTCGCCCTGCTGGCGAGCCGACGCGGTGCCCGGGCGGCGCTCGCCGAGGCGCAGAGCGAGACCGACGAGCTGCGTGAACGGGTCGCCGGGATCGAGGCCCGGCTGGCCGGTCCGACGCCAGCGATGGAGACCGCCGACCCCACTCCCTACGTCATCACCGACCTCGGTGAGCCCACCGACCAAGCGGACGCCCCGCCGGCTGTCCCCGCCCGGATCGACGGCCGGCTCTTCGCCGACATCGTGCTCCGCGAGAGCGTGGTCAAGGGCGCCTCGCTCGTCCACGGCGTACGCCGGGCGCTCGAGCCCGAGAACCGCTTCCGGATGCGCTACACCTTCCGTCGCGAGGTCAAGTCGGCCCGCAAGCAGCGCCGCGCCGACGAGCGCGCCGCCCGCCGCCTGCTCAGCCGCCGCCGCGCCGCCCAGGAGGACGTGGCATGAGGAGAGGCTTCTGGTTCCTGGCCGGCGCGGGGGCGGGCGTCTATGCCATGAACAAGGCCCGTCAGGTCGCCGAGGCGTTCACCGTTGACGGCGTGCGCGACCGGGTCTCCGGCGCCGCCGCAGCCGCCAGGATCTTCCGCGACGAGATGGTCGCGGGACAGCAGGAGAAGGAATCGGAGTTGCGCGAGCGGTTGGGTCTGGTGCCTCATGGGGTACCCGAGCTGACCCAGGGGACCACCGCGCAGGCTGCTCCCCGACAGCTCGGCCAGGTTCCCGACAACCAGCCCCACACGTTCGAGAAGGAAGGCACCAGCTGATGGACACCGCGGAGATCCGCCGCCGGTTCGTGGCCCACTTCGAGGCCAACGGACACACGGTGGTGCCTTCGGCATCCCTGTTGCTGGATGACCCGACCCTGCTGTTCGTCAACGCCGGGATGGTGCCGTTCAAGCCCTACTTCCTCGGCCAGGAGCGGCCGCCCTACCCGCGCGCCACCAGCGTGCAGAAGTGCGTGCGCACGCTCGACATCGAGGAGGTCGGCAAGACCACCCGCCACGGGACCTTCTTCCAGATGTGCGGCAACTTCTCCTTCGGCGACTACTTCAAGGAGGGGGCGATCCGCCTCGCCTGGGACCTCGTCACCAAGAGCCAGGCCGACGGCGGCTACGGCTTCGACGAGGCCAAGCTCTATGCCTCGGTCTATGAGGACGACGACGAGGCCGTCGAGCTGTGGAAGCAGGAGGCGGGCCTCCCCGAGGACCGGATCATCCGGCTCGGCAAGAAGGACAACTACTGGAACATGGGCGTGCCCGGCCCGGGGGGCCCGTGCTCGGAGATCCTGATCGACCGTGGTCCCGAGTTCGGCGCCGACCGCGACTGGGAGGCGGGCGACCGCTACATGGAGTTCTGGAACCTCGTGTTCATGCAGGACTCCCTGTCCGCCGTACGCGCCAAGGACGACTTCGACATCGAGGGGTCCCTGCCGGCCAAGAACATCGACACCGGCCTCGGCCTGGAGCGGGTGGCCTACCTGCTCCAGGGCAAGGACAACATGTATGAGATCGACGAGATGTTCCCCGTCATCCAGCGCGCCGAGGAACTGTCCGGCAAGCGCTACGGCGCCGACCACGCCGACGACGTGCGCTTCCGCGTGGTCGCCGACCACGTCCGCAGCGCGATGATGCTCATCGGCGACGGCGTCACTCCCGGCAACGAGGCGCGGGGCTATGTCCTGCGGCGCCTGCTGCGACGCGCGGTCCGGTCGATGCGCCTGCTCGGCTGTGAGGACCGCGTGCTGCCCGAGCTCTTCCCGGTCAGCCGCGACAAGATGGTGCTCGGCTATCCCGAGCTCGGCCGCGACTGGCAGCGGATCTCGACCATCGCCTTCGCCGAGGAGGACGCGTTCCGGCAGACGCTGCGCGCCGGCACCCAGATCTTCGACCTCGCGACCACCGAGCTGAAGGCGAGGGGTGGCTCCCAGCTGTCCGGCGAGCGCGCGTTCGCGCTCCACGACACCTATGGGTTCCCGATCGACCTGACCCTCGAGATGGCCTCCGAGCAGGGGCTCTCGGTCGACGAGGACGGCTTCCGCCGCCTGATGAACGAGCAGCGCCAGCGCGCCAAGGCCGACGCCAAGTCCAAGAAGGGCGCCCACAAGGACGCGACCGCCTATCGCGAGGTGGCCGACTCGATGGGACGCCCCGTCGAGTTCACCGGCTATGACGAGATCGTCACCGAGGGCACCGTCCGCGGCATCGTGACGGCGGCCGGCGTCGTCGGCTCGGCGAGCGAGGGTGACGAGATCGAGCTGGTCCTCGACCGCACGCCGTTCTATGCCGAGGGCGGCGGCCAGCTCGCCGACCAGGGCGTGATCGAGCTCGCCAACGGCGCCCGGGTCGAGGTCCGTGACGTGCAGTCCCCGGTGACGGGGCTGACCGTGCACCGCGCCCTCGTGCTCGCCGGTGAGGTGACCGTCGGGACCGGCGCCCAGGCGCTGGTCGACGTGAGCCGTCGCCGGGCGATCTCGCGCTCCCACACCGCGACGCACATGGTGCACAAGGCCTTCCGCGAGGCACTGGGGGAGACCGCGACCCAGGCCGGCTCGGAGAACTCCCCGGGGCGCTTCAGGTTCGACTTCTCCGCGACCGGCGCGGTGCCCGCGTCGGTGATGGCCGACGTCGAGGCGCGCGTCAACGACGTCGTCCTCGACGACCTCGGCGTCCACGCCGAGGTGATGAGCCAGGCCGACGCCGTCAAGTCCGGCGCGATGGCGCTGTTCGGCGAGAAGTACGGCGACCAGGTGCGCGTCGTCTCGGTCGGCGACTGGTCGCGAGAGCTCTGTGGCGGCACCCACGCGGGCCGCTCGGGGCAGCTCGGGGTCATCAAGCTGCTCGGTGAGTCGTCGATCGGCTCCGGGGTGCGCCGCGTCGAGGCGCTGGTCGGTACCGACGCCTATCGCTTCCTAGCGCGCGAGCACGTCCTCGTCGCGCAGCTCTCCGAGGCGCTCAAGGTGCGCCCGGAGGAGCTGCCCGAGCGGGTCAACGACATCGTCGAGCGGCTGCGCTCGGCGGAGAAGGAGATCGAGAAGGTCCGCGTCGACCAGCTGCTCTCCGGCGGTGCCCAGCTCGCGGCCGGCGCCGTCGACGCGGGCGGGGTCGCGGTCGTGTCCCACCGGGTCGACGGGGCCGGCGGAGGCGACGTACGTTCATTGGCGCTCGACGTCCGCGGCCGGTTGCCGCACGATCGTGCGGGTGCCGTCGTGGTCTTCGGCAACGTCGACGGCAAGGTCTCCGTCGTCGCCGCGGTCAACGACGCGGCGCGCACGGCCGGTGTCTCGGCCAACGAGCTGGTCCGCGCCGTCGGCCCGCTCATCGACGGCAAGGGCGGCGGCAAGGACGACGTCGCGCAGGGTGGCGGCGCGGACGCGTCGCGGCTCGACGAGGCGGTCGCGCTCGTGCTCACCGAGGTCGCTCGGATGGCCGGTCGGGCGTGACGGTGCGCCCCGGCGTACGCCTCGGGATCGATCCGGGGCAGGCCCGGATCGGAGTCGCGCGCAGCGACCCGTCGGGCTTCCTCGCGACCCCGGTCGAGACCGTGACCAAGGGACCCGGGGACCTCGCCCGCATCCAGGAGCTGATGGTCGAGGAGGGGGCCGTCGAGATCGTCGTCGGGCTGCCCCGATCGCTGTCGGGCGCGGAGGGGCCGTCGGCGGCCAAGGCGAGAAAGTTTGCCGTGCGCCTGGCCCGTCGAGTTGCTCCCGTGCCCGTGAGGCTGTGGGATGAACGTCTGACGACGGTATCGGCCGAGTCGATGCTTCGGGATCGTGGTCACAAGGGCAGGAGCCGCAGGGCGTTGGTCGACCAGGCCGCCGCGGTGCTGATCCTGCAGCACGCACTGGACACCGAGCGCGCAACGGGGGCAGCGCCAGGAGAGATCGTCGAGGTCATGCATGACTGAGTACGACGACGGGCTCGACCCCGACCGGGTCGACCCCGCGCCCTACCGGGGTCGCCATGCGCAGCCCGAGCAGCCTGCTGCCCCGGAGCCGACCTACGAGCCCCCGGCGTCTGAGCCCCCGGCGTATGAGCCTCCGGCGTACGAGCCCCCGGTGTACCAGGAGCCGGTCTATCAGGAGCCGGTCCACGAGGAGCCGGTCTATCAGGAGCCGGTCTATCAGGAGCCCGTCCACGCCCAGCCCACCCATCCGGACGACCCGGCCCCCGCGCCCGTGGCCACCGCACCCCGAGGCCGCCGCAAGGAGCGGTCCGGCGCCGGCTGCCTGCCCGCCCTGGTTGTGGTCCTCGTGGTCGCGCTCGTCGCGGCGTTCGGGGTCTGGAAGGGCATCGGGCTGGTCAAGGACAAGTTCGCGGGACCGGGCGACTTCTCGGGCAAGGGCCACGGCTCGGTGATGTTCGAGGTCCACGACGGCGACACGGCGACCGAGATCGGCCGTAACCTCAAGGCCGCCGGCATCGTGAAGTCCGTCGACGCCTTCACCGAGGCCGCCTCCGCCGAGCCCGCGTCGCGCAACATCCAGGTCGGCAACTACGAGCTCAAGCTGGAGATGTCGGCCGATGCCGCACTGGCCGT